>Ga0209298_10001768_pt1 | contig 13924 bp, 10 predicted proteins | sample S_140806_EF_Meta_FD_187325 | JGI IMG/M metagenome (GOLD analysis project Ga0209298, IMG submission 187325) | Freshwater microbial communities from Lake Simoncouche, Canada to study carbon cycling - S_140806_EF_MetaG (SPAdes) (version 2) | ecosystem: Environmental > Aquatic > Freshwater > Lake ...
ACGAGCAGTTGAGAATGTATTAAAGCAGCTGGCTCAAAATAATGCCCAACAACGCCCATACACGCCGACCGCCACAAGCTGATTGGCATGAGGCGCAGGCTATCTGCGGCGGGTGATGGCAAGCGTTAGAAGGACCAGGCTGGAGGAAGAAAGGTTTGACGTCTTGACGCTCCGACGTTAAGCCGCTATGATTGCCCCATGAATGAATCAAAGCGCGCCACCATCTACTTTGAGGCGGATGTGCACCGGGCTCTGCGCCTGAGAGCCGCTGCATGTAATCGCTCAATATCGGATATGGTCAACGAGGCAGTGCGTATTACGTTGGCCGAAGATGCAGATGATTTGAGAGATTCTGATCAGAGGCAAGCCGAAGAAAGTTGCAGCTTTGAAGAATTTGTTATGAGTTTAGGAAATAGTGGACGGATATAGGCTCACAATCAAGTCATCTGCAGCCAAGGAGCTACAGTCGATAACCGATAAAGCCACCCTGTCTCGATTGATTGAAAGGATCAAATCACTGTCGGCTCAACCACGGCCATCGGGGTCTGAAAAGCTCGCGGGCAGATCGAGCCATTACCGCGTCCGTCAAGGTAACTATCGCGTAATCTACTACGTTGATGATCAGTCTCGCGTTGTCGATATTTTCAAAGTCGGCCATCGGAGAGATGTCTACCGGTGACCGTACCTTCTAACAACAAGATACCGAAGACGGGTGCGGTGCTTCCTGGCTTTGCTGAGGCTGATCCCCGCTTCTGATCTTGGAGTTAGCGGCACTCCCCAAGGCTGAATTGCAGTAGAGTCGCATTGAAGACATCTGATCTCAGGTCTATGTCATCATCAATTCACCAAATCGAAGAGCAGGCCCGGTCACTCTCAGTAGAAGATCGGGCAAAGCTTGCGGAATTCATGCTGGAATCACTCCATACTTCGATCGAAGAAATAGAAGCTGCATGGTCTGAGGAGATTGCCCTGCGGGCTGGCGCATTGAAAAATGGAGATATTTCTGCGTATTCAGCTGAGCAAGTATTTGCAGAAACTCGTAAGATTTTGCAGTGAACCGTGCTCGATTTGTTGAGCCTGCAAGGCTTGAGGTTCTTGCTGAGGTCTGCTACTTCCATCGAGTTGAAGCAGGGCTTGGAACTAAATTTCTTGAAGCTGTTGAGGACGCTGCAGCTCGTGCTCTCGCATACCCATTGGCAGGCCGCAGCGGGTGGTGCACCAGGGGCTTTGAGGCGCGGGCCTTCAGCGCACCCCTAGCCATTTGTGGCTCTGCAGGCTCAGGCGCCAAGCCGGATGGCTCTGCACGAAGGCCACCGCCAGAGCTTCGCCCGTGGAGTTGCCCCAGGCCGGCTGCAGCAACAGGTGGGGGGGTGTTCCCCCCGCCGCCATCCGCGGCGCCGCCTGGGCCAGGGCGGCCTTGGCCATCGCCTCGGCGAACTCCAGATCCTCGGCCTGCTCCACCACCACCTTCAGCTCCTGGCAGGCCCCCAGCAGTTCGCTGTTGGGCGGGCGGTGGCGCTTGGGCGAGAGGGTGATCCAGTCGAAGCGGCCGCTGAGCGGATCGACGCCGCTGGTTTCCAGGTGGAGGGGGATGGGCAGTGGACATCTCGTGGGCTGTGCCTGCCCTGCCGGAAGCCCACCGTCTGCCCCGTTCCCGCTCTCGACCTCAGTGCGGCTGACCTGCCGCAGCGCGGTGCAGAGGCCGCTGAGATCGTGATGGAGCGGCTCCCCCCCGGTGATCACCACGAAGGCGGCCCCGGCCGCGGCGGCGGTGGCGGCTTCGCCGGCCAGCTCCGCCAGGCTGCGGTGCGGGTGGCTGCCCTGCGGCCAGGAGTGCTTGGTGTCGCACCAGCTGCAGCCGACGCTGCAGCCCGATAGCCGGATGAAGAAGGCGCTGCGGCCGGCATGGAGCCCTTCGCCCTGCAGGGAGTGGAAGGTCTCGACGACGGGCAGGGACAACGAAGCCAAGGCGGACACGCTCTAGGGGGCCTGCAAGGGATGACAGCGTCAGCCTGCCAGCCGAGCCGCCGTGGCGGCAGGATCCGCCCCATCGCGGCTGGACCAGCTCGCTGCTGAAGGGATTGCCGGCGGACGGGTCGCCGTGGAGTCCCAGACGAATGAACTGCGCGACTAGCTGCTTGATGCTGCAGCCCTGCTGCAGAGCCCGTTGCTTTGCCGATGGAGACGGTGAACATCCACCAGGCCAAGACCCAGCTCTCCCAGCTGCTGCATGGGGTGGAGCAGGGAGAGGAGGTGGTGATCGCCCAGGCCTGCCCGACCGTTGCGAGGCTCAGACCTGCAGCGGCACCCCATCGGCCGGGAGCGCCCGGTCCTGAGCGATACCCTCGCCCCGCCGCAACTGCGCCGCCTCGATCAGGCCCCGGAACAGCGGGTGGGGCTTGCCGGGCCGCGACAGGAATTCGGGGTGGTACTGGCAGGCGGTGAAGAAGGGGTGGCCCTCCAGTTCGATCAGCTCCACCAGGCGGCCATCGGGGGAGGTGCCGCTGATGCGGTAGCCGGCCGCCAGGAACGGGTTGCGGTAGGCGTTGTTGAACTCGTAGCGGTGGCGGTGCCGCTCGTACACCACCTCATCGGCGTAGAGCTGCTGGCCGAGGGTGCCGGGGGCGAGGCGGCAGGGGTAGACCCCCAGGCGCATCGTGCCGCCGAGATCCACCACATCCTGTTGTTCGGGCAGCAGGTGGATCACCGGATGGGGGCTGGCCGGATCCAGCTCGGCGCTGGTGGCGCCCTCCAGACCCGCCTGGTTGCGGGCCCACTCGATCACGGCGCACTGCATGCCCAGGCAGAGCCCCAGGAAGGGCACCCGCTGCTCCCTTGCCCAGCGGATCGCCGCCACCTTGCCATCGACGCCGCGATTGCCGAAGCCCCCGGGCACCACCACCGCATCCATGCCCGCCAGCAGGGCTGCGGCCCCCTGCTCCTCGATCTGCTCGGCGCAGATCCAGCGCAGATCCAAGGAGGCGTTCCGCTCCAGACAGGCGTGGCGCAGGGCCTCCACCACCGAGAGGTAGGCGTCGTTGAGCTGCACGTACTTGCCCACCAGGGCCACCTTCACCGCCGGGCCTGGATCGCGCAGCCGCTGCACCAGATCACCCCAGCGCACCATGTCGCTGGGGTGATCGGGCAGGTCGAGCACATCGAGCACCTGGCGGCAGAGGCCCTCCTGTTCCATGGCCAGCGGCACCGCGTAGATGCTGTCGGCATCGAGGGCCTGGATCACGCCGCCGCTGGGCACGCCGCAGAAGCCGCCGATCTTGGCCTTGAGGTCGGTGGAGATCGGCCTGTCGCTGCGGCACACCAGCACATCGGGCTGGATGCCGATCGAGCGCAGCTCCTTCACGGAGTGCTGGGTGGGCTTGGTTTTGAGTTCGCCGGAGGTGCCGATGAAGGGCAGCAGGGTCACATGCACGTAGGCGATGTCGCGGCGGCCCACATCGCCGCGGAATTCGCGGATCGCCTCAAGGAAGGGCAGCGATTCGATGTCGCCCACGGTGCCGCCGATCTCACCGATCACCACATCGGCGCTGCTGTTAGCGGCCACCCGGTGGATGCGCTCGCGGATCTCACCGGTGATATGGGGGATCACCTGCACGGTGCCTCCGTTGTAATCGCCGCGGCGTTCCTTGTTGATCACCGCCTGGTAGATCGAGCCGGTGGTCACGCTGTTGAGGCGCGACATGGCGGTGTCGGTGAAGCGCTCGTAGTGGCCAAGATCCAGGTCGGTTTCGGCGCCGTCCTCGGTGACGAACACCTCGCCGTGCTGAAAGGGGCTCATCGTGCCCGGATCCACGTTCAGGTAGGGATCGAGCTTCATGATCGAAACGCTGTAGCCCCGGCTCTTGAGCAGGCGCCCCAGGCTGGCGGCCACGATGCCCTTGCCGATGCTCGAGACCACCCCGCCGGTCACGAAGACGAACTTCGTGCTCTGGCTCCTGGAGGGGGCGGTCGAGGGCACAGAGACTCAGCGGTTGGTCCAATTTAGCTGCCGGAGCCATGGTCAGCTCCACCTGAGCGAAGGGACCTGCCATTCCTCAGGAAGGTTTGGCTTCAGCCCTTCGAGCCTCCGGTGCCGCTTCACCGGAGGCGGAAGGTTGGGCGCGTCAACTGCAGCGCCCAACCTTCCGCCCTGTACCCATGACTCGCACCCCCATGCCATCCGCCAAACTCCAGTGGCGTTAACCAGGGTGGAGTGGGGCGCTGGCGGCACACGGAGTGGTGAGTGCGCAAAGGGCCTTCGGATCGTGGGCCGCGCAGATCCTTTCGTGGACCGCGGCCATCACTCAGTGGTGTCATCGATTGATTGGAAACCGCCTCCACCAGCCCCCCATGACAGCTACTTTCGCCCCCGGTTCCTGTCCTTACTGCTTTTTTGATTACCCATAAGCCTCCGCGACCCTGAGATCCCCTTCGGTGCAAGGCATACAGCAACAGACAGCATTGGCGATCCGCTCGCTCATCCCAGCCATCGAGAAGCGCCTGTTGAAGCGAAAGCAGTAGCCGCCGAGGTGGCGCCTGGCGTACTTGTCAAAGTTGAAGGCATGGAAGGTGCCGTTGAAGCTGGTCTTGAGGTTGTCCAGCAGCGTGTTGATCCAGCGGAACTGCGGCAAGTCGCTGGGGTGCTTCCCACCGGTGACGATGGCTTCATGGCTGCAGCCCGCAGTGCTGACGGCACGGAAGCAGGCCAGGCCATCGGAAAGCACCTGGCTTCCAGGTGCCAGGTGCTCTCTGGCCCAGGCGCCGATTGCCTCTGAGCTGAAGCCACTCACAGCCGTGATCCTGGCGTGAATCGGATGTCCCGCCTCGTTCAAGGAGACGGCCGCGACGATGGGGATCTTGTTCTCCGATCCCTGGCCTGCCTTGCCACCTGGGAGTTCTCCGCCGAGGTAGGAGTCATCGATCTGGATCTTTCCCCGCAGCAGGTAGGCCTCCTCCCGATCAGCCATCGCCCGCAGAATCTTGTTGTGCAGCAGCCAGGCCGTGTCGTAGTTCACGCCCAGGTGGCGGCTGAGCTCCAGCGAGGAGATCCCAGTCTTGGCCTGGCCGATCAGATAGAAGGCCAGAAACCAGGTGGTCAGTGGCAACTTGGTGGCCTGCATGATCGTGCCGGCCGTGAGCGTGGCCAGATGGCCGCAGTGGCGACACTGATAACGCTTGAGCCGCCGGCCATAGACCAGTCCATGCTCATGGCCATTGCAGTGGGGACAGCGGAACCCATCGGGCCAGCGCGCTTTCTCCAAAGCAGCCTCACATTGCTCCTCGATGCCGTAGAGCCGCTGGAACTCAGGCAGAGAGAGACCTTTCTGGAACTGGATCGCGCTGCGGGCCATGGCCGGACTGGTATCTGTGTACCACTCTGTGACCCCAAGGTGGCCGCTGCGGAGTGAGCTGGGTAATCAAGTGAATCCTTGGTTGCAAACCTGCATGGCCAAGGATTCATGCTGCAAACAAACACAATGAACGGCAGGTTTGTTGACACGAAGGTCAACGGTGGCCTACACAAAGAAGTTTGCAATTGGGATCGGGCCGAGGGCAGGGGTGGCGCCCGTGAATCCAGTGATGTTGACCACTAAGTCATTAGCCGTCTGGAAGCCGGCAACACCATCATTAATCACAATGTAAGTTCCTGCGATCGCGGCTGAGGTTGCTCGGATGAAGCCCGCGCTGTTAATGGCGAGAGCTTGGTTTCCTGCCAAGGACCCATCGGCGTCGGTAAAGGCAGCGGTGATGACAGCGCTCAAGGTCGTGGCCGTCGAATCGCTAGCACGTGTGAAGGCACTGGGGGCGGGAAGCAAGGCACCAGCGGAACTGAGGAGATCAATTTTGTCAGCACCGATCGCAAAATCCGTGATGCGGTCAGGAGCGGCAACAAGAGATTGGGTGAATTGGAAAACGAAAACGTCGCTTCCCGCCCCTCCAGTCAAGCTGTCGATCCCAGCGCCTCCATTGATCGTATCAATGCCAACTCCGCCCTCGACACTATCATTTCCAGCCAAACCACTAAGTGTATTGTTGGCCGCATTGCCGGTGATTCTGTTATTGCCCGTATTTCCAGTCCCGTTAATGGCAGCGGCTCCAGACAACAGAAGGTTTTCCACATTCGCTGCCAAGGTCGTGGTGGCAGTCGTCACCAATGTGTCCGTAATTGTTGTTGACGCAGTCGATTGCGTTCCGAGGGCGGCATTGGCGGAAGGGGAAGAAAGCGTTACATTAAAGGCCTCATCTACTTCGTTGATCGAATCGTTGAGAATCGCCACGTTGAATGTCACGGTTGTGACTCCCGGATTGAAGGTGAGGGATCCATTAGTTGCGGTGTAATCCAATCCAGCAGTGGCCGTGCCATTGCTTGTTGCATAGTTAACGGTGATCGTCTGGCTGCTGGCCTTGGAGAGAGTGGCGGTGTAGCTTGCGGCCTGCGGATTTGCCAAACCTTCAACGATAACCTGGCTCCTGGGATTAACGGCAATCGTGGGCAATTGATAGTTGCCAAAATTAATGTCTGTGATCGAATCTGCAACTCCTAGGACAATATCGTAGCCAGTTGTTGGAGATGTTTGAATCCAGCCCGTTTGATTTACTTCTCGGACAGCATAATTACCTGGCCCCAGGTTGACAAAGCTGTACTTCCCGTTTGCGTCAGTAACAGCAGAGAGCTCCCAAGGATCCAGGGTTTCATTGTTCACGCTATCAAGATAAATGGTCCAATTCGCCAGACCTTTTTCTCCAGTATCCCAGATACCGTCGGCATCAAGGTCTTCCCATTTGAAGCCCTCAATGCTTCCGAGGGGAGCCAGCGCTGGGGCTGCCAGTTGAACGATCTTGACAGAATTCACCCCACCATCAATCCCTGTGGATTCAAGGGGATTGCGCCGTGCCTGGTCGGCTGCCTGTTGGGCACCTCGCAGGAATACATCATCTTTCGTTACTAGGAAATCGAATACGGCTCCATTGAGAAACGTTCCCTCAGGGATGCCTGCCTGGCGTGCCTTGGCAAAAGCATCGGCCACGGCTTGACGATCTTGTTTCGCCAAGGAAGCTAAAGAAGTGAATTCCTTAGGAAAGATGGGGAGAGGATCGGGTCCAGGAACAGGAACGATGATGGCCGTTGCTAAAGACTTGGCTGCCAGGTTGACATCGTCAAACAAGGATTCTCCGTCCCGTACACGCCATTCATCCACAAATGTTGTATGGATCTGGCTGACGGAGAGATTTGTCCCCAAGACTGTGCCATCCCGCTTGGCGAAGTCATTGCTGCTGTCGCCATCTCCATCGCCGAGTAGACCTTGCAATGAGCCAGCACGAAGATCAGAGGGCTTGATAAACACATCAACGTAGCTTCCATTGTCTATGGCGGTGACGACATCGTTGTCTTCTGTGGTGGCAAAGTTTCTGTCTGCACCGGCAGAGGTAATGGTGTATTGATTTCCTGATCGCTGGATCCTAGTGTTGCCAAATATGGCACTGCTACCGCTGCTTAGCCCATAGGCGACGCCATTGACCTTGAGCTCCTCATCAATGGCAAGTTCGGAATCGTAGACATAGGTTTGGTTGTTGAATCTAACCGCAAACGCTCTGTTGACAGACACTTGTGCACCAGTAAACCAAGGCTTCTGATCGGTTTGCACCTGGAAATCATCCGTCAGAGACTTGACATAAATCACCTTGCCAATGGATTGCAGGTCATAGGCCTTGCCATCAAACGTTGTCAGATGAACATCGCCCCAGCCATGGCCCTGCCCGACGGTTGGACGCGTGGTGATGAAGATGGAGAAATCTTGACCCGTGGCAATGGGGACAGAACCAAGAGTGCCAGTGACGCCAACGGTAATGCTGTTATTCCACCAACCGCCAAAACCTGCTGCTGGAATCCAAATTTGCTTAAAGTATTCTTTAGCGCCAGCACCGATAATCCTCTCGCTTGGGCCGGTAGTGTTGTCTGAGCTGTTGACAGAAAATCCAGCGAATGCACCGGCATTAGCGGTCGTGATGAAGCCGGTCCAGGGCGACCAGAGGAAAAGATCTAAGTTGGCGTCAACATCGGTGGTGCTTGGTGTCCCTGTCCACACCAAGGTTACTTTCACAGAGGAAGAGGCGCTGCGAGAAATCCTGCCGAAGTTGAATGGAGTTTTGAATGTATCCTCGGCCATCAGGTAGTAGGGATTTCCCAGCACTCCGGGGGGAGATGTGGCGTTCCCGAGTCGATTGGCAAAGCTTGTGGCCGAGGGGAAGAGAGTGTTTGCGGGCGCGGGGGAAAAATTGGCAACATCCAGTGAATCCCAGACAAAGAAATTAGAGCCACCGACTGATGTGTGGAGCAGTAAACCTTTTTCGGTGGAATCCAGGGCGATGATCCAGGTGTCGTTTGTTCCGGCCGTGTATGGGGCTACGGAGTTGATGCCGCCACTGGCATTGCCCGCAATTGGGCTATATGGCGGATTCCAGAGGCTCGTGGCGGAGATCAGGATGTCTTTGAAGCGGGCCCGGAAGGGATTGACGGCCCAGGGGGAGGTTCTTACGTTTTCGTAAAGAAAGTTGTCTTTATTATCCTGTTGTGCAAGCAAAAATTCTGAAGCCAGCAGATCTGCTAAGGTGAGCGGCATGATAAGGAATTTATAGGCTAGCTTTCCCATTGTGCGAAGGTGCCTAGCGGCTGTCAATCGGTAGGACTGCTTATTCACATAATGTACCCGTTCAGGGGTCGTGACGCCCCGGCGCAGGACTGCACACCTGATGGCTCATCGCTGAGCGATCAAGCAGCAGTGTTGCGTGTCGCCGAATTCAGGGATCCGGCAGCAGGGATGGCATCATCCCGCCGTGGTGATGGGCAATCCAGGCCTGCTCCAGGAACTGCCAGACATCCCTTCCTTGTTGTCTGAGGGTGGTGGTGACGGTGAGCAGGCGTGCCCTGCAGATGGCTCCGTTGGCCGACTGGACACCATGACTGACCTTGCGCTGGATGACGGCCGGACGCAAGGCTCTCTCGGCAGCGTTGTTGGTGGGCTCGATTCCCTCAATGTCCAGGAAGGTCCACAACGCATCAGCCACCTTCAGGAGCTTTTGGCAGGTGCGCACCGTGCTGGCCCATGGCGTTCGCTCGCCGCACTGAACGCCTAACTCCACCACCCGCTGGAGCGTGGCCTCAAACGCCAGTCGGATCGGCTGGCTGCTGTGTTGCAGGGCGGGCCAGTCGATCGTTCCGTCCCTGTAGCGGTGCCACTGCTCAAAGAGCTGTTGCTGCAGCTCCAGCAGCTGGGCTCCGAACGCAGCGCTGGCGCCGGAGCGCTCGGCCATGGCGGTCAGATCACGGATCAGATGTGCCCAGCAGAGCTGGCGCTGCTGGGTGGGCAGGTGGTTGTAAGCCGAGAAGCGATCGCTCACCACGATTCCGCCAAAGCCGTGGCCCAGCAGTTCGGTGGCCGCTGCCGCTGAGCGGCCCAGGCCCTGCAGAAACACCGTCAGAACCGGAGACATCGCCACCCACAGCCAGCCGCGCTTGCCGGTGGGATTGCGGCCGTCGGCATTGCCGGTGGGGGCGCCGGTTTCGTCGACATAGACCACCGGCTGCTGCTGCAGGGCCCCAGCAACGCGATCAAGGAACTGAGCCTGGGGCCGTAGCGGCTCACGTCCACATCCGCCGGCAACGGGGCGCAGGTGCTGGTGGAACAGCAGGGGCAGATCAGCCGGTGCAGCCGGTGCTCGATCACCAGCGGCGTGATCGGCGGGATCTCGATCACCTGATGGCGCAACGGATCTGGATCCTCGCCGTGCAACAAGGTGCCGCAGTGGCGGCAGGCATCGGGGTGGTGTTCCACCACTTCATTCACCCGGCCGATCTGCTCCCGCAGGCTGGCCAGTTCGGTAGCCAGGGCGGTGAGTTTGCTGCGGAGCTGCTCGATCTCCTGCTGCTGGGCCAGGATGAACTGTCTGGCCTCGGGTGGCCACGACAGCCAATCCGCTTCTGGAATCCCGGCAGGAGGCGTGCTCATCACAGACGGTCTCTGCCTGAGATGCAACCGGGAATCAAGCTGTAGTCAAGAGTTCAGCAGCGTCTCAGCTCGCGATGAGCCATCCCTCCCCCTGAACAGGTAAACTATTTTGCGTTTCAAAAGTACCAACTATTTTCCCATCCCGGAAATAATAGCTAGAATCAGGAGTGTCCCTGAGGTGCTCCGTGGTGCTTGGTCGTCCGATGCCTCCGCTTGTTCTCAGCGACGACGAGGTTCGGCAGCTCCAGGCTCTCGCCAGCTCCCGTTCACTGCTTCACTCCATCGTCCAGCGCGCCCAGGCCCTGCTGGCGGCCCTGCGCGCCGTGCCTGAAGCGCCCAAGGCTGCATCTACCGCACCGGCGCTGGCAGCCGCACCCGCCGACCCGCACACCCAGGCCGAATGGGCCGACATCCGCGCCCGCCTGGTCCGACTGGAAGCCGAAGCCCACCGCCGCCAGGCTGAAACCACCACCGCCCGCGAAGCGCTGGCCAAGCTGCAGGCCACCCTGCCCTTGGCCCGTCAACGTGTGACCGACGTGGCCGCGCTGGCGGCCCAAGGGTTCATCGCCGGCCACGCCGGGCAAGACCGCACCCCCGAGCGCATCGAACAAGAGCGTGACCTGGCCACCCAGCAAGCTCGCGTGGCCGAAGCTGAAGCCGCCTGGGCAGAAAGCCGCCGCACCCGCAGCGCGCTGCTGGCCGAAACCCGCCGCAGCCTGAGCGACCGGCTCACCAAAGCCACGCAAGACCTGGCGCAGCTGCAGCAGCAAAGCGCCAAGGCCGTGCACCGCCAGCAGATCACGCAGCTGAAGTCACCCGTGGCCGGCACCGTGCAGCAGCTGGCCGTGCGCACCACGGGCGGCGTGGTCACGGCAGCCCAGCCGCTGATGGTGGTGGTGCCCGACGAAGCCGAGATCACCGCCGAGGTGAGCATCGACAACAAGGACATCGGCTTTGTGCGCGTGGGGCAAGAAGCGGCCGTGAAGCTGGAGGCCTTCAACTTCACCCGCTACGGCACCGTGCCGGCCGTGGTGAGCCGGGTGAGTGCCGATGCCGTGGCCGATGAAAACAAGGGCACGGTGTTTGTGGCGGGCGTGAAGCTGGCGCACCGGGCCATTGGCGTGGATGGGGCCACGGTGGCGCTGACACCTGGCATGAACGTGACGGCCGAGGTGCGCACGGGCGGCCGGGCGGTGATTGACTTTCTGCTGAGCCCGATTCAGCGGGTGGTGGGGGAGAGTGGGCGTGAGAGGTGACAACGGCTGCGTTGGGTCATGGCCGAGAGGCAAGATCGAAAGCTCGGTCTGGAACCGATCCGGCCTAGCGTCGCAGCTACCTCGCGTGACGCAAACGGGCGCTGTATGCAGCACCAGCGAGTTGTCTACCGACCCGACTAGCCACGAACCGCGGCAGTTGCTGCCGTGCACTTTTTTGATCGACCAGCTCCGCGGCATAGACACTGAACACGCGAAGTTGGCCCAGATCGAGGTTGTGGACTCTCCCAGTGATGAGCGGCACGACGCCCGAACAGAGACCAACGTGCGAAACAGAAATGCCTCTATTCGATCGTCAGATACCGAAGCGCAAATCGCACTTGATTTGGGGCCGAAACCAATACGGCACTCCAAAATCGCGCAACTAAGCTCCTCACACCAACGAACGAGCCCTCGTTCTACAGCTAAATCTTCGATCCGAAGCGCTCCTCAGCGGATAGCTCCAAACTGGTGGCCGGCTAGCGGAACCATAGGTGCCATACGGGACGCTTCTGCTGTCTTTGCTTGCGCTTCCGAGATGGCTGGCACTTTCACCGCGTCGTTCCAAATCAGCTGCTCACAGCGCACTCCCCTATTTGATGTCTCCACTTTTGAGAGCAGATTGGAGCGATTGCGACATGAAAAGAGATAAAGGCCCCCGTTGCAACATCCGCAATCGCCATGTCGAGGAAGTAGCCCGAAGGCTTTTTTCCGCGCTAACGAGACCATCGCTTATGGTTCTAACGCTGCTTACGGCAAATCTGCTCTCATCGGACGCGAGGGCCAATCCGAAAGCGCAAACACTGACCCACAAGGCCGCGATCCAAGAACAGTGCCCAAGCAGGACCCTTGCCTTGTTTGCGGAAGCATTCTCAACAAGCGAGGCTGTGCAATCTGCCTTCACCAAATTCCCGCTAAGGAAGCAGGAGTTGGACCTAAGTGCACAACCGGAGCCGCGCCCTCACACCAAGTGGCTCACCCGCACTCAGGTCGCATTCCCTGTTTTGCCCCTTTTGCCGAGGCGTGCCGCGGAGGGGCTCAGCATCCGAATAGAGGCCCTGGGCACTCGAACGGGAAAGGTTTTGCTTTTTAAGCAAGACACCGGATATCTAGTCAAGTATCACTTTCGGCTATCAAGCTGCTGGGAGCTTGTGGCAATTGAGGACTGGTCTGTTTAGGGAGCAATCATGAGCTTTTCAAACGCAATGAACACCATCCTGCCTCCAAACGGCAGCAATACAGCTCACATCACAGGTACGTTCGGCGAACCTCGGAGCAGTGGCCCGCACGGGGGGGTCGACTTCAATTATCGCGGAGGCCAAACTGGAATCAACTTAACCCACCCACGTGTCAACTCCCCAATTGACGGAACAGTGACATTTGTTGGAGGCAGATATGGAACTATCAAGATCCGCGACTCGATGGGCAACTCGCATGAACTGCTGCACACCGATGGCCAAACAGTCAGCGTAGGACAACGCGTTTCTGCTGGAGATCAGGTCGGAACAATGGGTGGGAGAGGACCTTCAGGGGCAAACCACTACCCACAACAGCACGTGCACTACCAGATGCGGGATCGGAAGGGAACACCGACGAACCCAATGAAGTGGTGGGACGATCGGAGTGGCGGCACGCCTACGGTCGACATCAGTGACCTCGTCCCACACCCGTTCCACTTGCCCAGCAATTGGGAGGCCGAAGGCTGGGACGACAACGGAATCGACCCCGATCGAGTCAACTTGCCCTGGCGCAACGGCACTCAACTCCGCCCCCGCGACCCCCTTGCCATCGACCTCGACGGCGACGGCATCGAAACCACCCCCGTCGTCCACAACGGCGTCCCCACCCTCTTCGACCATGACGCCGACGGCATCCGCACCGGCACCGGCTGGCTGCGCCCCGACGACGCCTGGCTGGTGCTTGACCGCAACGGCAACGGCACCATCGACTCCGGCCGCGAGCTGTTTGGCGTGGACACGCTGATCGACGTCAACACCTACAGCCACACCGGCGCGCCCATCACCGTGACGCGCAATGCCGCCAACGGCTTTGAGGCCCTGCGAAGCCTGGACACCGGCAACGGCACCGCCGGCTCGGCCGGCCATGGCGACCGCGTCTTCAACGCCAGCGACGCGCAGTTTGCCAACGTGCGCCTCTGGCGCGACCTCAACGGCGACGGCGTCAGCCAGGCCGCTGAGCTGCAGTCCCTGGCCGCAGCGGGCATTGCGTCGATTTCGCTCAACCCCACCACGGTCAACACCAACCTGGGCAATGGCAACACCATCACCGGCACTGCGGTGGTCACCCGCACGAACGGCAGCACCACCCATGTGGACGGCGTGAACCTGAGCGCGGGCAACTTGGACCTGGGCAACAACCCCTTCTACCGCGAGTTTCCCGACGTCGTCCCCCACACCACGGCCGCCCGCCAGTCGCCCGAGATGGGCGGCAGCGGTTGGCTGCGCGACCTGCGCGAGGCCATGAGCCTGGGCACAGCGCAGGCCGGCAGCTTGCAGGCCCAGGTCAGCCAGTTGGCTGCTGCGCCCAACCGCGACGCGCAGCGGGCGCTGCTGGACGGCCTGCTGCAGACCTGGGCGCGCACGGATGCGAAGACCACCGACTGGGTGGTGCCGTATGCCAGCCGTTACTTGCCCATAGAGGTGCGCA
>Ga0209298_10001770_pt1 | contig 13913 bp, 11 predicted proteins | sample S_140806_EF_Meta_FD_187325 | JGI IMG/M metagenome (GOLD analysis project Ga0209298, IMG submission 187325) | Freshwater microbial communities from Lake Simoncouche, Canada to study carbon cycling - S_140806_EF_MetaG (SPAdes) (version 2) | ecosystem: Environmental > Aquatic > Freshwater > Lake ...
TCCGGTTCCGTACCCTTCCCCCTCCCGTTCCGATGCCCTGTCGCCCGCCGTCCCGCTCCCGTTCCGCCCTGCTGCTGGCTGGACTGATGGCCGGTCTCGGGGTTCCGATTCTGGCCCTCGCTGCCCCCGCCAGGGCGGCGATGCCCCAGGCCGGAAGCCCCGTCTTTCTCCCCGGAGCGGTGGCCCAGGGAACTCCGGCCCCTTCCCCCGTGCTGCTTCAGGCCCTGGAGAGCGCCCTCAATGCCCGGGATGACGCTGGCCTCGTTGCCCTGCTCAAGCCCGGCCCGGGCCTGGATCCCGCGGAGCTGCGTCAGCGCCGCCAGCTGTTGCGGCAGCAGTTCCCGGATGCCACCTGGCGGGTGCGGGCCGGCACACCCCTCAACGACGGACGGGGCACCGTGACTCTGCAGGTGAGCGGCACCCGCGTGCAGGCGGGCAGCACCTATCGCCTCGATGCTCAGCAGACCCTGGTGCTCCAGAGCGACGGCAGCCATCTCACCGGCCAGACCCTGCTGACCGAATCCTCTCTGCTGCGCAGTGGTGAGAAGGCTGTGCCGGTGCTGCTGCAGATTCCCGACGCGGTGCTCACCGGCCAGAGCTACGACGTCGATCTGATCGTGGATGAGCCCCTCAATGGCGCCCTGGTGGCGGGCGGGATCGCCGCGGTTTCGCCCCAGCAGGTGGCAGCGATGGAAAGCCCCCCGCTCGAGCTCGGTGCCCTCGGCGGCGGCGGGCTCTTCAAGACGGTGCGGGCTCCCCAGACCCCCGGATCCCAGACCTGGGCGGTGCTGCTGGTCCATCCCCAGGGGGTGGTGAGCGCCACCAAGCGGGTGCGGGTGGTGGCGGATCGGCGGGCCCTCGATCCCTGATCACCCCCCAGGCCCCCATGGCCCGCCCCCGGCGCATCTGGGTTGTCGATGATGATCCCGAGCTGCGCAGCATGCTCGCGGGCTATCTCACGGAACAGGGTTACGCCGTGCGCGCCCTCGCCGATGGCGAGCAGCTGAGGGCTCGCCTTGAGGGGCACCTGGGCGGAGAGCGGCCCGACCTGCTGGTGCTCGACCTGATGCTGCCGGGCAGCGACGGCCTCAACCTGCTGCGGCGCCTGCGCGACGACGGCGACGACCTGCCGGTGCTGTTGCTTTCCGCCCGCGCCGATGGGGTGGATCGCATCATCGGGCTGGAGCAGGGCGCCGATGATTACCTGGCCAAGCCGTTTCTGCCGCGCGAGCTCACCGCCCGGATCGAGGCGGTGCTGCGCCGCCGCCAGCCCACGCCGCCCGGATCGCCCCGCCCCGGCGCCGAGCCGATCTTCTTCGGCGACTGCAGGCTCGATCCGGTGGGTCGCCGCCTGGAGCGGGCCGGGGTGCCGGTGGCCATCACCGGCGGTGAATATGCCCTGCTGGAGGCCTTTGCGGCCTATCCGCACCGGCCCCTATCGCGGGAGCGGCTGATTGAGCTGGCCCGCGGGCCCGACAGCGAGACCGATGGCCGCAGCATGGATGTGCAGGTGTCGCGGCTGCGGCGGTTGATCGAACCCGATCCCGGCCGCCCCCGCTATGTGCAGACCGTGTGGGGCTACGGCTACGTCTTCGTTCCCGATGGCCAACCCCGCCGTGGTTGAGTCAGCGGGCTCCGTCCGACCCGGCGTTCACGCGACCGCCCGGGCCCTCGCCTACGGGCTGATCGCCCTGGTTCTGGGCGCCCTGGTGCTGGCGTTGCTCCAGCTGCTGGTGGGCCGGCGCCTGGTGGAGCAGCGCCAGCAGCAGCTGGGGGCGGATGTGGCGTCCAAGGTGCTGCTCGCGGAGGTGGCCCTGGAGAGGTTCACCCCCGCCGCCCTGGCGGAGATCGGCGGCCTGCGGCTGGCGGTGGGCTCCGTGCCCGAGCCGGGGGCCTCCGGGACAGACCCGGAGGGGGCGCTGTTCCCCCCCGGTGCGACCGATCTCCTGCTGCGCCGCCAGGCGCTCAATCTGCAGCGCCAGCTCTGCCTCCGCCTCAGCCCATGCCCGCTGGTGCGACCGTCTCTCCAGGCCCCCCGCGGCGTGTGGGTGCGGATGGCTTCCCCGAGCGAAGGCGCCCCATCGGAAGCCAGTCCCCTCGAGACCGTGTGGCTGTTTGCCCCCCTGCCGCCGCTGCCGGGCTGGCCTCCCGATCCGCTGCTGCTGGGGCTGGCCCTGGGGAGCGGTGGCCTGGGTGCCGGTCTGCTTTATCTCGCCCTGGAGGTGCAACGCCCCCTGAGGCGGCTGGAGCAGGCCCTGGCTGAGGTGCGTTTCGACCAGCCCGGCACCCTTCCCCTGCCGACCGGGGGCAGCGCGGCCGTGCGCAGCCTCACCGCCCGCTTCAACGGGATGGTGGAGCGGCTGGAGCGGAGCGGGCGTGAACGCGCCACCATGCTGGCCGGCATTGCCCACGACCTGCGCTCCCCCCTCACCCGCCTGAGGCTGCGCCTCGATCTGGCCGCCTCCGCTCATGGTCTGACGGAGGTGGATCGCCACCGTAGCGACGCCGACCTGAACGCCCTGGAGCGAATCACCCGTCAGTTCCTGCTCTTCGCCGGTGCGGAGCAGGCCGAGCCGGCGGTCCTCGTGCCCCTCCATGCCCTGTTGGCCGAGGTCGCCGCCCTGGTGGGGGATGTGCCCATGGTGCTCGATCTCCAGCCCCTGCAGCGCTGGGTGCGGCCCACGGCCCTGGCCCGGGCGGTGGGCAACCTGCTCGAGAATGCGCTCCAGTACGGCACGCCACCGCTGCGGCTGGTGGTGCGCGCCGCCGAACCGGATCCGCACGGTTTCGTGATCGAGGTGTGGGATCGGGGGGCCGGCATCCCCGCGGCGGCCTGGCCGACCGCCCTGGAGCCCTTTCAGCGGCTGGATGTCGCCCGGGGTGGTCAGGGCCATTGCGGTCTGGGGTTGGCCATCGCTGACCGCATCGCCCGCCTGCACGGCGGTGGTCTGCGCCGGCTGGAGGGTGGGGGGGGATTTGGGGTGGCGCTCACGGGCCGCTCTCTGCCGTCCCCGGATCCGGGCGAGCCGGCTCAGGCCCTCGGGGACTGAAGCGCCGGGGCTGCCGGTCACATCCAGTCACAGATGGCTGCGGCTCCTGTCACAGAACGGAGGCAGTCGCTGCCCACGATGGCGAAGACCCCAGGCCCTCAAGTCTCCCCTCCATGGCATGCATCACTCCCTGGCAACGCCCCCTGATCGCCGCAGCCCTGGTGCTGGGGCTGGGAACCGCCGTTCAGGCCCAGTCCACCGTTCCCCCTAAGCCCAAGGGCGAAGGCCCCCGGCTCACCGAGGCCCAGCGGCAGAAGGTGTTCCCCGAAACCCGCTCTCTGGCTGGCCAGGATCACCGGGCCCGCATCGCCATTCTCCAGCAGGGGGAGCGCTGCATCAGCGCCGCCACCAATGGTGATGGCTTGCGCAGCTGCATGCGCCAGGAGCGTGATGCACTCCAGAACCAGCGCCAGCAGCATCGCGATGCCCTGCGCCAGGTGTTCGTGCGCAACGGCATTCCGGTGCCGGATTGGAGCCAGCGCAAGGGCGGCCGCGGGGCGGGGCCGGCCGTGTCAAAGGAGGGCTGGGACCACCCCGGCCAGCCGGGTGGAACCCTGCCGCTGCGCTGAGCACCATCCAGTCGTGAGTGCCTGTTCCCCATTGCCTGGGGGCTCAGGCTCCGCCTGGTTCAGCTCTCGTGAGCCTGGTTCAGCAGATTCGCCAGTTCCACCAATTCGTTGTGGTCGACGATCCAGTCACCCTTGGATCACCGCTCCAGGGACGCTGCCAGCGGGATCAACCTCATCGGCAGGCCCTGCGGATCGTTCAATCCGCTGGTGGGGGTGATCTCCTGACCCCTGGCCCAGCGCAGCAGGAGGGCCCGCAGGGGGCCCCCGTTGCTGCTGGCGTCGGCGGGCAGGTTGAAGTGGGTGCCCCCTTCCACCAGCACCAGTTCATTTCGGCCTCGCGGGTAGGCCCCGTAGGGGAGCAGGGCCTCGGGCCGACTGGGCACCACGAAATCGCGGCTGCCACTGACCAGCAGCACCGGCACCCTCAGATCCACCAATCCGGCGGCGAACACCAGACCCTGGGGTGGACTCACCGCCGCCACCCGCACGATGCGGGGATCGGCCAGGGAGGACTCGGTGGCGGCAGGCAGGAAACTGCACTGCAGCACCCAGCTGATGTTCCGTAGCGGACTTTGAACGCTGGCGCAGTCCTTCCAGAGGGCGGTGGGCAGGCTGCGGGCCCCGGCCAGCTGCAGGGCGGTGGTGCCGCCCCAGGAATGGCCGATGAAGGTCACGTCGCGGGCCCGCACCCCTTCACCTCCCGGGAGGCTGCCGGCATCGAGGGCATCGAGCAGGGACCGCACGTCGTGGGGACGCCGCAGGAATTCCTTCGGATCCGGTGGCGCGGCCTTGCCTGCCAGCATCTCGGCCTGTTGGCTGATGTCGCTGCCGGGATGCCTGGGCAGGAACACCGGTGCCCCGTGGCTGGCCAGGTGCTGGGCCCAGCCGAGGAAGCTGGCGGGCGAATCCCAGAGCCCGTGGGAGATCACCACCGGCGGCAGGGTGGGGGTCCCGGTGGGACGCACCACCGTGACCTCCAGCTGTTCGTGGGTATAAGGCTCCGGAATCGTGCTCACCCTGGTCTGGATCGGGAATGGGCCCCGTCCCAGGGCGGCCTGGCTCGCGGCTGGCAGCTTCGGATAGGTGAGCACCAACCGATCCAGCTCTCGCTGTTGTCGTTCAATCCGTCGCAGCTGGGGCACGGCCCGATCCAGCCGGATGGTGACCTGGCGGCCCGGAATCTCCCGCAGCAGGTTGAGCAGGGTGGGGTTCTGGCCTGAGGCCTTCAGCCGGATCAGAGCTGTACGGAGCGGTTCGGGATCCACAAGGCCCCGCTGGCCGGGATCCACCTCGATCAGTTGCTTGAGCAGCACCTCCATCTGCCGCACCATCGGACTGCTCTGGTAGTCCTGCTGGGGCAGGGGGTGGTTGACGAGATCCTTGATGGCAGCGGCAAAGTTGCCATCCGTGGCCCGGTTCAGTTCGGCGAGGTCGCTGTTGCCGGCCCAGAGGGCATCGGGGCTGGCCAGTTCCGACACCCGGGCCGTGAGGCTGTCGTCCAGGAGGGGGAGCCGCAGCTTCAGCACCTCAATCGCCCGGGCCGGCTGAAGATTCATGCCGATGCTGCAGCCGGCTAGCAGGGCCAGTCCGAGTCTGCTCCCATTTGGTCGGAAGCTAACGGGCTGGAGCCGGGCAGCCAGGGACCGGGGAATCAGCGATCGCAGGTGCAAGGCCGCAGAGCGAAGGGGGAGAGGGGCCCTGCTGAGGAGCAACGGTCGCATCAGCAGCTGCGCCTGGTGCGCCTTAGGGACGTTGGCCTGAGCTGTGCCAAGGCCCCGGTCAACATTTAAGCCCTAGCTAAGTTATCAGCAGTGTCTCGCAAGGGCGCTGGAGCGTAGGAAGCGCTCGTCTGGCACAATCGGCCCCTTGTCCCAGACCACTTTCTCGCCCCCTTTGCGATGCTGAGTTCGGCCAATACAAGGGCCCTCAGGGCGTGGATGACCCGCTGGCCAGCCGTGGCGTTGCTTACGCTCCTTGCAGCCCAGCCGGGCGAGGCCCGCTATCGGGTTGTGCCGGGAATTCCCCGCGCTCCGGCTGCGGCCTATGGCTTTGCGGAGCTGCATCCCGCCTGGTTGCTCGGCAGTTACTGGGTTGGACGGCCCTGGCCCTGGGGTTGGTATCGGACCACGCCAGCCACCTGGTCGGTGGAAGGGCTCGCTTCGGGGGCTGCCATCACCGAGGCCGTGAATGGTGCCCTGGCCCAGCGGCAGCCTGCGATTGAGGTGCCGGGCACCAGCAGCTGGCTCAACTACGCCTCCGTCGAGGCCCTGCCCAATGGCCGCATCACCTTCTCCTACAGCAGTACCGGAGTGGTACAGCGGGGGGTGGGTGAATGCCAGCTCGGCCTGCTCAATGGGCGGCAGGCGAAGGGGCTTGGGGTGCACGTGCTCAATGCCGCCTGCGTAGTGGCCTATGGCAGCGGCGCCTGAGTCTTCCCCCGGCACCGGGTCTTAGCCCGGTGCCGGGCCCCGATCAGGCCTCATCCAGCGCCGCCACGCCGGGCAACACCTTGCCTTCGAGCAGTTCGAGGCTGGCGCCGCCGCCGGTGGAGATGTGGCTCATTTGCTCGGCCACGCCCACTTTCTCCACGGCGGCCACGGAATCACCGCCGCCGATGATCGTGGTCGTGCCCGTGGCGCTGATCTCGGCGAGGGTGTGGGCGATGGCGTTGGTGCCGGCGGCGAATTTGTCGAACTCGAACACCCCCATCGGACCGTTCCAGATCACGGTCTTGCAGTCGGCCAGAGCGTCCTGGAACGCCTTCACCGAATCGGGGCCGATGTCGAGCCCCATCCAGCCATCGGGGATGGCCTCCACTTTGGCGATCTGGGTGTCGGCATCAGGCGCGAAGTTATCGGCCAGCACCACATCGGTGGGCAGCAAAAATTGCACGCCTTTGGCGGCCGCCTTGGCCTCCAATTCGCGGGCCAGATCCAGCTTGTCTTCCTCCACCAGGCTCTTGCCCACCGCCAGGCCGCGGGCTTTGTAGAAGGTGAAGATCATGCCGCCACCCACCAGGATCTTGTCGCACTTATCGATCAGGGCCTCGAGCACGCCGATCTTGCTGCTCACCTTGGAACCGCCCACGATCGCCGCCAGGGGGCGCTTGGGTTCATCGATGGCGCCCTGCAGATACTGGAGCTCCTTCTCCATCAGGTAGCCGGCCACGCTGGGGCGCAGGAATTTGGTCACCCCTTCGGTGGAGGCGTGGGCCCGGTGGGCGGCGCCGAAGGCGTCGTTCACATACACATCGGCCAGGGCTGCCAGCTTCTCGGCGAAGGCGGGGTCGTTCGCCTCCTCCTCGGCGAAGAAGCGAACGTTCTCCAGCAGCACCACGCCGCCATCGGCCAGGGCCGCCACCTTGGCTTCCGCGTCGGGGCCGATGCAGCTCTCGGTCTTGGCCACGGGGGTGCCCAGCAGCTCGCTCAGGCGGGCCGCCACGGCGGTGAGGCGCATCGATTCATTCACCTGGCCCTTGGGCCGGCCGAAGTGGGCCGCCAGCAGCACGCGGGCCCCCTTGCCGGTGAGGTCGTTGATGGTGGGCAGGGCGGCGCGGATGCGGGTGTCGTCGGTGATGGCGCCGGCGTCATCGAGGGGCACGTTGAAGTCGACCCGCACCAGAACGCGCTTGCCGCGGAGTTCATCGGCGCTGAGGCTGGCCAGGGAACGCTTCGCCATGGATACGGGTAGGGAAAGGCGCGGCGAGAATAGCCCCCAGGGTGTCCGTTCCCCCCGCCGGAGCTCGCGCCCGCGGACCGGGCCGTTGCTAGGACGTGGGGGCCGCCGTGCCCGCCATGTTCGAGACCGTTCTATTTCCCATCGACCAGAGCCGCCAGACGATGGAAACGGCGGCGGTGGCCCTGGAGCTGGCCAAGACCCACGGCAGCCGGTTGGTGGTGCTGTCGGTGGTGGAGGCCGAGGAGGGCGCCATGCACGACGCTGCGGCCGTGGCCAAGCTGCTGGAGCAGGCCCGAGCCAGCTTCGAACAGGCGGGCGTGCCCTGCGAGATGCTCGAGCGGGAGGGCAAGCCCGCCTTCGTGATCGGCGATGTGGCCGATGAGATCAATGCCGATGTGATCGTGATGGGCACCAGGGGCATCAGCCTCGAGAGCAGCGAGCCCAGCACCGCGGCCCGGGTGATCCAGCTGGCTCCCTGTCCGGTTTTGGTGGTGCCCTGATGGCGGACCCGCAGGCGGGGGATCCGGAGGGCACGCCGCCGGCCCGGCCCGACCAGGAAGGCGATCGGGTCGCGGCGTTGGTGGCCGGGCAGGAGGGTCTGGCCCGGGTGCTGGCGGCTGGGGCCCTGAGCAGCGCCGCCCCGGCGATTCAGTGGTATCCGGGTCATATCGCCAAGGCCGAGAAGGCCCTCGCCGAGAACCTCGCCAAGGTCGACCTGGTGATCGAGGTGCGGGATGCCCGCATTCCGCTGGCCACCGGCCACCCCCACCTGCGCCGCTGGATCGGGGCCAAGCCCCACCTGCTGGTGCTCAACCGGCGCGACATGGTGACGTCGGCCGCCCGCCAGGCCTGGGATGGTTGGTTTCGCCAGCACGGCCAGACCCCCTGGTGGTGTGACGCCAAGGCCGGCACGGGGGTGAAGCAGCTGCAGCAGGCGGCGATCCGCGCCGGTGAGGCCCTCAATGCCCGCCGCAGGGGCCGGGGCATGAAACCCAGGCCGGTGCGGGCCCTGATGCTCGGCTTCCCGAATGTGGGCAAGTCGGCGCTGATCAACCGGCTGGTGCGCCAGAAGGTGGTGGAGAGCGCCCGCAAGGCCGGCGTGACCCGCAGCCTGCGCTGGGTGCGGCTGGGCCAGGACCTCGACCTGCTCGATGCCCCAGGTGTGCTCCCCCCCCGGCTCGACAACCAGCAGGCAGCCCTGCGCCTGGCTCTCTGCGACGACATCGGCCAGGCCGCCTACGACACCGAGGCGGTGGCCCTGGCCTTTGTGCGCTTGCTGGCAGCCCTGGAGCCCCTGGATGCCGCCGGGGTCGAGCCCCGGCTGCTGGAGCGGCGCTACGGCATGGCCCTCATCCCGTTGCCGGATGCCATCGGGGCCGCCGCCGTTGCAGCAGCCGTTGCAGCAGAGGGTGGCCTGCCTCCCCAGGAGTCTTCACTTTTGATGTTGTCTCAGGCTCCGGCGATGCCAGCCTCACCCGATGCCCATGCCTGGTTGTCGGCGGCGGCGGCTCGGCACACCAGCGGCGACACGCTGCGGATGGCCCAGCGAGTGCTCGATGATTTCCGGCGTTCCCTGCTTGGGCCGATCGCCCTGGAGCTGCCCGCCGCCCTTGCTTCAGGCGCTCAGCGCCCGGGCGATCAGAAGCCGTGAGCATCAGGATCGCCAGGCCCACGCTCACGCTGATGAAGGCCAGGGTGCTGATCCGCTCCAGCCGGGCCGCGGCGGGGGAGAGACCGGCGGCGCTATTCATGGACATGGGCTCAGGGATGCTCGGCATCAGTGGAAGGGCAGGGGGGCACTGAGTTCGGTGCCGCTTGCTCAGGTTGAAGCGTCCCGGGATCAGGTCGATCAGCATGGCCACCTAGAGCTGGCCCATGATGGCGATGGCCAGGCAGCCGACATGGATGCCGAGACTGCCCGGACGCTTCACCGCATTGGCCCCGGGTTGCCAGATGATCAGGCTGTGCAGAAGGAAGGCACCCCAATAGCTGATCAGCAGGAAACTGGTGCCTCGGACTTATGCGCCATGCCGACCAACGAGATCACCTCGATATTAATCACGTTCGAACCCAGGCTATAAGGTCAGCGTTTATGAGCATGGAGCATTGAATTTTGGATCAGAAAGATCATCTTCGCCATGGCCATGCTGATGGAATTCAGTGAGCTGAGAGGCGGCCAGTTCAGGGCCAGGGGCTGCACCAGAGCCTCCGGCGAAACCACGATCAGCAGGTAGGCGTAGCCGCGCTAGTATTTGTGGACTCGCTGTTACTGCTTGGGGGTGAATGGCTTGCCCATGGTGAATCCCTAGGCACGGAGATCGGTAGGGGTCGGGCCTACAGGCCGAGCTGCATGGAAGCCCACCGTCGATTGCCTTGGCTGGAGCGGCGTTCAGGGTGAAGGCCCTGACCCGTAACCTTGTCGCATCGGGGTCGCTTCGGGGCCGGTTGGTCCAGCCTGTCGGCCTCAGCATCCTCGGCCAGGGATTCCGAGCTCCCGCAGACCCCATCTTTAATCTGGAGGCATTGATGCCGTCTCCGTCGCCCGCCATGTCCAGCTTTGGCGAAGGCGAAGGCGAACTGCTCACGCTCCACTACCCCAAGCCCCTGCCGATGCGGCTGGACCGCTGGCTGGTGGCCCAGCGGCCGGAGCAGAGCCGGGCCCGCATCCAGAAGTTCATCGAGGCCGGCTACGTGCGGGTGAACGGGGTCACCGGCCGGGCCAAGACGCCTCTGCGCCAGGGGGATGCGGTGCAGCTGTGGATGCCGCCGCCTGAGCCCCTGCCTTACCTGGTGGCCCAGCCGATCCCGCTCGATGTGCTGTTCGAGGACGAGCATCTGATCGTGATCAACAAACCGGCCGGCCTCACCGTGCATCCGGCCCCGGGAAACAAGGACGGCACCCTGGTGAATGGCCTGTTGCACCACTGCCCAGACCTGCCCGGTATCGGTGGTGAGATGCGCCCCGGCATCGTGCACCGGCTCGACAAGGACACCACAGGCTGCATCGTGATCGCCAAGAGCCAGGAGGCGCTGGTGAAGCTCCAAGTGCAGATCCAGAAGCGGATCGCCTCCCGCGAGTACCTGGCGGTGGTCCACGGCGCCCCCGCCGGCGATGCCGGCACGATCATCGGCGCCATCGGCCGTCACCCGGTCGATCGCAAGAAGTATGCGGTGGTGCAGGACGATTCCGGCCGCCACGCATGCACCCACTGGCGTCTGATCGAGCGGCTCGGCGCCTATTCGCTGCTGCGCTTCAAGCTCGACACCGGCCGCACCCACCAGATCCGGGTGCACTGCGCCTACATCGGCCACCCGATCGTGGGAGATGCCACCTACAGCCGCTGCCGCCATCTGCCGGTGGAATTGCCGGGACAGGCCCTGCATGCGGTGCAGCTCGGCCTGGACCACCCGATCAGCGGTGAGCGGCTGGTGCTGGAGGCGCCGCTGCCGGAACGGTTCGTCACCTTGCTGCGGGTGCTGCGGGGCTCCGATGCCCCTGCCCCTGGGGTGCCAGGGGCGGGTTGATCCTGCCCCCCTTGGCGCTCAGCGGGCCCCAACATCACCTAACCCTCAGCATCACCTGGACCCCAGCATCACCAGGTCCGAACCATCACCCGCCCCGATGGATCGGCCGCCCCGCCGTGCCGAGCCGCCGGGGGCGCTCGCTGTGCGCTCAGCCTCCCACCAGCGCCGGCAGCCGCGGACAGGCCTCTACCAGGGTGCGGGTGATTGCGGCCCGGGGATGGCGCATCAGCTGATCGCCGGGGCCCTGCTCCACGATCCGGCCTCCCTCCAGCACGATCACCCTGTGGCAGAAGCCGCTGGCCACGTTGAGGTCGTGGGTCACGAACAGCAGGCCCAGGCCCAGGCGCCGCTGCAGGTCCGCCAGCAGGTTGAGCACGTCGGTCTGCACCTCGGCATCGAGCATGCTCACGCTCTCATCGCAGAGCAGTACCTTCGGCTCCAGGATCAGGGCGCGGGCGATCGCAACGCGCTGCTGCTGGCCGCCAGAGAGCTGGCGGGGCAGGCGCTGCTCAAAGTTCTCCGGGGGCTCTAGGCCCACCGCCGCCAGCAGGGCCCGGGCCCGTTCGCGGGCCTCGGCATGGCTGGCCAGGCCATGGATCAGGAGCGGGTCGGCCACCGCTTCCCCCACGGTCATCTGGGGATTGAGGCAGGCCAGCGGATCCTGGAACACCATCTGGATGCGGCGGCGAGCCCGGCGCAGCTCGGCGCCCTTCAGGCTCCGCAGGTCGCGGCCCTCCAGCCGCACGGATCCGCCCCGCACCGGGGCCAGGCCGATCAGGGCGCGGCAGAGGCTGCTCTTGCCGCAACCGGAAGCCCCCACCAGACCCACCGTTTCGCCCTCCTGGAGGCTCAGGCTCACCCCATCCACCGCCTTGAGCCAGCGCGGCTGCCAGGGCGGCGAGGGTAGGGGGTGCCAGCTGCGCAGTTCGTCGATCTCCAGCAGCAGCGGTCGCTCCGGCGCCGCTTCGGCCACGCCCCCCTCCCGCAGACGGGCCGCCCCCACCAGCCGTTGGGCCAGGGGCGAGCGGGGAGTGGTGAGCAGGGTGTGGCTGGGGGCCTCCTCCACCAGCCGACCACCATCGAGCACGGCGATCCGCTCGCACCAGCGGCCGGCCATGGCGAGGTCGTGGCTGATCAGGAGCAGGGCGCTGCCGGATTCCTCACACAGGCCGGCCAGCTCGGCCATTACCTGGCCCGCCACCGCCACATCCAGGCTGGTGGTGGGTTCATCGGCGATCACCAGGGGGGGGCTGAGGGCCAGGGCCAGGGCGATCGCCAGGCGCTGACGCATGCCGCCGCTGAATTCGTGGGGATAGCTGCCGTAGCGGGAGGGATCGATGCCCACCCGCTCCAGCAGCTCCCGGGCCCGCTGCCGCTGGCGGCTCCCCTGCCCCGCGCCGAAGTGGTGGGCGGCCAGGGTGTCGCGCAGGTGTTCACCGATCGTGAGCAGGGGATTCAGGCGGGTCATCGGGTCCTGGAACACCAGGCCCACGGCCCCACCGCGGAGACGGCGCAGATCGGCGCGGCCGAGGCGGCGGGGATCCTGGCCGGTGAGTTCCAGTCCGCCCGTGCAGGAGCTTCCCTGTGGCAGCAGCTGCAGCACGGCCCGGGCCACGGTGCTCTTGCCGCAACCCGAAGGACCCACCAGGGCCAGCCGCTCGCCGGGGTGGAGGGTCAGATCGAGGCCATCAAGGGTGGGGCGCTCGGCGCCGGGGTACCGCACCTGGAGTTGCCGGAGCACCAGCAACGGGGCGTCGCCCCGCGGGGACGGGCCCGGGATCGCAGGGCCGGAGTCGGGGGCGGATGGGGGCATGGCCATGGGCCGGACGCCGCGTTCTGGGTGGCACCAGCTTGATGGGCCGGCGGTGGTCATGCCCGCCTCCCGATGGCTGGATGCCCACAACTGGGGCCCGCAGCCGCGGTCGGATGCTGACATCTGAATACGATGGAAATCCACAGCGGGGATGCATGCGCAGGGCCGTTCCCGATTCCCCTTCCGCGACCCGGGCCGAATCCCACGGCCCCCGTTCCGTTGAGGCTGGCTCCCGTAATGGCTCCGGCGGGCTTCCCGATGTATTGGTGGGTGAGGTCGGCCCATCGGTTTCCGAGGCTGCGCCCACCGGGGAGGTGCTTCCCCGTGTTTCTCCGGCAGCATCGGAAGCTATCTGCCAGCCATCCGCCCGGCGCCGCTCGATCGCGGGTCCCGATGATTACGGGATCCCTCTGCCCGAATGGCTCGCCCAGTGCGTTAGGCACGTGCCGCCGGGCGATGGCGACACCTGCCCGACCGACACCGAGGCCCTGCTGGCGGCCGCCTTCGACTTCGCCTTCCAGCTTCACGCGGGGCAGTTCCGGGCCAGCGGCGAGCCTTACATCATTCACCCGATCGCGGTGGCCGATCTCCTGCGCGACATCGGCGCCAGTGCGGCGGTGATCGCCGCCGGCTTCCTGCACGACGTGGTGGAGGACACCCAGGTCACCCCGGAGGACATCGAGGCCCACTTCGGCGCCGAGGTGCGGGCCCTTGTTGAAGGTGTGACCAAGCTCGGCGGCATCCACTTCACCAACAAAACAGAAGCCCAGGCCGAGAACCTGCGCCGCATGTTCCTGGCCATGGCCAGCGACATCCGCGTGGTGTTGGTGAAGCTGGCCGACCGTCTCCACAACATGCGCACCCTCGGCGCCCTGAAGCCCGAGAAGCAGCAGCGCATCGCCCGCGAGACCCGCGAGATCTACGCCCCCCTGGCCAACCGCCTCGGCATCGGACGCTTCAAGTGGGAGCTGGAGGATCTGGCATTCAAGATTCTGGAGCCCGAGGCTTTCCGGGAGGTGCAGCAGCAGGTGTCCACCAAGCGCAGTGAACGGGAGGAACGGCTCGCGGTCACGGTGCAGCTGCTGCGGGATCGCCTGGCCTCCGCGGGGCTGACCAGCTGTGAGGTGAGTGGGCGACCCAAGCACCTGTTCGGCATCTGGAGCAAGATGCAGCGCCAGCAGAAGGCCTTCCACGAGATCTACGACGTGGCCGCCCTGCGCATCCTCTGCCCCAACCTGGAGAGCTGCTACCGGGCCCTGGCGGTGGTGCACGACACCT
>Ga0209298_10001776_pt1 | contig 13889 bp, 29 predicted proteins | sample S_140806_EF_Meta_FD_187325 | JGI IMG/M metagenome (GOLD analysis project Ga0209298, IMG submission 187325) | Freshwater microbial communities from Lake Simoncouche, Canada to study carbon cycling - S_140806_EF_MetaG (SPAdes) (version 2) | ecosystem: Environmental > Aquatic > Freshwater > Lake ...
TTTCAGGAACTTGTCCAGAGAATCAGGTTGGACGATGAAGCTAAGTCTTTCAATTTTCACGTTTCCACTCTGTCCAAAGGTCAAGGGGACAACGCATGTTAGCCATGGCACATTTTAACTTCATATAGCACAAACAAATATCACACTTTCCGCTGTCTTTCATGTAATGATCACACCCCTCACAGATTGTCAAACGCTCAGCAGCGACAGCCCCTGGGGCTACGGTCGGGTCCTCAAGCAACCTTCTGGCAGTGTCTTTGATTGAGGCTGCGAACGACCGTCGACAACACTCTGGGGCCTCCTCAGTCACTGGACTTCCTCCAATCGTAGGCCTCTGGGTTCATGAAGTGGACGAAGTCCCACTGTCGATCTGTCATAAGATCAAAGGCTTCATCGTAAGTGAGGTTCTCATGGATGGTGCCGTCAGTGCGGGTGACCTTGTAAAACAACTCTTTTTCCATGTTGGTCACACGCAGTCCCTAAACTTAACATCACCGCAAACTTTGCATTGGAGAATGTAACGAATTCCGCTAGCTATAATCCGTTCCTCACCACTTATAACCTTTGTGTTGTGAATCTTCAAAGGTAACTCCCTCTTGATTTCCCACTCATGTGAGTGGAACTTTGTGCTAAACCATTTCCAGAGTGACATTAGTCCCAATACCGTTGAAGTGTGCGCAAGTGTTGGAGTATTATACCTTCGTCGATGGTTCGGTAAACTGACGGTAACCGCCCGTTGTCCTGATAAAACTCAAGCTCCTGGATAATGGCCCTAGTAACTTTGCAATCTGCAATCCATTCGCGAAACCAAAAAGTGTCAAACTTTTCGATGTACTGCCAGACAGTATCTTGGTGTGTCCAGGCTCTACTGTATCCCGGATACCTTGTAGAATAGTCCCAGTTTAGTAAGGACTCTTCGTACTTCTCAGGATCGTCAATCGTAAGAACCTGGCGATAATCTTCCGAATCGCCTTTAGCTTGTGCCCAAAGATACCCGTCATGGGCCTCGGGTTCAACCGTGAAACAACAATTGACCACAAGGAAAGGAACCACCTCCCCCTGTATCTCATCAACCCGTAAAGATGTGATAGTAAGGGTCACTATTCCTCCAACATCGCTTTGAAGAACGCCAGGCGGTCAGGCGGATAGTGAGGGTCAACCCCATACTTCTCACATAACTTTACCAGAGTTCGATCCTCATCTGAGTAGGCGTTATCCAGACTGATAAACTGCATTCGTTGTAAGAAGTAAGACATCATCACATTTTCAACTGTGATGTAGTCCGCTTCTTCAAATTCAATTGTACGGTCGTCCTTGACGTGGCCAGTGAATGTGAGTTTCATGGGTGTTTGTTTTGAGTATTGTAACCTTAAACACAGGGTGTAAACCCCTTACTTAACGCAATAGTCCCCGTCGTGGGTCCAACCCATTGGGCACCCTGAAAGGGTCTTACCCACCCAGAAAACTTGGTGGTTGCCAAAGGGGACGCACACCCCTGATTGTTTGGAAGTGTGATAGGGACACTGCCCGTTGTAGGAGGGGACAGGAACACTTTGGGAGAGGGCGATTTGACCAACCCCAAGAGCGAAGAGGGCGAAGATAGTTGCTTTCATGTGATTTATTGGGGGTTTGCATCGTTGAGACGAATGGCACCATGTACCATGCTGACGACACCCATGACAATGAAGAATAGTCCAACAGGGGGGATGAGAAGAAGGGGTACACCCAAGAGGATCATAGCCAAGCCACCGCCACCGCTGACTTCAGAGTCCCGGTAGGCCATCAGACGATCAGCGTCAGTTCTAAAGGGTTTGTTTGTCAAGGAACTTGGTTTTTTGTTGTAAGGTTGTTGGGTGTTTTTGTAAAAAGCTTGCATTTTAGCCTCGTAGGCTAAACGGTCTGCTTCAGTTTTGAAGGCCATGGTGAATTTAGGTTTGTGAATGGAGCGGATGGGATTCGGACCCGTCACTGCAGAATTCCCACTTGGGGTCTTACTCTGCGAGCGCCACCTAGGCGCCCCGGAAAAGTTTTTCAGCTCACAAGTACCAATCGATGGGTCTTTTACCTTGTTGAACTTCAAGTTGAATGTCCCAATAAGCTTCGAGCATTGCAGTCAAAGATTTTGGATAAATCTCTTCAGTGGCAATCACCAGACACTCAAGGTAGACTTGGTCAAAGTCTTCCTTGGACCCAGAGTAACCCCAAGCGGCGTTGGAGGTCAACAGCTCAGAGTTGAGAGCGATCGCAGTTTTGAGAGCAATTTGTTCAATGTCAATGTCAAAGAGAGGGGACATGTTTTGCATAACTCAAAGAGTGGAAAGGTCGTTGACAAAGAAGAAACTGAAACCTTCGTCATAAGCTTGGGCTAGCTCCGAGCCCTCTGTCTTGAGTAACTCGACAGTGTCCCATTCTCCGTTGAAGGCGTGAAAGGAAATGCGGTCGGCTAGATCCTCCAGACGCGATGCGACCAGAGATTGAATGTCCACTCCGTCCATGTCGTCGATTTCGTTGTTTGTGAAGAAGTTGTCTTTGTTGTTCATGGTTTAATAATACCAGGTTTCCAGGAGGATTTCAAGGGGTCTTGTGCCAGTTTGTCAACTGTCCACTCAGTCAAAGCGGGGTAAAGCCCCGTTAGGTTTACTAACTTTAGGGTTGGTCATAATGACTGTAATGTAATGTACAACCCATGTTTGTATGGAACTAAGGGTTTTTCTGTACAAGGTGACGTTTGAAGAAGTACCTCACTGGTATTGGGGGGTCCATAAGGAGCGAAAACTCAACGACGGTTATCTAGGGTCACCAAAAACTAACAGGCGGTTCTGGGACTGGTACACCCCAGAACTTGAAATCCTTGAACTTTTTGAGTACTCTGACGAAGGGTGGGAGGAGGCAAGAGAAGTAGAAGGAAGGGTGATTGTTCCAGACTTAAATAACCCCCTTTGTTTGAATGAAGGGTGGTCGGGTGTGAAGTCTTTGGAGGTTTGTCGTAAAGCAGGCAGAAAAGGAGGACCAAAGGGGAATGAGACTTGTAGAAAGTTAAAAGTGGGTTTTCATGATCGTGAGGTTCAAGTCAAAGCTGGTAAAATTGGAGGTGTAAAAAGCGCGGAGTCACGAAGGGATCGTGGTGTTTTGGAGGAACAAAATAGTGAGGCAGGAAAAGTAGGGGGTAGAGTAACTTCGTCTCAGCGTTGGCAGTGTTTAGTTACGGGGCACGTCTGTAGTGCAGGGTCATTAACTAACTGGCAAAGAAAAAGAGGAATAGACACAACCCTCAGGATTAGGCTTTCCTAGTCCCACCTGCTACCAGGGTCGAAGCCACCAGGAGCTTCAAACCGACTGACAGCTTCTGCAACACCTTCTTCAGCCAGTGAGAAGGTAGCGAAAGCACCAGAGTGAAACACTTCGTAGGAAGTTTCTTCAACATCGTAGAATTCGCAACTCTCCAAGATTCCACCTGCAGAGCGGGTGTAGACTTTGGGACGAATTTCGTATTGGTTGCCCGAAGGCGATGTGTAGGTTTCCATGTTTATTTTTTGGTTTTGGTGTTTTTGAGGATCAGGTCGATCAGGATGATCACAACTACGGCTTTCCAGAAGGTCAGGACTGTAACACCGAACCAACCCAGCACCAGCACCAGTAACCATGCCTCAAGGGCAGTGACAGCGGCAGATACCAGGAAGACCCCACAGATTTCACCGAGAATGCCGGCGATTTTTTCAATTTGGGTTTCAGTCATTGTTTTGGTTTTCATTAAAACGCCACCAATTTTTGAATTTCCCAGGAATCAACGGGTGGAACGCAGTCAAGACGTCCCACATTTTCAAGTAGCCAACGATTGATGTGTTTGGTGGTCGTGGCCGTGTGCTTGGTGGCGCTGCGGATCCAGCCTTTGCCAGGCACCCTGGCGGCTACCGGAGTGGTGTAGGAGAATAGAACTGTGGTTCCGTCAGCCAACATAACCTCAGTTTGGTTTCTGCCGATTTGTGTGACTTTCATGGTTGTTTCAGGCGTAGTGAAAGAGTTGTTCACCAATAACAGTGAGTGTCCAGTAGTTTTTGTTGGTGAATCCAGGAAGAGCACCCATTCGACGAACGATAATCTGTTCGTCAGCGAGTTCGCGGATTGTCAATTCGTCCAAGACGTCAAGGTCGAGGGGTTGAGTGTGAGGGTAGTTGGCCCAGTGCAGTTGTTTCATGTTTTAATAATACCAGACTATCGGGAGAAAGCCAAGGGGGCTTGTGCCGCTTTGTCAACTGGCACAAGGGTCACAGAAGTGCTGGTGTCAATCGCCCTCAAAGCAGCGTCAAGGTCAGACAGGCGGTTTGAGAGTGAAGGGTATGGGAAGTTCTCAGGGTACTTGTTCCCCAAACTCAAGAGTTCAGCACGCCAAGTAACCAAGGCCAGACGAAGTTCAGCAGCGTTCAAGGTGACAGTTTTAGGTGTTTTCATATTGCAAGTGCTCCAGAGGGAATTTCAACAACTTCGGGAAGTTTGTTGTTTTCAAATTTGTGCATGTTGTAACACACCCACTCGCCACCGCGGAAGAGGTACGAGAATTCTTCACTGTTTTCAGGGAAGAGGTATTCGCACAAGTCAGCGTCAAGACGAGGAGGACAACATTCACCACGGAGGGAGTAATGGTTGGCACCATACTTGGACGGCCCACCATCGTGATCAAATGGGGTGTCAGTCCAACAAGAACTCATGTCACCACCATCAATCAATTCTGCGACTTTATTTTTGGTGTTGTAGTGGGTGTTCAAAATACGTCCCAACCACTCCGGATAACCATCCCAATGATGGTATGCAGACAAAATAGAACCATCGGAAAGTTCTAAACCAATGCGAGAACGAGTTGACATTTTAGTTAATGGTTGTTGTTTAGTGTGTCGTGGGTTTAGTAGTCGGAACCTTCGCCTTCAGCCTGACTGATGTAGTCAAGTGCTTTTTCAAATGCACGGTTGCGCATCTGAATGTCACCGTCCTTCATAAATTCGTAGCAGTAACGGATACTGTTTTCGGGTTGTGCCAGGTGCTTTTGCAGTTTTTCGTGGCGGGCGTTGTAGGCGAACATTTCGCGGTCTTCGATGCTGACGGTGTGGTACTTGCGTTCCAAGGTGGTTTTGTTTTTCATACTTGTAGTATGCCATAAAAAAGCCCCCTGGTCAAGGGGGGTTGTGCCAGTTTGTGGATTGGCACAAGGGCTTTGGTTGATGGGTCAGTTGGGACCCCTGTGGGCTTTAACCTGTTCTTAACCCTAGACCCCCTTTCCACTGGGGTTCTTGTGTTACACTTTGGTTTTTTCTTGCGTTTCTGGTTTTCAGGACCTGTTGGTCCTGGGGGCTGGTCTGGTCGCGACTAAATTGGAGTTTGAGGTTCAAACTCGTAATCGGAGGTCAAACCGTCAGCACAAACCACATGATTCCACCCTGGTTGGTCAGGATTGAGACCCAACCTACGTTTTACTTCTGTCACATTGTCAGGCATCAAGTCCACACCATACAGTTGGGTGTTGAGCACTTGGTCACGAGGGTGATTGTACTCTTCTGTAAGTACCTGAAGAAGGGTCACAAGGAAGTTACCATCACCGCAGGAGTTGTCCAAGTAGGTGGTGGTGGGGTCTTTGAGTTTTTCCTGGGGGATGTTTCTAACCATCTTTAGGCACAGGTCCATGGGGGTGAAAACTTCCCCAGTTTGTTTTACTCGGTCTTTGCCACGTTGCTTCTGCTTGTTGATTTCTTTTTGTACGGTGGCGCTCATTTACCTGCGGTTACTTGGTTCCAGTGATTAATGTAGGTGATTTCTTCCTCAGTAAAGCCCAGGAGCTTAAAGAGGGTTTTGTCTGTGGTAACTTTCTCCCAAATTGGTGTTTCCTCCAGCAACACACGCGGAAGGAACTTTGCACGGCACGATGCCGCAGCCACAAACCTATAAGCCAGAGATCGAGACAACAACCACTGAAGTTGCTCGGCTTCCTTCTGTGTTTTGCACCGAATGAATTTACCGTTCATGTACTCGTCGTGGCCGTTTAACTGGGCAAACAGAGCATAAGGACCACCTTTTGGCCGAGCGGGGTGATAACGCCAGGCGATGGCTGTGAGATAGACATAGGGGTCGTTAGGGGCTTCGCTCAGCACCTCAAACTTTTCTTTGAGCCTATCATCTCCTTTGAAAAACTTCTCAAAAATACTTAGTGTAAGTTCCGCATCTGCATCTGGAAACTGTTTGCAAGAACCAACGTATTGCACAGGCAAAACAATATCGCGCTCAAAACTTTCGCTGGTGCCGTTAGCAATAACATTAAGTTTCTCATTACGTACATCCTCTGTGGACCCACTATAAATAGCCATCGGTTGCTCGATGTTAGGGAAAAGAGAATCCACCCCATACTCTACGGAGTTCCACCCAAGTTTGGCAAGTTCTTTATAACCTTTAGAAAACTTAGCAGCTGCTTTTGAGGGAGAAATCAAAGAGAAATAACCACCCTGTGCCAACAGAGTTGATACTTTTTTAAAGAACAAAGTGTAGAAGGCGGAGTTACCACCATTCTGAAATGGCGGATTTCCGATGATAACATTAAACTGCATCTGTACTGTCACAAGGCTCTCGGCTCTAGCGAAATCATTCCCAACACTTTCAAGTTCAGGAATCCGTGGTAACGACAATGTTTGTAAAGAATGTCTGCACACTCAAGAATCCGACCACGAACATACGCAGCTTCTGTCTCGTCTTTACAATAAATGTGAGAGTACAGTGTAGGATCGGCGTTCGTTTTTGGAAGTTCCATACTCTGACAAACTTCCACATTCTCTTCATTTATTTTACGAGTGTGAAGAAGTGACACCCGAATCCCTGGGGTAATCTTTCCAGAAATGGTATGTTTTGACGCAATGTTGTTGTCCAGGGAAAGTTCTCTTTGTACCTCCTCAACCCCAGACAGAGGATAAAAACCAAGACTTGACTTGTAACCATCAGTGAACGTCAATCCTGAACTTCCAGAGGTATCAACAGTTACAGCACTGAAGGTGGAACCAACTCCAGGAAAAAAACTTTTTATGGTAGTCACATCAGCAACAGTGGAGTATTTCTCAAACACATTCCACAAACGAGTTTCCCCTTCAACCGCATCTCTTTTTGAGAGGTCAGCTGAAGGAGAACACCAAGACAAAGGTGTGATCAAATAAACAATTCCCCCTGACTTCAGGAGAGAGAAAGACTTGGCCCAAAATAGTGGCCACAAACTTTTATAAACAGCTTTGCCAAAAGAACCCCCCTGGTAAGGAGGGTTCCCGACAATTACATCAAACTCCATTTAGTTTTCATGGTTTAGTTCACACCATCGCGGTCAACACCTCCATAGCTCGTTGGTTCACTTTGGAGCCAGAACCGAAGTTGGTGTAGTTGAACCGGCCTTCAGCAGTTTTCCGTGAGAGGTTGCTGGAGAAGTCAGTTACTGCGTTGAAGGCATCGTACATAGTTTTACCCTCGTTACCTGCACCGTTGCGGAACAAGTTGTGAAGTGTTGAAAGGTTGCGCATCTTCAGGTTGTTCTTCTGGTAGATGTCCTCCATGGCCGTCACAAATTGCATGGTGGAGCAAGGTGCGGTCGCAAGTTTCTCCACTGTTTGAGAGTAGGTCCTCATGGAGTTGTTCACGAAGTTGATCACCGCCTTGGATTCAAGCACACGGTCGTTCACACCAGCTTGGTGGCGGTAACGCTCACTCAGATCGGCGTAGGCCATTGAGAAGGTGTTGCCACAGATGACCCGAGTGGCAGTTGGTCCGATAGCAACTGAAGTGTTTCCAACGTGACCGTTCAACAGTGTGATGTAGGCGTTGTACTTCTCACCAATAACTTCGAACTCTTCGTTGATCTTCGCTTGAGCGAACACTTGAGCGCCGTGCTTCAGGTAGCCCATGTTCTTGATGGTGAGCAACCCCTCCTCAACCATTGGGTTGATGAGCTTCAGGAGGTCGTTGTTCTGCACAGTCTCGTAACCAGGGGAAACAACCCCGAGCCCGCGACCAGTGTCATCACGAACGATGGCAACTTTTTCTTCCCACTGCACGGGTTGACCGTTGTTACCAGTGAAGAAGAGGGGACGCTTGGAAACGGTCCAGTTGAGGTCGTTGGTGATTGCGAAAGTAGCCATTTGTTTTTGTCTGTGGTTTGTACTGTATTTAGAATACCGCCTTTCGGGGGCGAACGGGAGAAGTGTGTGCCACCTTGTCCACTGGCACAAGGGGTCGGTCACCGACCGTTGTAACACTCCCCAATGATCACTCCGTCGCAAAGAACTTGTGCATAACTAAACTCTTCAGAGAGTGACAGACACAGATCCCAGGCACGATCTTGATCAACGGTAGTGTTCTCCCAAGGGGCGGAGGGACAACGGACATCGTAGCGGGTCATAGTGGTTTGTTCGTTGTAGTTCACAGTCCGTTCAGAAAGTCTGCCAAAGCTTCATCGTATTCAGCTTTGGTGTCGTAGGTGCGACCGTAGATTGTGCGAGGGTAGGTTGCATCCTGACCCACAGCAGCAACATTGTAGCAGTCTTGTTTGTCGTAGCCCATCTCAATCAAGGTGGCGACGTAGGGATTTTTGTTTTTCATACCTTTATCATACCAGGTTTCCAGGGGAACCACAAGGGGTCTTGTGCCACTTTGTCAACTGTCACAAGGGGATCACGGCGTTTTTCTGTTTTTTCGTGGTTTTCACCTTGGCCTTTGGCTTGGACTTGGGCTTGACCGCAGGTTTTGGCCTCTTTTTTGGTTTGTAACCCTTTAGAAAGTACCTTGTTGGACCTTTGGTTCTCTCAACCATCTCTTTCTTGAGGTTGAGGAGATACTGTGGGTTTCTGGCCAGGAGTTCTTCCCTGGTTGGGGTATCGGTGTGCGGTTTGTACGCTTGTTGAAGGTAGAGGTAGTAGGCTACCTCTTCAGGTGAGTTGAGACGAGGGTTGTTGTGTTCCATAATTCAATGGTACCGCGTCCCCAGCGGACTTCGGGGAAAGGTTGTGCCACCTTTCCGACTGTCACACAGCCTGAATCCGCTCGCCAACCCACCTTGCAACAGGCACTGACCACGAGTTGCCCAATGTTGCCATCCTTGCCCTATATTCAGCTTTGGGTCCACCTTTCCAGTCACTTACTTGGGTCCAATTGTCAGGGAAACCCATAAGTCTCTCCCCTTCTACAGCGGTGATGTGACGAATGTTGCCACTCTCCCAAACTTGGGCACCTCCAGACTTCAACAGGGTTGGCATAGCATTGTCGTACCAACTCCCCATCGCCGTTATTCCGATTGGGTTATCACCCGACGGTACGAACTCTTTACTACGCCTGGTAGTCGCTTCAACAGGCGTTCTGACTGTGCCAACATCTGCGCCGCTGTTTTCGATCCCAAAGAGTGCAGCTGCGGGTCGTTGCCATCCTCCAGAATGTCCAACAAGCCACACTCTTTTCCTAAAACATGGAAGTCCGAAGTTTCGAGCCTCCAAAACTCGGTAGGCGAACCCATACCCGATTTTGGCCAACGCCCCGAGGAAGGCGGCAAAATCCCTTCCTCCGTTACTGGATAACACTCCCGGAACATTTTCCCATACAAGCCACTCCGGTCGATAGTAGTCAGCCATTCGGAGATAAGTGAGGGCCAAGTTGCTACGACTGTCCTCAAGTCCGGTCCGGTTTTTGATGTTTGCGACGCTGAACGCTTGGCAGGGGGTTCCCCCGCAGAGGAGGTTGATTTTGTCAATGTTCCAGGTTTCAAATTTTGTCATGTCCCCCAAGTTGGGGGTGCTTGGGAAATTCTTTTGTAGGACAGCGCGTGGAAACTTGTCAATTTCACTAAAGGCTACTGCTTCCCAACCCAGTGGTTCCCACGCCACCGATGCCGCTTCGATGCCGGAGCAGACTGAGAGAAACTTCATTCCACTTTGTTTGGACTTAGTTGCGTCTTATTATACCTGTCAAACCCCTGTGTAAACTGCTGTATGGGCAATGTCGGATTTGAACCAACGACCGTCTCCGTGTAAAGGAGCTGCGCTACCACTGCGCCAATTGCCCAACTCCCCTTCCTGGATTCGAACCAGGGACCAATTGATTAACAGTCAACTGCGCTACCGCTGCGCTAAAGAGGAATGGTCACCCGTCGGGAATCGAACCCGAACTCCAACTGCATTGTCTGCGTGTCCTGACCACTAGACTACGGGTGGTAAAGGCCGCTTACGGCGGCCAGTCGCACACGGAAGGGGGATTATTCGCCAGCTTTGGCTTCAGAGATCTCAGCGCGGCGAACTTTAGTCAGTTTGCCAAGTTCAAGTAGCGCTTTGCGAGCACGGGTGCCGGCAGCCTTGTTACCCTTACTGGTAAATGCTGTGTCATTTTCGAGCCAGGAGGTGAAGGCTTCAGCGATTTGATCGGTGGTTGTTGACATTTGTTTAAGTGTGGTAAAGGGGAGGTTGCCCTCCCCACGGTTGTTAGAATTTAAATCCCAATCCTGTTGTGAACACAGGGCTGTAGCTGCCATTGTTGGCGGAGGTGTTAGTTGGGAATTTCAAATCTGCAAACCCCACCAGCGAGTTGGTGATACGACCTTCAGCTCCAAGTACGAACACAGCCTGACCGTTCGACAGACCCACAGCATTCTGAGCATTGGCCTGGGTATCGTTTGTAAACGGAACTTGGTAACCAACGCCAGTGTAGATGTTAGCAGCACTTACGCCGGCTTTACGAGCAATCGCAAAGTCGTAGGTTGCAGTCACACCGCCAGCAGCGCCGATTTGGCTGTTAGGGCCAGCCACAGCATTGATGTAAGGACGAACCGAAACAGCGTTGTTGTTGCTGAAGTTCTTCACAGCGTAGCGAGCTTGCAGGGTGCCGCCGGACACCACATTGCTGGGGTCGGAACCAGTGCCAACACTATTCAACAACACGCCAAGACCAAGGTAGTTGCCCACGCCAGCTTTCTTCTGAGCATCTGCCAGTTCGAGTTTAGCTACGCGAGCATTTACACCGGACCATTGAGCGGCTTGGGATTTCAGAGCGGCAGCCAATTGAGCGTCGGCAGCATTCTGAAACTCTGAAATACGGTCAATGCAGGCATTCACCAGAGCAGCAGCTTGTGCGCGAGTGGTGGCTTGTGTGGGTTTGAAGGTGCCATCAGGATAACCTGCGATGCAGCCGTAGCGATCATTCAGGCTTTGAATAGCGGCGAAGGCCCATGAAGTGGGCTGAACATCGTTAAGGGGTGCGGCCAAGGTAGGGGCGGCAATGGATACCGCAGCAATACCGGCAGCAAAAATAGTTTTAATCATTCTCTAGATAATGTTTCTGTACAGAGCCCGATTAGAGTATTCGGGCGAAGCTCAGCCAGGGAATTGAACCCTGCTCTGCAGTTTACAAAACTGCTGCATCACCACAATGCTTGCCGAGCGACCGATTTTAATATAGTGACATTAAGGGCTTGGTAAACCTCTTTTTCTGTTTCTCTCGGACAGATCGGGGCGTTTATGTCCTCTGGCTACCTTTAGCCTGCCCGGAACAAAACCGTCAGGAACCGAGTTGGGAGGAAACCTTTTGTCCACCTCACCATTATTGAACCATTTCGTACCTCTTGAGGGGCATCCTTCTCGATTTCGGGCAGAAAGATCGGGTCGCTCTTTCCCAAACATAGGGTTGTTATCTCCTTTCATGTCCCGAAGAGGGTTTAACACTCGATTAATCTCGGAGAGACGAGGATTTTTTCTTCCAGTCAGTCTGACACCGAACATGGGATTTCCTTCTCCTGTCATTTCCAGGCTTTTCTTTTTTCTCCATTCCTCGTCAGGAATCCACCCGGCAACGCCTTCTCCACCATTGGTCATGTTTCGGAGTAGACCTGTTCCTAGGTCTTTACGGCCGTAGGTGAGGATCAACTTTTGTTCATAAGTGAATGCGGTTTTTTCCGACAGCCCGATGTGCAATAGCAGAATCCTGGATTTGTCCTTTGGCGGTTTTATGCCCTCTTTTCTTTTCCCATAGGGGCGTCGAGGACTACCTTTTCCTATATAGTAGAAGGTTCCGTCTTCCCTGCAATAAGCATAAACAACAAAGTTATCCATACAGAAAAAAGGGAGAGGTCTACTCTCCCATCATACCCGTCTCCAAGTATAGTAAACTAGACTACGGAATAACAAACGTTAGCTACACCTTGACTAGCAGATGCGATTCTAAGAAAAGCACCATGGGAAAGGTCTAGAGAACGTCCTGCGGCAAAGGGTCCTCGATCTGTCACACGAACAATAATAGATTTCCCGTTGCTTTGGTTAGTTACTCGTAGCCGGGTCCCGAAGGGGAGATACCTATGTGCAGTTGTCATTGCATTTGGATTCATGGTTTCCCCATTTGCTGTAGTTCGCCAAGCATAGCCATCTTGATAACCGTAGAAACTTGCGTAACCACAGGCGGCTTGGGCTGGTGCAACTCCGAGGAACATAAGACCAGGGAGTGCGGCGGAAAGCAGCAGGGACTTGAGTTTAGTGATGAACATTGATAAGTGTAGAATTCGGCATCCGATGTGACAAAAGGAGAAGTTCCCCTCTCTCAAGGGGCAGTTGTCTCGGCACAATGAGTTTAAGGACGCAATATCAGGTCCCGAGTCTTTTCTCCCGAGTGTTTCGGGACGCAACTCATAACAGCGGCACGTATTGTGCAGTAAGACATTGTTAGTATAGTTAACAAAAAGGGAAGGTAAACCTTCCCCGTGACGCTCAGAGTCTAGGCAGCGGCGCTGACCAGAGTCCTGCGGAATGACACGATGTTGTTGGCGTTTAACCAGTTACCCTCCAGCCCGTCGAAAGCCTTTATGCCCCGGGATGCTGACACGGTTCGGGACCACCCGGCAGGGTATAGGTACGGTCAGCAATGGAGCATCGGGTAATCGAAACCCGGTCCGAACTGGATTGTTGCCCCGAAGGGCAATGGAGTACATCGGATTTGAACCGATAACCTTATCCTTGCAAAGGATCTGCGCTACCATTGCGCCAGTACCCCAAAGGCGGAAGATGTTGGATTCGAACCAACGGTACCGTTTCCGGTACAACTCCTTAGCAGGGAGCCACCTTAAACCACTCGGCCAATCTTCCTGGCGGAAAGGGTGGGATTCGAACCCACGGAAGCTTTCACTTCGCTGGTTTTCAAGACCAGAGCCATCAACCACTCGACCACCTTTCCTGGCGCCTCTTGTTGGATTCGAACCAACGACCAACTACTTAGAAGGTAGTTGCTCTAATCCACTGAGCTAAAGAAGCATGTTGCCCGTAGGCAATGGGTTTGGGGGGACTCGAACCCACGATATACTGGTTAAAAGCCAGGTGCATTAGCCGCTATGCAACAAACCCAGATGGAAACAGCTGGACTCGAACCAGCGCTCTTTCGATTATCAGTCGAATGCTTTACCAACTAAGCTAAGTTTCCGGACAGGGCGAGGGTATCCACCGACGATAATCTACGATGTGGCCTAGGGGACCCTTCATTTAATGCAATGTTCCTTATTGCACCCTCTAAAATAGTGACCCCCAGGTTTGAGCTTTCATGAAGAGGCTTAGGGGGTGTGCGGGGTTGATCAGGCCCCTGTATACCAGATGCTACGCCCGGACATTACCGAACCACGCAGAGCTGGAGTTGCCACCGGCATTCCGGATTATAAGCTCCGGCGCAAAGTGGCAATCGGCGTGGCCGGGATCGAACCGGCCTTCTCCAGGCTATGTGCCTGACGCTCTCACCAGACGAGCAACACACCGTTTTAATTTTCAAGGTGCGGTGGTTGTGTCTGGGTTCTTACGAGAGAAACCCCAGACCGGTGACCCGTTAGTAACAAGACCGACGGAGCACCCAACCACCTTAGTACT
>Ga0209298_10001781_pt1 | contig 13869 bp, 10 predicted proteins | sample S_140806_EF_Meta_FD_187325 | JGI IMG/M metagenome (GOLD analysis project Ga0209298, IMG submission 187325) | Freshwater microbial communities from Lake Simoncouche, Canada to study carbon cycling - S_140806_EF_MetaG (SPAdes) (version 2) | ecosystem: Environmental > Aquatic > Freshwater > Lake ...
CACGTCGCGGTAAACCACGCGAGGTTTGGACACAGCCAACTCGTAACCTTCACGGCGCATGTTTTCCAACAAAATCGTTAAGTGCAATTCGCCGCGACCTGCCACTTCAAAAATACCGTCTTCATCGGTTTCTTTGACGCGCAATGCCACGTTGTGCTGCAACTCTTTTTGCAAACGGTCCCAAATTTGACGGCTGGTCACGTACTTGCCTTCACGGCCCGCCAAGGGTGAAGTATTGACGCAAAAATTCATGGTTAAGGTAGGCTCGTCAATTTTGAGCATGGGCAAAGGACTGGGGTTCAACGGATCGGTGATAGTCACACCAATGCCAATATCTGCAATGCCATTGATCAAGACGATGTCGCCAGGGCCCGCTTCAGTGGCTTGAATGCGCTCTAAGCCTTGGAATTTCAACACTTGGTTCACGCGGCCTTTGACCGGCGCACCTGTCTCACCTTCCATGACCACCACATCCATGCCAGGCTTCAAAGTGCCGGCACTGATACGACCCACACCAATGCGGCCCACAAAAGTAGAAAAATCCAATGCAGAGATTTGCAATTGCAAAGGTGCAGAGGGGTCACCTTGCTGCGGTCGCACATGCTTTAAGACAGTGTCAAACAAGGCCGACATATCAGGGCCCCATTGCGCACCGGCCTCGCCTTCCACCAACGATGACCAACCGTTGATGCCAGAGGCATAGACCACGGGGAAATCCAATTGCTCGTCGTTCGCGCCGAGTTTGTCAAACAACTCAAAAGCTGCATTGATCACCGCATCAGGGCGTGAGCCGGGTTTGTCCACTTTGTTGACCACCACGATGGGCTTGAGTCCCAAGGCCAAGGCCTTTTTGGTCACAAAGCGGGTTTGCGGCATGGGGCCCTCTTGCGCATCAATCAACAACACCACGCCGTCAACCATGGACAAAGCGCGTTCAACCTCGCCGCCAAAGTCAGCGTGTCCAGGGGTGTCGACGATATTGATATGGGTACCTTGCCAACTGACAGCACAGTTTTTGGCCAAGATGGTGATGCCGCGTTCGCGTTCGATGGCGTTGTTGTCCATCACAGTGTCGACCACTTTTTCGTGCTCAGCAAAGGTGCCAGACTGGCGCAACAACTGATCGACCATGGTGGTTTTGCCATGGTCAACGTGGGCAATGATGGCGATGTTTCGAATTTGTAATGTCATGCTGCACTCTCAAGTAAGGATTGGATTTCTTGGGGATTCAATAAGCGCTCGGGAATCAATTCCCCTGCGCGAACATGGGCTGTGCCAAGCAAGGCGTGCGGCTTGGCGCCATACACCGCCACTTGATCGTGATCGGGCCAATCGCCACGACGGCGCAAGCCACTGAGGAAACGTCCTGCATCATCGGGCTGTAATGTGATCGAGTGATGACTGTCGAGCAAAACATCCACTGGCCGTAATGGTCTGTGGCGCTGGTTTTCAGGCAAAGCTTCCAAAGCTTCAAGGGTGAAACACTCGTCGATGCCAAAGCGTCCGCTTTTGATTCTGTGCAAAGCGCTGAGAAAAGCGCCGCAACCCAAGGCGTTACCAATGTCTTCGCCCAATGTGCGGATGTACGTTCCCTTTGAGCAATGCGCTTTGAGCCATATGCTGCGCACACCGTTTTCAGAGGGGAGTTCTTTAAGCTCCAAAGAATGAATCACCACACTGCGTGGTGCACGTTCAACCTCAATACCTTCGCGAGCGTACTCATACAAAGCTTTGCCATCTTTTTTCAAAGCGCTGTGCATAGGAGGGACTTGCTGCAAAGGTCCCGTGAACAAGGCTTGCACTTGTTGCAGCCTCTCAGGCGTGAAATTCACTTTGGCTTCAGCGATGACTTCGCCTTCTGCATCCGCCGTGCTGGTGCGTTGACCCAAGCGCAAAACAGCTTCGTAGGTTTTGTCTGCCTCCAAATGCATTTGGCTGAATTTGGTGGCTGCACCAAAGCACAGGGGTAAGACGCCCGTGGCCATAGGGTCTAAGGTGCCAGTGTGTCCGGCTTTTTCAGCACGTAGCAACCACTTGGCTTTTTGCAAAGCCTGGTTGCTAGAAAGACCTAGCGGCTTATCGAGCAACAACACCCCATGCACAGGGCGCCGTTGCACCCTGGTGCGCGGCAAGTTCATGGCGTATCTGTTTCCTTGGCACGAGAAGCCACAGCGCGAGCGATCAAGGCGTTCATGTCTGCTGCTCGCTCGGGGGTGCGGTCGTATAAAAAATGCAAAGTGGGTACGGTGTGAATATGCAAACGTTTGAACAAACCATTGCGCAAGAAACCTGCGGCTTGGTTCAGACCTTCTAAACAAGCTTCAGGGTCACCCACCAAAACGCTGATAAACACTTTGGCATGTGCGTAATCGGGTGTAACTTCTACCGATTGAATCGTCACCATACCGAGTCGCGGGTCTTTCAACTCGCGAATAAGTTCGGCCAGATCGCGTTGGATTTGGTCGGCAACGCGAAAGCCGCGGTGAGGAGTAGAGGACTTCTTGGCAGCCATGCAAAATTAGATCGTTCTTGCAACTTCCTTGATTTCAAAGAACTCAAGTTGATCGCCCTCGTTGATATCGTTATAGCCTTTAAGGTTCAAGCCGCATTCGAAGCCTTCCTTGACCTCACGCACATCGTCTTTGAATCGCTTCAAGCTCTCGAGCTCTCCTGTAAAGACAACCACGTTGTCGCGCAATAAACGTAACCGGGCATTGCGACGCACAAAACCATTGGTGACCATGCAACCGGCAATCGCACCGATCTTGCTGATACGGAAGACTTGGCGAATCTCGGCCATACCGATGATTTCTTCCTTCTTGTCCGGCGTCAACATACCTGACATGGCAGCTTTGAGTTCGTCCACTGCGTCGTAAATGATGTTGTAGTAGCGGATCTCAACGCCGTTGTTCTCAGCAAGTTTTCGCGCACCGGCGTCAGCACGGGTGTTAAAGCCAATGATGACCGCCTTAGAAGCAATCGCCAAATTCACATCAGATTCGCTGATCCCGCCAACCGCACCATAAACCAACTGCACACGCACTTCTTCGTTGGTGAGTTTGAGCAAAGAGGCAGCCAAGGCTTCTTGCGAACCTTGCACATCGGCTTTGATGATGATGGGCAGATTTTTCACTTCGCCAGAGGCCATGTCCGAGAACATATTCTCCAACTTGGCGGCTTGTTGTTTGGCCAGTTTGGTGTTGCGGAATTTGCCTGCGCGGTAAGTGGCAATTTCTCGGGCGCGTCGCTCATCGGACAACACCATGAACTCGTCACCTGCTTGTGGCACCTCGGTCAAGCCTTGGATTTCCACAGGAATAGAGGGGCCTGCAGTCTTGGTGGATTTGCCGTTTTCATCCAACATGGCACGAACACGGCCATAGGTTTGACCCGCCAGCACCACATCGCCTGTTTTCAAGGTGCCCGATTGCACCAAGATGGTGGCCACAGGGCCGCGACCTTTGTCCAAACTGGCTTCAATCACCAAGCCTTTGGCCATGGCGTCAACAGGTGCTTTGAGTTCCAACACCTCGGCTTGCAGCAAAACTTGCTCTAGCAATTCATCAACGCCTTGACCAGTTTTGGCTGATACAGCTACAAAGGGAGACTCGCCACCAAACTCTTCAGGCACCACTTCTTCGGCAACCAATTCGTTTTTCACACGGTCAGGATTGGCATCAGGCTTATCAATCTTATTGATCGCAACCACGATAGGTACACCTGCGGCTTTGGCGTGCTTGATGGCTTCCTTGGTTTGCGGCATCACACCGTCATCGGCTGCAACCACCAAAATCACGATGTCAGTGGCTTGTGCGCCACGGGCACGCATGGCAGTGAATGCCTCATGGCCAGGGGTATCCAAGAAGGAGACCATGCCGCGTGGTGTTTCCACATGGTAGGCACCAATGTGCTGGGTAATGCCACCGGCTTCACCCGAGGCCACTTTGGCGCGGCGAATGTAATCGAGCAAAGAGGTCTTGCCGTGGTCGACGTGACCCATGACAGTGACCACAGGCGCACGGGTGAGGGATTCACCTACGTGACCAGAAGCTTCCTCTTCAGTAAAGGCCTCAGGGTCGTCCAAAGATGCAATGACCGCTACGTGACCCATTTCTTCCACAACGATCATCGCCGTGTCTTGGTCCAAGGGTTGGTTGATGGTGACCATCTGGCCCAGCTTCATCAATTGCTTGATAACTTCTGAGGCCTTGACCGCCATTTTGTGGGCCAACTCGGCCACGGTAATCGTCTCGGGCACATGCACTTCAATGATGCGAGCTTCAACTGGCGCAGCTTGCACAGGGGTTTCATCGCGGTCACGGTCACGGCGACCACGCGGTCCTCCACGCCAACTGTTGCGACCCACACCACCACTGGCGTCGCCACGGGTTTTGATTTCTTTTTTCTTGGCCTGCTCGTCCGCCCAGCTAGAGGACAATTTGGCGCTTTTGACTTCCTTGCCGTCTTTGGCAGCAGCAGTGCCAGCAGGCTTGGGTGAAGTTGTCGCGCTGGCAGCAGGCTTGTGCAAAGTGCCTTTGATGGCTTTGCTGTCTGCTGCAGGAGGTTTGACTGGCTCTGGCGGTTTCTTCGCGACAAGCACCTTTTTGGGAGTACTCATCATGGTGCGAATCGCTTCGGCTTCAGCCAAAGCAGTGCGCCTGCGGGTATCGAGGTCTTTGGCCTTGGCCGCATCTTCTTCGGCTTGGGCTTTGGAATCGGCCTGACGCTTGGCGATGGCTTCAGCCGCAGCGGCTGCGGCGGCTTCAGAATCTGCGTCAGCAGAAGCAATGGCAGGCGTTTGTTGCAGTGCTTCGCGCTCTTTGTCTTCTTGAGCTTGGCGCAGGCGACGTTTTTCAGCCAACTCTTCTTCTTGACGACGAATAAATTCAGCCTGGCGACGGGCTTCTTCTTCGCGACGCGCAAGTTCAGCTTGGTCAAGAATAGGCGCAACTACAACGGGCTCGGCAGGCTCTTCAAGTTCAGCAGAGTCGCTTTCATCACGTTTGACGAAGGTGCGCTTCTTACGAACTTCAACTTGAATGGTGCGGGCTTTGCCAGTGGCGTCAGCTTGTTTGATCTCGCTGGTAGACTTTTTTACCAAGGTGATTTTTTTGCGCTCAGGCGTGTCTGTTCCATGGCTGGCCTTTAAAAAGCCCAGCAATTTTTGTTTGTCTGCATCGGTCAGTTCATCTGCGGCGGAGCCTTTGGCCACACCGGCAGACTTCAACTGCTCAAGCAGCGTATCGGGAGATTTTTTGAGTTCCTTGGCAAACTCGGCAACCGTTGTGTTGGTCATCTGTGGTATTCCTCTTCATGACCGTTACGCTTGACCCGCGAACCAATGTTCGCGTGCCTTCAGGATCAAAGTTTTTGCATCTTCTTCAGACTGGCCGGTGATCTCCACCAACTCGTCCACCGCCAGGTCGGCAAGCTCATCTCTTGTATGTATGCCGCCATCGGCCAATTTGAGAATGAGTTCAGCGTCCAGTCCTTCTAAGTCGCGCAAATCTTGCGAGACCTCTTCCACACTTTCTTCACGGGCAATTTCCATCGTGAGCAAAGCGTCTTTGGCACGGGCACGCAATTCATTGACCGTGTCCTCATCAAAGCTTTCAATCTCCAGCATTTCTTGCAAGGGCACATAAGCCACTTCTTCCAAACTGGTGAAACCCTCTTCGATCAAAATATCAGCCACTTCTTGGTCCACGTCGAGTTTTTCAACAAACAACTCGCGCAAACCTTGGGTTTCGGTAGCAGCTTTTTGGGCAGATTCAGCTGCATCCATGATGTTGATCTTCCAGCCCGTCAGGTCAGAAGCCAAGCGCACGTTTTGTCCGCCTCGACCAATTGCCATAGCCAGATTTTCTTCGTCAACCACCACATCCATAGCGTGTTTCTCTTCGTCCACCACGATGGAGGACACATTGGCAGGCGCCAAAGCACCAATCACAAACTGTGCGGGGTCTTCACTCCATAAAACGATATCGACGCGCTCACCAGCCAACTCGTTGGTGACGGCGTTCACTCGGGTACCACGTACACCCACGCAAGTACCGATAGGGTCAACACGCTTATCGTGGGAGATGACCGCGATCTTGGCGCGTGAACCAGGGTCTCGGGCACAAGATTTGATTTCAAGCAGGCCTTGCTCGATCTCGGGCACTTCTTGGCGGAACAACTCGATCATGAATTCAGGGGCAGAGCGCGACAAGATGATGGGGGCGCCGCGCAAGGTGTTGTCAACTTCCATGATCATGGCGCGAACACGATCCGCGCTACGCAAATTCTCTTTGGGAATCATTTCGGTACGACGCAAACGACCTTCGATACGACCACTCTCAACAATCAAATCACCCTTGTCCATGCGCTTGACGCTACCAACAAAAATCTTGTCGCCACGGGACAGAAAGTCAGCCAACAACATTTCACGTTCTGCGTCACGAATTTTTTGCAAAATCACTTGCTTGGCAGCCATCGCACCAATGCGACCAATCGGCAGCGACTCGATGCTTTCTTCGATGTACTCACCTTCTTCAATATCTGACAAACGCTCCTTGGCGTCCATCAGCATTTCTTCAGCGTCAGGGTTTTGTAGACCAGCTTCATCGGGCACCACCAACCAACGACGGAAGGTTTCATAAACCCCACTGTCTCGGTCCATGGCTACACGAATATCAACGTCCCCAGAGTACAGTTTTTTGGTTGCTTGGGCCAGCGCAGACTCCACTGCACCAAACACCAGATCGCGCTCGACATTTTTCTCGCGCGAGATGGCGTCTACCAACATGAGCATTTCGCGATTCATGATCAGTTACTCCTCTTCTCTGCAGGCCTACGGCCTTTGAAATCCACAATCGGTGCCAGCCGGGCTTCACGCAATTCACTCAAGGTGAACTGCAAAGCCTGAACAGGCAAATCTTTTTTGACCTTGGCAACTCGCATACCGGGCTTGCTGACAGGTTCGTCACGCCATGTGATTTGCCAGGTCTGAGGCGCATCGGTGACTTCCAATACACCCCGAAATTTCTTTCGGTTAGCTGAGACCAAACCTGCTGCAGCTGCACCCATGGGTGCTTTAAGCGTGATATCAATCACTTCGCCACAAAAACGGGCCAAGTCCGCCTCGGTTTTCAGCGGCCTGTCAATGCCCGGAGAGGACACTTCCAAGCGGCTGTAGGCCGTTTGCTCCACTTCCAAAACAAATTGCAACTGGCGGGTAACTTTTTCACAATCTTCCACTTGGATGAATTGCTCCAATTCTCCCGACACCCAGATTTTGTCGATGGTGATGCGCAACAAACCACCGGCCGAGCGTTCAATGTCGACCAGCTGGTAACCCAGACCGACAACCGTTTGTTCAATGATGTTTTGCAATGCCACCGCTTTTCGTCCGACCAAAAAAAACGGGCGGTTGGGATTTCCGCCCGTTGTCTTTCTTTCGAGAATTGTAACTTAATTGGGATCTGACCCCAATTATTAGGTTTCGACGACGTGGCCATCCTTGAGGGCAATGACTTGGTGTGCCATAGCTTGGACCACGTCCATGTCGTGGCTGATGAGGACATAACTCAAGCCGCGTTCGCGTTGCAAGCGCTGCAATAAATCGAGGACTTGTTTCTGGATGGTGACATCCAAGGCGCTGGTGGGTTCATCCAGCACCAACACCCGAGGTTTCACAATAAGCGCACGGGCAATGGCAATGCGCTGGCGTTGTCCACCGGAAAACTCGTGGGGGTACCGCGCCAAAAGGCCAGGGAACTGCACCTGGTCCAAGCCCACTTCAGCTAAAGCGGACAAAACCTGCATTTGCAAGTCCAGGGGATTGGTGTCTGGATGATGCAACTGCAAACCTTCGCCAACCACCTCTTCCACCGTCATGCGCGGAGACAAGGATGAAAAAGGGTCTTGAAACACCACTTGCACGGCTTGACGCATGGGCAAATCGGTCGCAGCTTTGGATGACCAAGCCCTGCCGTCTACGGTCAAATTGCCACGAAAAGAAATCAAGTTCAAAACTGCCAAAGCCAAAGACGATTTACCTGAACCAGACTCACCAATGATGCCCAGCGTTTGCCCCGCACGCAACTCAAAATCCAATCCATGCAGGGCCACGAATTCAGCACTGCCAAACCAGCCACGCCAACCACTTCGCGACATGGGGTAGCTCACCCGAATGCCTTTGGCTTGAATCACCACGGGGGCCATCGGATTGACCTCGAGGACGTTGCGGGTGGGTTGGCTGTTGACCAGTTTTTTTGTGTAGGGATGGAAAGGCTTGTCCAGCACTTGCGACACCTCGCCTTGCTCCACCACATAACCGCCCTCTAGCACCACCACCTTATCGGCAAAGCGTCGCACCATGTTCAGGTCGTGGGTGATGAGCAAAATCGCCATGCCGTGCTTTTCTTGCAAGCTGTCGAGCAAATCCAAAATTTGCTGACGCAGCGAGACATCCAACGCGGTGGTGGGCTCATCCGCCAGCAGCAACTTCGGCTTTCCGGCCAAAGCCATGGCGATCATGGCGCGTTGGCGCTGTCCACCTGACAATTGGTGTGGAAAGCTGCTCGCCCGCCGCTCGGGCTCTGGAATACCGGTATCGGTCAGCAGTTCGATCGTGTGTTGCCACGCATCCGAAGCAGACATACCCCGTTTAAGTTGCAAGACCTCGGCAATTTGGTCGCCAATAGAAAACAGCGGGTTGAGTGCGGTCATCGGTTCTTGAAAGATCATGGCAATGTCGCCGCCGCGCACCTCGCGCAGCTGCGCTTCGCTCATGCTCAGCAAATCCGTATCTTCAAAGACTGCTTTGCCACGCACCCAAGCGCCTCTGGCCAAACCCAACAGGCTTAAAGCGGTGACGGTTTTGCCAGACCCCGATTCACCCACGAGCGCGAGTTTTTCTCCAGCTTTTATTTCAAAAGACACGCCATGCACCACCTCGCGACCTTGAAACGACAGGTGCAAGTCTTCCACCATCAGCAGCGTACTCATGGCTGAGTCTCCTGGTGAAGTTTGCGTGGGTCCAAGGCGTCGCGCAAAGCGTCTCCCATAAAGGTGAGGAGCAACAAGGTGACCACCAAAACCGCGAAGGTAGAAAGTGAAATCCACCAAGCATCAATATTGGTTTTGCCTTGGGACAGCAACTCACCCAAGCTCGGTGTTCCTGGGGGAACACCCAAGCCTAAAAAATCTAGGCTGGTGAGAGCCAAGATCGCCGCACTCATGCGAAATGGCAAAAAAGTTACGACGGGCGTCATACTGTTGGGCAGGATATGTCGCCAAATGATGGCCCTGTTGGACAAACCCAAGGCGCGAGCAGCTCGCACATAGTCAAGTTGGCGATTACGCAAAAACTCTGCTCGCACATAGTCAGACAAGCCCATCCAGCCGAACATGCTCAACAAGATCAGCAATAAACTGATACTGGGCTCGAACACTGCAGAAAAAATGATCAGCAAATACAACTCAGGCATGGCGCCCCAAATTTCGATGAAGCGCTGAAAAGCCAAGTCGGTCTTGCCTGCAAAAAACCCTTGAATTGCGCCAGTCACCACACCCAGTATGGTTCCTGTGATGGTCAAAGCCAACGCAAACAAAACCGACACCCGAAAACCGTAAAGTAGCCGAGCAAACAAATCGCGGCCACGGTCATCGGTGCCAAAAACATTGTCCGTTGAAGGTGGCGCAGGATTAGGTTCTTTGGCGAAGTAATTCAGCGTGCTGTGGTGGTAGGGGTTGGGCGGGTAAAGCGCCCAATTGCCTGCTTGGGCGAACTGCTGGCGAATAAACGGGTCCAGAAAGTCGGTCGGGGTTTGAAAGTCGCCGCCAAACTCTGTCTCGGGTGGGTTATTCCAAATGGGGAAATACAACTTGCCTTGGTAACTGGCCACCAAGGGTTTGTCGTTGCTGACCAACTCGGCGGCCAAACTCATGACAAACAGCAACACAAACAAAATAAGGCTGACAAAGCCCAAGCGGTTGCGCTTAAAACGCTTCCAAGCGATGGCTGAAGGGGAAAGAGAAACAGTCGCCATGGGGTTCAATCAAACTTCACGCGGGGGTCTACCCACACGTAACACAGGTCGCTGATGAGCTTGGTGACCAAGCCAATCAAGGTGAACAAATACAAGGTGCCCAGCACCACAGGATAGTCGCGCCGCATCACGCTCTCAAAACTCAGCAACCCCAAGCCGTCAAGAGAGAACAGGGTTTCGATCAACAATGAACCGGTAAAGAAAGAGGCAATGAAGGCCGCTGGAAAACCAGTGACCAACGGGATCAAAGCGTTACGCATCACATGCTTCCACAAAACCTTGTTTTCGCTCAAGCCTTTCGCACGGGCCGTCAACACATATTGCTTACCGATCTCTTCCAAAAAGGCATTCTTGGTCAGCATGGTGGTAACCGCAAAAGCACCCAGCACACTGGCGGTGATGGGCATGGCGATGTGCCACAAATAATCCACCACCTTGCCGCCCCAACTTAAGGTTTCCCAGTTGGCCGAGGTAAGTCCGCGCAAGGGGAACCATTGCAACTGCCCACCAAACACCACCAGCAAGGCCACACCCAACACAAAGCCAGGGATGGCGTAGCCCACCAACACCACCAAGCTGGTGAGGGTGTCAAAGCGAGTGCCTGCGCGTACCGCCTTGGCAATGCCTAAGGGCACGGATACCAAATAGCTGAGAAAGTAGGTCCACAGTCCCAAGCTGATGGAGACGGGTAGTTTTTCTTTCACCAGTTCCCAGACATCTTTGGGGTAGAAAAAACTTTTGCCTAGATCGAAGCGGGCAAATTGCCCCAGCATTTGTACAAAGCGTTCGTGGGCGGGTTTGTCAAATCCGTATAGCTGTTTGATTTCTTCAATCCGCGCCGCATCAACGCCTTGACGTCCACGGTAACCCGCACCGCTGGCAGCCGCGCCCTCGCCACCGCTGTCACGGCCCTGCAACTGCGCCACCATTTGCTCCACAGGCCCGCCTGGTACGAACTGTATGACCGCAAACGTCAGCAACAAAATGCCAAACAAGGTGGGGATCATCAGCAACAAGCGCTTCACGATATACAAAAACATGTCAACGCTCTCCGGCAAAGTTGGCGGGTGTTGCCCACCAGGTGGATTGAATCCAACTCTCGGGCTGGTAAAAGCGCGGGGTAATACTAGGCTGCTCAAAACGCCCTGCCCGCCACGATACCCGATGCACACTGCCATACCAATGCGGCACGCTGTAGTGGCCATGGCGCAAAACACGGTCCAAGGCTTTGCAAGCCGCCACAAGTTGTCCACGGGTTTGGGCTGCCACCACTTTGTCCAACAGAGCATCCACGGCGGGGTCTTTCACGCCAATGATGTTGCTTGACCCTTCGGTGTCTGCCGACTTGGAGCCAAAGCGCTCGAGCAGCTCGGTGCCAGGCGCTTCGCTGCCGCCGATGCGGTTGCTGATGAGTTCGAAATCAAACACATCCATGCGCTTTTGCAAAACCGCGAAATCCACTACTTTGTAGACCACTTTAAAACCCAGCTTTTCAAGGTTTTTTGCGTAAGGCGTGACCACTCGACCCATGGAGCCTGAGTTGTCCAAAAACTCCAAAGTAAAAGCCTCACCCTTGGCGTTACGCAGAGCGCCGTCTCGGTAAGTCCAACCCGCTTGGGTCAACAAGTCACGAGCTTGACGCAAATGGTCACGCAAGGTGTGGCCCGAGGCGGGGTCTAGGCTAGTGACAGGCGGCAGGGGGACGGCTTGGGTAAAGATGGCAGGGTCAAGCTTGTCGCGCATAGGTTCAAGCAAGTTCAACTCATCGGTGTCGGGCAGGTCCTTGGCTTCAAAGTCACTGCCCACAAAATAGCCGCGCACACGTGTGTAGGCTTGGTAGAACAGTTGCCGGTTCATCCATTCGTAGTCCATGGCCAAGCCTATGGCTTGGCGTACCCGCGCATCTTTGAACTTGGGCAAACGGGTGTTGAACATAAAGCCTTGGAAGTCGCCCGCATTGCCGTGCTGCAACTCTTTTTTGATCAAGGTGCCATTGTCAAACAGCTTTCCCTTGTAGCCCCTTGCCCATTCACGGGCGACGAAAGCTTGGATGTAATCAAATTCACCCGCTTTGAAACCCTCAAACTGCGCGGTAGTGTCTTTGTAAATGCGATAGCTGATGCGGTCAAAATTGAACATGCCTTTGCGCACGTTCAGGTTTTTCGCCCAATAGTTGTTGTCGCGCACATACTGAATGTCTTTGCCGAAATCGACTTGACCTAATTGATAAGGGCCGGAGCCAATGGGCACATCGGTGATGATTTTGTCTAGGGGCTTGTCAGCCCCCCATTTGTGGCTGAACACCGACATGCTGCCGACGATCAGCGGCAATTCCGCATTGGCGCGTTTGAAATTGAAGCGAATTTCGCGCTCCGAGACCACCAACACGCTGGCGACCTCGCTGAAATAGGTTCGAAATTGCGGTGCGGCCTCTTTGCTGGTGAGGCGGTCAAAGGAATACTTTACATCCAAGGCCAGCACGGGGTCGCCATTGTGAAAACGTGCCAAAGAGTTGAGGCGAAAGGTGACCGACAGCTTGTCCTTGGCCACACTCACATCTTCGGCCAGCAAACCGTAAGCGGTAGTGGGCTCGTCGCTGTTACCGGTGAGCAAAGTCTCCAGCATCAGGCTGCTAAGGCCTGGGGGCGCTGTGCCTTTTAAAGTGAAGGGGTTGTATTTGTCAAAGCTGGAGGCGCGGCTGGGCGAGACCATGACAATTTCTCCGCCTTTGGGTGCAAGGTAATTGACATAGCTGAAATGGCTAAAGCCCTCGGGGTATTTGATATCTCCAAACTGGGCATAAGCATGGGCTGCCCAAACGCTTGGAGAAAGCAGCATCCCTAGGTAAAGTAAAAAAGTTCGCATGAGACAATTCTGCAAGATTTTTCAGGAGCGCTCGAAATGCAGCCAAAAACAGGGTTTTTAGCCGGAAAGAAATTGTTGATCACTGGTGTACTGTCCAACCGGTCCATCGCCTACGGCATTGCAAGAGCCTGCCATGCGCAAGGTGCAGAGCTGGCTTTTAGCTACCAAGGCGAACGCTTCAAGGAGCGTATCACCGAATTCGCGGCGGATTTTGGCTCGCAGCTGGTGTTCGATTGCGATGTCTCCAGCGATGAACAAATCGCTGATTTGGTCAGTGGGCTAACAGCTGTGTGGCCCAAGTTCGATGGTTTTGTTCACGCCATCGGCTTTGCGCCCCGTGAATCGATTGCAGGCGACTTTTTAGACGGCCTAAGCCGCGAAGCCTTTGCCATCGCCCACGACATCAGCGCCTACAGCTTTCCAGCCATGGCCAAAGCGTTTTTGCCTCATTTGAACGACAACGCCGCGCTTGTGACCTTGAGCTATTTGGGCGCATTGCGAACCGTACCCAACTACAACACCATGGGGCTGGCCAAGGCGTCTCTTGAAGCCTCGGTGCGTTATTTGGCTGAGTCCTTGGGCAGCCAAAACCGCGGCCTACGAGCCAACGCCATCAGCGCGGGACCCATCAAAACCTTGGCGGCTTCAGGTATCAAAGGCTTTGGCAAGATTTTGGAAGTGGTGGCAAGCAACTCGCCCATCCGCCGCAACGTGACCATTGACGACGTGGGGAATGTGGCGGCGTTTTTGCTGTCCGACTTGGCTGCCGGCGTGAGCGCAGAAATCACCTATGTGGACGGCGGCTTCAGCCAAGTGGTAGGCGGCATCGCTGATTAATTAATTGGATTAATTAATTGGGGTCAGACCCCGATTGTTCCAATTGTTTCAGTGCGAGTGCCGCCACTTCGCGAACAGCTTGGCTTTTCAAGCGGTGGTCACTCCACACCTGCCGCCACTTTCTGGCACCCGC
>Ga0209298_10001782_pt1 | contig 13867 bp, 14 predicted proteins | sample S_140806_EF_Meta_FD_187325 | JGI IMG/M metagenome (GOLD analysis project Ga0209298, IMG submission 187325) | Freshwater microbial communities from Lake Simoncouche, Canada to study carbon cycling - S_140806_EF_MetaG (SPAdes) (version 2) | ecosystem: Environmental > Aquatic > Freshwater > Lake ...
GATAACAAAAAGAACGGCTAATCCATTTATAACTGGTTTCGCCCTAAGTCATTATGTCCAAAAAAGACTATTATGATATTCTTGGTATAACCAAAAAAGCAACTCCAGAAGAAATTAAAAAAGCTTACAGATCTCTTGCAATGAAATATCACCCTGACAGGAATCAGGGAGACAAAACTGCTGAGGGAAAATTTAAAGAAGCCTCTGAGGCCTATCAAGTTTTATCTGATCCAAAGAAAAAATCTTCTTATGATCAATTTGGACATTCTGCATTTGAAGGTGGGGCTGGAGGTTCTGATTTTGGTGGTTTTGAATCTGGTGCATTCTCTGACATTTTCGATGATTTTTTTGGCGACTTTATGGGTTCAGGTCGAGGCGGTAGAGGCTCTAAAAAATCAAGATCTAATCGCGGCTCAGATTTAAAAATTAATTTAGAAATAACTTTAGAAGAGGCTTACCTTGGAAAAAAACAAACTATAAATTTATCTTCAAATGAAAAATGTGAAAAATGTTCTGGAAGTGGTGCAGAACCTGGCTCAAAACCAAAAAAATGTTCTACTTGTGATGGCCATGGAAAAGTAAGAATGCAACAAGGTTTTTTTACTCTTCAACAAACATGTCCTGATTGTGGAGGGGACGGTGAAATGCTTTCTAATCCTTGTAAAGATTGTAAAGGATCCGGCGCTACTAAAACAAAAAAAAATCTCTCTATTCAAATTCCAAAAGGAGTAGATGATGGAACTCAAATAAGATTATCTGGAAAAGGAGATGCTGGTTATAGAGGGGGATCTAATGGGGATCTTTATGTATTTATAACAGTTGAGAAGCATAAAATTTTTCAACGATCTGAAGAAAATTTATACTATAAGTTACCTATATCAATGACTGATGCTGCGCTTGGTGCTGAAATAGATGTTCCAACTATTGATGGGGGAAAGTCAAAAGTTAAAATTCCTGCAGGAACACAGTCTGGAAAACAATTTAGACTAAAAGAAAAAGGGATGCCAATATTAAGAGAAAGTAATTTTGGAGATCTTTATCTTGAAACAAATGTAATAATTCCAGAATCTCTATCAAAAGAACAAAAAGAATTGCTTGAAAAATTTAAAGCATTAGAAGACTCGAATAATAATTCTGAAATTAAAAATTTTTTAAATAAAGCTAAAAAATTCTGGGAAAATTTTAGTTAATATTTAGTTTTAGTTATACAAAAATAAATATATCCTTTTATAGAATGAATATTCTAGAAAAAGCTATTACCCTCCATCAAAAGAATGAATTTGAACAAGCTCAAAATTTGTATGAAAAAATTATAGAACAAGAACCTGATAATTTTGAAGCTACTCATCTTTTAGCTTGTCTAAATATGCAGTTAAAGAATTTTGATTATGCATTTAAGTTAATCAGTAAATGTATAAATATTAATCCTCTACACCATGCCCCGCATAACAATCTAGGCCTTATATTTAAGGAACTTAACGAATATGAAAAAGCGATTAAGGCTTTTACAAAAGCAATTGATTTAAAATCAAATTATGCAGAAGCTTACAATAATTTAGCGATTTCACTAAAAGATATAAAATTATATGAAGAAGCAATTAAAAATTTTAATAAAGCGATTGAATTAAAAGCAAACTACGCTGAAGCTTATAATAATTTGGGAGTATTATTTTCAGAAACTAATAATTATAAAAATGCATTAAAAAACTTTGAAATAGCCATAAATTTAAAACAAAATTACATTGAAGCATTTTTAAATATTGCAAATACATATCTTGGTATTGAAAAATATGATGAAGCTTATAAATATTTTGAAATTGTTTTAAAATTAAACCCAAAATTAAATGATGGCTCTATTTTTGAAATAAAAACGCAAACCAATAATTGGATTGATTTTGATAGAAATGTTTCTGATTTAAAAAGAAAAATTTTAAATAACGAAATTATAGTTAAGCCTTTTTTAACCAAAATACTTTTTGATGATCCAAATTTTGATAAAGAAATTTCTATAAATTATGCAAATTCTAAAGGGTTAAATAATAAATCATTAAGTAAGATAAATTGTAATAATAAAAAAAAAATAGTTATTGGCTATTATTCAAGTGATTTTAAAAACCATCCAGTTGGTCAGCTAACAGTAGAACTATTAGAATTGCACGATAAAAAAAAATTTGAAGTTATAGGTTTTTACAACGACAAAATTGAGGACGATCTTACAATAAGAATTAAAAAATCTTTCAATAAATTTTATAATATAAAAAATTTAATTAATTCTAAAGTAATATCTTTAACTAAAGATCTTGGAGTTGATATTGCAATAGATTTAAACGGTTATACCAGAAATAGTAGAGTTGATATTTTTTCTGAACGATTTTGTCCATTACAAATAAGTTTTTTGGGATATCCTGGCACATCTGGAATTAAAAATATCGATTATTTAATTGCAGATAAAAATTTAATACCTGAAAAAAATAAAAAATATTACACTGAAAAAATTATCTATTTGCCAAACTGCTATCAACCCAGTGACTCGACAAGAATAGTAATAGATGAAAAATTAACAAAAACAGAATTCAATATAAAGAATGATCAATTTGTATTCTGTTGTTTTAATACTGGTCATAAAATTAATCCAAAAATCTTTGATTCCTGGGCAAATATATTAAGAGAAATTGACAATAGCGTTATTTGGTTATTAGAAAATAATAATATTTCTCAAAAAAATTTAAAACAAGAAGCAATACTTAGAAAAATTGATCCTGAAAGAATTATTTTTTGTAAAAGAACTTCAAATAAGGAGCATATAAAAAGATATCAATTAGCTGATTTATTTCTCGATACATTCCCTTATGGAGCCCATACAACAGCAAATGAAGCTTTATTTTCTGGACTACCAATTGTAACAATTATTGGGGAGTCTTTTCAAAGTAGAGTCTGCTCAAGTTTACTAACAACTGTTGGCTTAAAAGAATTAATCACAAATTCTTACAAGGAGTATGAAAATTTAGCTATTAATATTGCTAAAAACCCTCAAAAGTTGAAATCAATAAAAGATAATTTAAAAATAAATATAAATAATAGCCCATTATTTAAATCAAAATTTTATACTGAAAATTTAGAAAAGGCCTATATAAATATTTATGAAAGACATAATAATAATATAGAACCAAATCATATCTATATTAATTAAAAAATGAAAAAAATTAATATATCGGTAGTTGGTGCCTTGGGAAGAATGGGTAAACTTCTAGTTAAACAATTAACCAAAGATAAAAGATTTAACTTAAGAAGTATTACTGATATCCATGCCGGAAAATACATTGGTAAATTTAAAACCGAACATAATAATTTAGAAACCTTTAAAAAAACAGACATAATAATTGATTTTTCAAAGCCAAAAGTTTCTCTCCAAGTTCTTCATTTCGCTAAAAAATTAAAAATTAAAGTTATTATTGGAACTACTGGCTTTACAAGAAAACAAAGTAATTTAATTAAAAATTATTCGAAACATATTGCTGTATTTAAATCTGGAAACATGAGTCTTGGTATAAATCTATTAGAACATATCGCCCAGATCTTATCAAAGATTATTCCTAACAATTATAATATTTTAATAAAAGATAACCATCATATAAAAAAAATTGATTACCCTTCTGGAACTGCTTTAATGTTAGCTAGAGCTGTTGCTAATGGAAAAAATAAAAATTTAAATAAAATAAAAGGAAAAAATTTCTTAAATACGAAAGGGAAATATACAAAAAATAAAATAAATTTTATAATTACAAGACGCGGTAATACAATTGGTGAACACAGTGTATGTTTTAATAATAATATTGAAAATATTGAATTAAAACATGTGGCATATTCAAGAGAGCTGTTTGTCATAGGTGCTTTGACTGCTGCTTTTTGGTTAAATACCAAGAGAAAGGGTTTATTTAATATGCAGGACATGTTCAGTTTAAAATAAGTTTAAAAAATTATTAATATTGATGTTTAATGCTTTTAGATAGAAATAAAGCTTTTCAGCTGATTACAATATTAAACAAATCAATAAAAATCCCAAAACATCATTAAAATATAGAAATAGATTTACCTTGCTAACTTCTGTCGTACTTTCAGCTCAGTGCACCGATGTAAATGTAAATAATGTCACTAAAAAAATATATAAAAAATACTACACACCTAAACATTTTGTTAATCTCGGAATAACTAAAATAAGAAATCTTATTAAAAGTATAGGACTTTTTAATAATAAAGCTAAAAACATATATTTCTTATCAAAAATATTATTAGAAAATCATCAAAGTAAAGTCCCAAATAAATTTGAAGACTTAATATCTCTGCCAGGTGTTGGAAGAAAAACTGCTAATGTAGTTTTAAATGCTGCCTTTAGTGAAGCGACTATAGCAGTTGATACTCATGTCTTTAGAGTTGCTAATAGAACTGGCCTTTCTGATGGCAATAATCCTGAAAAAGTTGAAACTCAACTTTTAAAAATATTACCTAAACAGCACATAAAAAAAGCCCATCATTTAATACTCTTGCATGGAAGATACGTTTGTAAAGCTAGAAGTCCTTTATGTAAAACATGTGTAATTAATAAAATTTGTCTATACAAAGAAAAATATGAATAAAAAAATATTAGGCATAGGCAATGCTATTGTTGATGTACTTGCTAAAGTAGATGATGAATTTTTAATACAAAATAATCTTGTTAAAGGTTCTATGAAGCTCATAAATAAATCTGAGTTTGAAAATCTCGAAAAAAATATTAAGATTGAAAAAGTTGTAGCAGGTGGTTCTGTTGCAAATACCATGGCAGGTATTGCTTACCTTAAAGGAAGCCCATCATTTATCGGAAAGGTTAACACCGATAAATTCGGAGATTTATATAAAAAAAGCTTAGAAGACATAGATGTAAATTTTCATTACATTAAAAAAAATGAATCTTTGCCAACAGGAGCATCTATTATTCTAATTACTCCGGACTCAGAAAGAACTATGTGTACTTATCTTGGTATTTCATCACATCTTGCGGCTGATGATATTTCCAAAAATAGTATTTTAGGTCATGAATTAATTTTTTTAGAGGGATATCTATGGGATAAAGGAAATAGCGAAAAAATGTTTAAACATGCAATAAATATATCAAAGCAAAATAAAGTTAAGATAGCAATGAGCTTGTCTGATATTTTTTGTGTCACTAGACACAAACAGGATTTTTATAACTTACTTAAAAATGATTTAGATATCTTAATAGGAAATGAAAATGAAATGAATGAATTAACAGGTAAAAAAAATTTATTAGATTCTATTAATCAATTAAAAGAGTTTAATAAAATAATAGCTATCACAAGAAGTGATAAAGGAAGTTTGGCTATTAAAAATAATGAAATTATTAATTGCGAAAGCGTAAAAGTTAACAAGGTACTGGATTTAACTGGAGCTGGGGATTTATTTGCTGCTGGATTTTTAAAAGAATATTTAGACAAATCTGATATAAAAAAATGCTTAACAACCGGTTCAATTGCAGCATCAAAAATTATTCAGAAAATTGGTGCAAGATTAGAATAATCAATAATTACTTAGATAAATAATATAAAGAATTTTTTTCAATAATAAATTCTTTATCTTTAAAAAATTTATTTATTTTTTTTCTTAATCTATGTAAATGCGTCTCAAAAGCATGGCTTTCTAAATTTGAACTACGCTTCCAAACATTATTAATTAAAAAAGATTTTTCTAAACCATTTTTTTTATTTAAGGTTAGAATTAAATCCAATTCTTTCTCTGTAAGTTTGGTCTTTATATTATTTTTAATAATAATTCTTTGATTTGAGTCTATTTCATAACCACCAATAATAATTTTAGATTTTTTAAAAAAATTGTATTTAGTAATTAATATATTTAATATTTCTTTAAGTGTTAAAATCTCTATGGGAGTGAACAAAGAAACATGAAATTCTAGCAAACTTAACTTATTTCTCAACATAAAATCTCTACTATTTAATAAAAAAATAGTTGGAATATTTTCATTAAAATATTTTTTTATTTCTGTTAATTGCAATTTTTCAACAAAAATAATTCTGATTAATAAATTTTTATGACTATATTTTAGATTATCATCAGAAATAATTGTATAGCTAAGCTCTAATTCACGTAATAGAGCAATGAAAGATTGTGATCCAATAATGTTAAGCTGAATGTTATTCATAAATAAATATATAATAGATTTAATATGATTATTGTAAAAAAATCAGGGTATTTAAAGTATAAAAACCTTAAATTTCAATGTGCATTAGGAAAAGCCGGGATTAAAAATAAGAAAATGGAAGGGGATAATATAACTCCTAAAGGAATATTTGAGATAATAAAGATGTATTATAGGGCTGATAAAATTAAAGATATTAGAACCACGATAAAAAAAATTAAAATTAAAAAAAATATGGGGTGGTGCGACGATCCTAATAGTCGCTTTTATAACAGGCAGATAAAATTACCAACCAAAATAGGTCATGAAAAACTCTTCCGAAATGACGACCTTTATGATTTAGTTTTAGTCTTAAATTACAATATAAATCCAATAATAAAAAATAAAGGCAGTGCTATTTTTTTACATGTTGCAACAAAAAATTTTGACAGCACAAAAGGTTGTATAGCTATAAAAAAAAAAAAATTGATAACTTTATTGGCAGAAATAAAAAAGAATACAAAAATTAAAATAGGTTAAACACTCTCTCCAAATATTGCAGATCCTATTCTTACATAAGTAGCTCCCTCTCTAACCGCAGCTTGATAATCTGCAGACATTCCCATGCTTAGTTGATTTAATGATTTTTTTTTTGCTATGTTTGCTAACTGCTTAAAATATGAATCTGGGTTAGATTCAAGTGGTGGAAGACACATTAAACCAATTATATTTAGATTTAATTCGTTTCTGCAATAATCGATAAAATCATCAGCTTCTGTAATATCTATTCCGGATTTATGTAATTGTTTATCAAAATTAATTTGAATAAAATATTTGATAGTCTTTCCGCTTCTAACTTCCTCTTTTTTTAAATCAATAGCTAATTTTTCTCTATCCAATGAATGAATGAATGAAAAAATTTTTAAAGCATCCTTTACTTTATTAGTTTGCAATTTACCGAGTAAATGAAGTTGCAAGTTTACTTTTGTAGAAAGTATTGAGCTCCATTTTTCAGTAGCTTCTTGCACCCTATTTTCACCAAAATGAATGTGTCCGCCATCGATCAAAGGTTGAATACTGTTTAAAGAAAAATTTTTAGAAACAACAATAATATTTGCATTACTAGACAAAGAATTTATAGATTTCCTTATTTCATTTAAATTATCTATAACTGACATAATTGTATGTTTCAAAAAGAAATAGAAAGATATTATTGCTTTATTGATGATATTAACAATGAAATAAAAATTAATATACTAAAATTTAGAAATATTTCATTAATCTTTAGACCTAAACAAAAACAATTAAATACTTTAAATTTTATAAAAATAAAAAATTTTTGTAAAAAAAATAATATTAAATTATATGGTTATGATAATCATAAAATTGTAACTCAAAATAAATTACGGGGATTAGTTATTTCAAGTAATTACAAAAGACAAATACTTAACCCCTATTTTAAAGATCAATTTAAAATAATTGGAATTGCCCACAATCAAATAGAGTATTTTAACAAATACAGACAAGGCTGTTCGGTTACAATGCTTTCACCGTTATTTTTTAATAAAAAATTTAGTTTAAATAAAATTTTAGGTCCTACAAAATTTAGATTGATAACTTCCAATTGGAAGACTGCTGTATGTGCCTTGGGAGGGCTTAATTTAAATAATACTAAAAAATTAAGGCTAATTAAATTAAATGCTATTGGTTTTTACTCTATAATTTCAGATCAGAAACTAAAAAAGCCCGTTTACTTTTTAAGGTAAACGGGCTTTTGAATTTAATTTATTATTAATAAATTATTAATTAAAAGTTAACTTTGGCATTAGCTAGAATTGCATCACCATTTACGCCAGCAGTTCCACCTAAGTTTTTAATTGAACCAACAGTTATACCTGTAGAGATAGGACCTAAGCTATATCCAAGAGAAATTTGTTGCATTTTCTCTTTATCAGTCACAGCATCTTTCGTAGTTCTGGCAGCTGAATAACCAATAGATACATCTTTGCTAATTGCGTAAGCAACACCTACTTCATAAGCTTTTGTATCAACACCAGCATTAAGTGAGTTAGCTTGTTGATCTGCTCTTCCAATTGCTACTGTAACATCACCAGTATTATATTTGGCAGCAAGATATTGACCAGTAGTGTTTGCTTGTCCAGCTTCTGTTGTTCTGTTGTAGAATGCAGATGCTGTTAAACCTTTAACACCAAGATCTCCATTAAAACCAACTTCCCATCTTGATACACCATCGTACAATGAAGGTGAGTTAGTTCTAGAGTTAAATGCGTTTTGGTCGTTAGCAGCGACACCAGTAGTAGCATTAGGCACATAGCTTATAGAAGCATTTCCAACTGGAAGCTTTTGAACTATTCCAAAGCCATACGACTCGTATGCACTTCCTTTGTTAGTTGGGAAAAGTAATGCAAGACCTGTACCAGGAGAAGTAGTATTACCTTTTGTAACTCCAACGCCAGACATTAAATCATCAATGTCAGAAACTCCAACTAGGTTTGATACAGCAAAATCAGGGTTTTGAATGTGATCAGCACCAATTGTAAATGTTGTGTTTCCTGAAATGAAATCAATGTAAGTATTTTCATTGAACGCACCAGCTAAACTGTTAGATGCTTGGTTAGCAGCAACAGAATTTGCTTGCATTGTGTCAGAACCGTCTAGTTCAATTGAAAAACCAGCAACATAGTCCATACCATTATTTAACTTACCTTTGTTAGTAAGGTTAATTTGGGATTCTTTACCAAATCCACGGTATTGTTGTTTGCCTGATTGATCGCTTTTTATAGCTTTGTAAGTCATGTTCAAATTTCCAGAAACTGTTGTCTGAGCATTTGAATAACTTGCACCAGCTAAAACTAAAGAACTTACTAAAGCAGTTCTTGTTAGCATTTTATTCATAGTTTTACCTTTTTTGTTGTTATTAACGACCCAATTTATATAGTTTTTTTTAAATTTATTTATTTTTAATATGCTATTAATATAAAATTTATCTAAATGTTGTAATTATGCAACAATATAGGTAATTTAAAACCTATAAAAATAAAGGATTTTTTTAACAATACTTAAAAAGTCAATGTGATAAAATTCATTATGCTAATCTTTTTTAAAAATAGATTGAATAGATCATTTTTTATATCATTTATATTTTTAATATTTATAGGATGCACAAAAGTAGATCCCGTCTCTGGGGAAAAAGTTTTAAATGAAACGGATCAATCCAAAAGAGCTGCTGACAAAGCTAAAGAGGGAGGCGGAATATTTGCTAATATTTCAAAAGACAAATCTTCTAATACTTATGATTTTGCAACATCTAATATTCTATGGAGAGCTACTTTAAAAAATCTAAACTTTTTACCGCTAATTAATGCTGACTATTCTGGCGGAATAATTATATACGATTGGTATTCTGAAAATTTAAATTCAAACGAACAAATAAAAGTTACAGTAAAATTTTTAAATAATGAAATTAGAGCAAACTCACTTGAGATAACTTCTCATAAGAAACTATGCGATGAAAATAATAAATGTTTTATAAGCAAGTTAAATGATAATTTCTCAAACGAAATAAAAGATAAAATTTTATCTGAAGCAAGAATTATGAAAATTGAAGAGGCAAAAAATAAGAAAGATTAAACATTCTAGTCATGGATAACTACAATCCTTTGCCTGCAGAAAAAAAATGGCAAGAATTTTTTGAAAATAATAAAATCTTTAAAACAAAATCCAATCAAGGTAAAAAATTTTACTGTTTAGAAATGTTTCCTTACCCATCAGGAAATATTCATATGGGCCATGTAAGAAACTATACCTTGGGTGATGTTATAGCTAACTTTAAGAGATTAAATGGTTACAACATTCTGCATCCTATGGGCTGGGACGCTTTTGGATTACCAGCAGAAAATGCTGCCATTCAAAATAATTTACACCCGAAAGATTGGACTTTAAAAAATATTTCAAAAATGAAATCTCAATTAAAACGTCTAGGTCTTTCTATTGACTGGGATAAAGAAATTTCTACATGTGATGAAAATTATTATAAACATCAACAAATTCTATTTTCTGTCTTCTTCCAAAAAGACATAGCTTACAAAAAAGAAAGTTATGTAAACTGGGACCCGGTAGACAATACAGTTCTCGCTAATGAACAAGTTATTGATGGCAAAGGCTGGAGATCTGGTGCGACAGTTGAGAAAAAAAAATTAAGTCAATGGTTTTTAAAAATTACAAAATATTCCGATGAACTTATTACCTCTTTAGAAAAATTAAAAGGGTGGCCAGAAAAAGTTAAATTAATGCAAAAAAATTGGATTGGAAAATCTGATGGATGTGAAATTAATTTTATCACAGATCATAAAGATGTAGAGATAAAAATATTTACGACGAGACCGGACACAATATTTGGCGCTTCATTTATTGCGATTGCACCCGATCATCCATTTACAAAATATTTTATAAAAGATAAAAATTTTGAAATCTTCAAAAGCCTCGCTTTAAAAAATTTAGGTACAGAATCCTCTTTGTCTACAAATGAAAAATTAGGATATAAAACACCTTTCTATGCATTTCACCCGTTTATAGATAAAAAATTACCAATTTATGTAGCTAACTTCATTCTTATGGATTATGGATCTGGAGCAATTTTTGGTTGTCCAGCTCATGATCAAAGAGACTTGGAGTTTGCTAAAAAATATAAACTAGAAATAATTCCGGTTGTAACTCCTATAAAATCTAAAATAATTAATATTCAAAACGAAGCATATACTGAAGATGGCTATGCTATAAATTCAGATTTTCTTAATGGCCATTTAACTAAAGAAGCTAAAAAGATTATTGTTCAAAAATTAAAAGAAAAAAAAATCGGAGATTTAAAAATCATTTATCGTCTTAAAGATTGGGGAATATCAAGACAGAGATATTGGGGCTGTCCAATTCCAATTATATATAGAGAAGATGGAAAGATTATTTTAGTTCCAGAAAAAGATTTACCCGTAAAACTGCCTGAAGATATAGATTTTAGCAAACCCGGAAACCCCTTAGAAAATCATCCCACATGGAAATATACAAAATGTCCAGATACTGGAATGAAAGCTATTCGTGAAACTGATACGCTTGATACATTTGTAGATTCTTCTTGGTATTTTCTTCGCTTCTGCTCCCCTAAAGAAAATGAAAAACCTTTTAATATAAATGAAGCCAATTACTGGATGCCAGTAGATCAATATATCGGCGGCGTTGAACATGCGATACTTCACCTTTTATATTCAAGATTCTTTACTTTAGCTTTGCAAGATGAATTTAAATTAAAAGATTCTGAACCTTTTGAAAATCTCTTTACCCAAGGAATGGTATGTCATCCAACGTTTAAAACAGAAAAAGGAAAATGGGTTTTTCCAAAAGAAGTTATTGAAAAAAATGGATCCTATTTTTTAGATAATAAAGAAAAAGTTTTAAAGGGAGATAGTCAGGCTATGTCTAAATCTAAAAAAAATATTGTTGATCCAGATGATATTATTAAAATTTATGGAGCAGACGCTGTAAGATGGTTTATCTTATCAGACAGTCCTCCTGATCGAGATATTCAATGGAGTGATAGTGGTATTCAAGGTGCATTTAAGTACATTCAAAAAATCTGGCGCGTTTGTGAAAAAATAAAAATTTATAAAAAAGAAAAAGAAGGAATCGATAATAACTTTTTAATTAAAACTAATATTCTAATAAAAGAAATAACAGAATGTATAGAAAAATTTCATATCAATGTTGCTGTTGCTAAACTTTATATTTTCTTAAATAATCTTAATGAAGAAATTGATAAAAAGAATTTAAATGAGATTGATATTATCAATGCTTATAAAAAATATTTAATTATAGTATCTGCTTTCGTTCCTTACATCGCAAATGAATGCTGGGAAAAAATTACAAAACAAAATAATCTAAGTTCGCAAGAGTGGCCTAAAATTGAAAATACTATAATAAAGAAAGATCGCTTTGACGTTGTAATTCAAATAAACGGTAAAAAAAGAGCAATTATCAACGCTATTAACAATGAAAGTGAGGAAAATATTTTTAGTAAATCCTTAGCAATTAAAAATATTAAAGTTATATTGGAAGAAAAAAATATAATAAAAAAGATTTTTATAAAAAATAAACTGTTGAATATTGTTACTAATGGTGAATAAATTTTTTCTAACAATTATAATATCGCTTACTTTGGCTCATTGCGGTTTCTCGCCCATATATACTGGAGATGCTAAACAAGTAATTATTTCTAAATCAGAAATAACTGGTGATAAAGATCTAGCTTTTAATTTAGAGCAAAAATTAAATTTTAAAAGAGATGAAAAAAATTTAAATGCTTATATATTTAAAGCGCAAATTTACGACACTGCCGAAAGTTCTTTGGTTGACTCAAGAGGAATACCCACGGAAGAAATTATTAAACTAACAGTAAGCTATCAATTTCAAGATAAAAATGGTGTCGTAGTATACCAAGACGCTATAACTAAAGACAAAAGAGTCTCTGTAACTGATAATTTATCTAATAATATTCTAGTAAAAAATAATGAAAAAAGAATATTATTAGATTCTATAATTCAAAATATCTTATTTAAATCTAGAGTCTCATTAAATTAGTTTAAATGCTCTTAAAATCACAAGAGATAATCCTTAAAAAAAAAGATTTTTTTAAAGAAAAAATAATTCTTTTGTATGGAGAAAACCAGGATTTAGTAAATGATTTAAATCAACAAATTGTATCTAAATTTGCAGAAGAAAAGAAAGCATCAAAGTCTTTTTTTGAAGAAGATATAATTAAGAACCCAGAAAATATTATTAGTTATTATCTTAATGGATCATTATTTGATGATAATAAAAATATTTCAATAATTAAAAATTGTTCTGATAAAATACTAGAAATTATTAATAAAATAAAAAATAATATTAATGATAATATTATTATTCTAAACTCTGAAATACTTCTAAAAAATTCGAAACTAAGACAATTTGGAGAATATGATAAATTAGCGATTTGCATTCCGTGTTATCAAGAAACTAAATTTGATATAAAAAAATTTCTCACACAACAGCTACAGATAAACAATATTCAATTACCAAATTTTCAAAGTGAAAATATTATTAACTCATCTTCTTTGAAAAGATCTAAGATTAAAGAAGTAATCGAAAAATTAAATCTATATAAAAATTCAGGAAAAATTACTGATCAGATAATTGAGGAAATTTGCACTGATGTAGATTTAAAAAAGAATGATGAAATTATTGATATTTTGCTATCCAAAAACGAGAAAAATATTAATGAATTTATATCTAATATGTCTAATTATGAAAAAAATTTTATAGAAATAATTATTATTCTTAGGTCATTCATAATTAAAATCCTTGATATACAAAAAAATAATAAAAATCTCTCAGTAGACGAAAGAATTGAAAAGTATAAGCCTCCTATTTTCTGGAAAGATAAAGATAGAATAAAAAATATATTAAAAATTTGGAATACTACTAATCTTGAAAAATTTCTTAGTAATTTAAATGTTATTGAGACTGAATTTAAAAGAAATGATTTAAATCAAGATACTCAATTTTATTATTTTTTAACTCAAAACCTATCTAAAATAGCCTTTAAGAACACTAATAATTTTATTTAAC
>Ga0209298_10001784_pt1 | contig 13859 bp, 7 predicted proteins | sample S_140806_EF_Meta_FD_187325 | JGI IMG/M metagenome (GOLD analysis project Ga0209298, IMG submission 187325) | Freshwater microbial communities from Lake Simoncouche, Canada to study carbon cycling - S_140806_EF_MetaG (SPAdes) (version 2) | ecosystem: Environmental > Aquatic > Freshwater > Lake ...
GCCTTCGCTGCTGCCCCGACCCCGGCGGCGACGACGGGAGCCGCTGGCCGCGAGTTGCTGCCGCGCTTCCTCCAGCACCGCTTCCGGATCGGATCCCGGCCGCACGATCCTCAGCACCAGATTGTCGGCTGCGGGAGGGGATTCAAGCAGCAGGGCAGGACTCAGGCCCATCCAGCCGTACACCAGTTCCTGGGTGTCATCCATGGGAACCGCTACCACCTCGGGCTCCTGACGACGCGGGCCCTGGTCGGGGCCGCTTTCCTCACCCGGGGAGAGGAGACTCTCCTCTGCTGATGCCAAGGGTTCGCTCAGGGTGCCCGCTTCGCTGCCATCACCACCGCGACCGCCTCGGCCGCCTCGTCGGCGCCGGCTGCCGCCGCTTCCCTCCAACGCCACTGGACTGCTCACCTCGGCCCGGGCGGAGGCGGCGGAGCGCACCAGCCCCGACACGGTGGCCAGGGGTTGCAGGGTGTCTCGGCCGGGCAGCACGGCCACATGGCCCAGGCCGCCGCAGCTCGGGCAGGCCCGGCCGAAGAGTTCGTAAATGTTTTGGCCCTGGCGTTTGCGGGTGAGTTCCACCAAACCCAGTTCGGTGAGCTGGGCGACCTGAGGTCGTGCCGAATCGTGGCGGGTGGCCTGGGTGAAATGTTCCAGCAGCTGCAGCTGGTCGCGGCGGGAATCCATGTCGATGAAATCGACGATCACCACGCCGCCGATGTTGCGCAGCCTCAGTTGCCGGGCAATCTCCACCGCCGCCTCGCAGTTGGTCCACAGCACCGTCTCGCGGGCGTTGGCCGAGCGGGTGAAGGAGCCCGAGTTCACATCAATCACGGTGAGCGCCTCGGTGGGCTCGATGATCACGTAGCCCCCCGAGGGCAGGTCGACCCTGGGCTTGAGGGCGTCGCGGATGGCGGCGTTGACCTTGTAATGCTCAAGAATCTCGCCGGACTCTTCGTGGTGCTCGACCGAGAGGGTGGTCTGATCGGCGCCGAGGAAGGCGTTCACCCGGGCCACCGCGTCGGGAGTGTCCACCACGACCCGCACGACCTCCGGGCTGTAGAAGTCGCGCAGCACCCGGTGGATGAAGTCCTCATCCCGGTTGAGCAGCACAGGCGGGCTGGCGGTCTCGGCAGCTAGCTGGATCGCCTCCCACTGGCGCAGCAGCGATTCAAGGTCATCGATCAGGAGATCCTCGCTGACCCCTTCGGCCTCGGTGCGGACCAGGAGGCCGGAGCCAGGGGGCTTGATCAGCACCCCCAGAGCCCGCAGTCGGTTGCGTTCGTTTTCGCTATCGATGCGCCGGGAGATGCTCACCCCCTGGCCATGGGGCTGAAGCACCAGGAAGCGGCCCGGCAAGGAGAGGTTGCCCGTGAGCCGGGGACCCTTCGTGCCGGTTGGTTCCTTCATCACCTGCACCAGAACCTTCTGGCGAGGTTCAAGCAGCTCGGTGATGCCGGCACCGCCCTTGCGCAGCCGGAGGGGGCCGAGATCGGTGATGTGAATGAAGCCGTTCTTTTCGCTTTCGCCGATGTTGACGAAAGCGGCGTCGATACCGGGGAGCACGTTCTCGACGGTGCCGAGATAGACATCACCGATCTGGTAGCGACCTTGGGCGACGATCAGTTCGTCGACCCGTTCGTCGCTGAGCACCGCCGCGATCCGCAGGTGCTCAGCGATGACGATCTGCTGGGGCATGGAAAGATTTCTGGGCTCAGGGGAGCCCTGCCCGGGTGGGCAGGAGAAGGGAGAAAGAACGCAGACTTTGGGTTCAGGAAGCGAACGCGTCTGCTGGACAGCCGTGACACGAAGCACGAAGCTGCCGGAATGAAGCGGGGTGACTGAAGACCTAGTAGCGATGAACCTGGGGGTTCATCGCTACTAGGGCTGGCGCTCGGTCAGCGCTGTAACGGGGAGGGAATCACCCGACCCGGGGAAAGCAACGGGGACCGATACCTGCATCGGTGCTCAGAGATTGCGCTTGCCGGTTACGTTCGTGAGAGGGAACGGATGGGAAAAGCGTCTGGAGGAGAGGATTCAGGGATGACCCTGGTTCCACCTGCCTGTCTATGCAAATTAGCACGGCCTCAAACGCAGCTGTTGGCGCCGTACTGCCTCCACAGCCAGGGGACATGCCAGCGCTTCCGCAAGCCAGTGGGCCACCTGGTCGGGACGCAGGCTGCGGCCTTGGGGGTCGATAGCAGCCTCCAGCTCCAGATCCCGCCGCAGCGGCTCCAAGGCCCTCGAGGCTGCGGCGGCCTCGGTGGTGGTGCGCAAGGCCAGCAAATAGGGCCGGCAATCCCGTTCCCGGGGTCGACCTTTCTTGTCCTGGTCCCGCCAGGGCAGCGTCGGCGCATTCAGCACGGCATTGATCGCCCGATCCCAGGCTTCAGCCGGCGGCCAGGATTCCACCCTCTCGGGAAGGCTTCGCTGCATCTCCAGCCCGGCGTCGCCTGCTTTGGCGACCTGTGCTTTGCCTGTTGCGGCCGGTCGCAGGCTGAAGCGCCACTGGGCCGCCTCCAGCTCTTGGGAGAGGCTTGGGGCCGCCACCGGCACCACGGCGGCTGAGAGCAGCCGGAACTCCGCCGGCAGTACCTCCGCCAGCGCCTGGCGGGCCGCCTCGGGATCGATCGGCGCCGTGAACTCCAGGTCCAGCCATTCCCCTTCCCCCTCCACCCCCAGGGGCAGCGGCAGGGCGAGCTGGAGCCGCGGCAGGGGATGGAAACCGCCGGTGAAGCTCACCGGCAGGCCGCTGCGGCGCAGGGCCCGCTCCAGCATCCGCAGGGTGTCGAGGTGGCTGATCAGGGCCAGGGTGCCCCCCTTGGCGAAGCCGAAGCGCAGCCGGGCCACCCGCTCGCTGGGGGGGGCGCGGCGGGGCAGAGCGGCGGGCACCGGCGGCGGCGGAATCACCACGTTGTGGCCCAGTTCGGGGCCGCAGACGCCGCAGCTGCTGCAGCCCTCGAAGGAGCAATCGGGCACCACGGCAGCGGCCAGGGCCCGCTGCAGATCCTCGGCCAGCCAGGCCTTATCCACCCCACTGTCGATGTGATCCCAGGGGAGGCTCTGGCGGCAGAAGCCATCGAGATCCGCCGTCTCCATCGCCTCCGCAGCGCTCCAGCCCCCCATCTCCAGGGCGCGGTAGCGACCCCCTAGTCCGGCGGTCTCGATGGCGCCGGTCCAGGCGGCGTGGGTGCGCTCGACGGATTCAAACCAAGCATCAAGGCCGGCCCCGGCCCGCCAGGCCGCCTCGATCACCGGGGCCAGGCGCCGATCACCCCGGCCCACGAAGTCCTCCACAGCGGAAAGACGGGGATCGGTCATGTTCACCTTCATTCCGCGCAACCCCCGCAGGGCGCCTCGGAGCAGCTCCTGGCGGCGGCGGAATTCCGCCGTGCTCACGCTGTGCCACTGGAAGGGGGTGTGGGGCTTGGGCGTGAAGTTGCTGATCGTGAGGTTGAGCTCCAGCCGCCCCAGGTCGCTGCATTTTTGTTGCAGGGAGCGGCAGGTGTCAGCGATGCCGACCACGTCGGCGTCGGTCTCGCCGGGCAGACCGATCATGAAATAGAGCTTCACGCGCCGGTAGCCGTTCTCCATGGCGGTGCGGATGCCGCGCAGCAGCTCAGCGTCGGTGAGGCCCTTGTTCACGATGTCCCGGAGGCGCTGGCTGCCGGCCTCCGGGGCGAAAGTGAGGCCGGCCTGACGGGCGCCGCCGAGCACGTGGGCGATGTTGGCGTCGAAGCGATCCACCCGCTGGCTGGGCAGGGTGAGGGTCACGTTTTTGTCGGCGAGGCGGTTGCGCAGCTCCACCCCCACCGCCGGCAGGGCCAGGTAATCGCTACAGCTGAGTGAAAGCAGGGAGAAATCGCTGTAGCCGGTGCGCTCCATGCCGGTTTCGATCGCCTCGATCACCGCCGCGGGCTCCACATCGCGGGCGGGACGGGTGAGCATGCCGGGCTGGCAGAAGCGGCAGCCACGGGTGCAGCCGCGGCGGATCTCCACGGTGAGGCGGTCGTGCACCGTTTCGATGTGGGGCACCAACCCCATGGCGTAGTGGGGCATGGGGGTGGCGGTGCGGCGCAGGATGCGGCGGGGCAAACCCGGCTCCAGCGGCTCCACGGCCACCCCATCGGCTCCTGGGGCATACAGCGCGGGCACGTAGACCCCCGGCACCTGGGCCAGATCCCGCAGCAGCTCGCGGCGGCTGAGGCCGGCGGCGCGGGCTTCGGCCACCACCAGGCCGATCTCGGGCAGCAGCTCCTCGCCATCGCCGAGGGCGATGAAATCGAAGAAGGCGGCGAAGGGTTCGGGATTGCTGGTGGCGGTGGGGCCGCCGGCGAAGATCAGCGGTGGCGCGGCCGGATCGGCCAGGGGCAGGTCGCCTCGGTCGGCGGCGCGCAGGGGGATGGCGGCCAGATCCAGCAGCTCGAGGATGTTGGTGGCGCCGAGCTCGTAGCTGAGGCTGAAGCCGAGGATGTCGAAGCAGGCCAGGGCCCGGCGGCTCTCGACCGCGAACAGGGGTTCACCCCGCTCCCGCAGGCGAGCGGCCAGGTCGGCGGCTGGCAGGTAGGCGCGGTCGCAGAGCTGGCCCGGAACGCTGTTGAGAATCGAATAAAGAATGATGTGGCCGAGGTTGCTGGCCCCCACCTCGTAGACCTCGGGGTAGGTGAGGGCCCAGCGCACCCCGGCATCGGCCCAGGCGGCGTTCCATTCACGGGGTTGCACGCCCAGCTCATTGCCCAGGTAGCGGGCCGGCTTGCTGATGCCCAGATCCACCAGGCTGTTGTAGTCCACCGGGGGGGGCACGGAGGCGGGGGGTGCTGCCGCTGGAGTGGACAGGGTCGGGGAGGGCATGGCGACAGCGCTGGGGCCGGAAAGGCCTGAGCGGATCGTATTCAGGCCAGGGGGCTAGACCCCGTCCCTTCGCGGAGAGGCGCACGGGAATTCAGGGGTGCAGGCTGTCTGCAGGATTGACGCGCACGCCCGGCAGCCTTTGTTTGGGTTCGCCAGCCTGCTCGGGGGCACGCTTGTCGGCGGGCCAGGGCCTCACCATGTCTCAGCATTGCCCCAGGCTGGGCAGGGCCATTCGCTCCCGGTCCGAATTGGCCGAATCGTGCACGCCATGGCGCTGGTCCGGCTCGAGAAAAGGGTCGAAGGGCAGTGCGGCTGCCGCAGCAGCCCCAAGCCCCCGGCCAAGGTCACGACTCCGACCGGAGCTCCCTGGCAAGCCTGGATCGAACCGCAAACCACCTGACGCTCCCTCACACCGGAACCGGAGGGCATCGTTGATTCGCCTCCAGACCCCCCCTGGCCCCGGCTTCCGCCATCCGCTCTCAGCCCCCGGGACCGGCGCCATAGGACAATCCCGCCATCCCTTATCGCAGCGGCTCCGTGGTCCAGGTCAACGGCAACTACCTCAAGCTCAAGGCGGGCTATCTGTTTCCGGAGATCGCCCGGCGGGTGAAAGCCTTCAGTGAGGCCAACCCCGAAGCACCGATCATCCGCCTGGGCATTGGCGATGTGACCGAACCCTTGCCCGAGGCCTGCCGCACCGCCATGAAGGCGGCGGTGGATGAACTGGGAACCCGGGAGGGCTTCCACGGCTATGGCCCCGAGCAGGGCTACCTGTGGCTGCGCGAAGCGATCGCAAAGCAAGATTTCCAGGCCCGCGGCTGCGAGGTGAGCGCTGAGGAGATCTTCATCTCCGATGGCTCCAAGTGCGACAGTAGCAACATCCTCGACATCCTCGGCGAGGGCAACCGCATCGCCGTGACCGACCCGGTGTATCCGGTGTATGTGGACAGCAACGTGATGGCGGGCCGCACCGGCGACGCCGACGGCAGCGGTCAGTACGGCGGACTCACCTACCTGCCGATCACGGCCGCGAACGGCTTCACCGCGCCGTTGCCCGAAGGGAAGGTGGACCTGATCTACCTCTGTTTCCCCAACAACCCCACCGGCGCCGTGGCCAGCCGGGAGCAGCTGAAGCAATGGGTGGATTACGCCCTGGCCAACGATGCTCTGATCCTGTTCGACGCCGCCTACGAGGCCTTCATCCGCGACCCGGAGCTGCCCCACTCCATTTACGAGATCGAGGGGGCCCGCCAGTGCGCGATTGAATTCCGCTCCTTCTCCAAAAACGCCGGCTTCACCGGCACCCGCTGTGCCCTCACCGTGGTGCCCCGGGGGCTGATGGGCACGGCCGCTAAGGGCGAGAAGGTGGAGCTGTGGGGCCTGTGGAACCGCCGCCAGTGCACCAAGTTCAACGGTGTGAGCTACATCGTGCAGCGCGGCGCCGAGGCGGTGTATTCACCCGAGGGCCAGGCCCAGGTGAAGGCCCTGATCAACTTCTATATGGACAACGCCGCCCTGATCCGCCGCGAGCTCACGGCGGCGGGCATCGCCGTCTACGGCGGCGAGCAGGCCCCCTATGTGTGGCTGAAAACCCCCGAAGGGCTGGATTCCTGGGGCTTCTTCGACCACCTGCTGGGCCAGGCCCATGTGGTGGGCACCCCCGGCAGCGGCTTCGGCGCCGCCGGCGAGGGCTACTTCCGCCTCTCGGCCTTCAACAGCCGCGCCAATGTGGAGGAGGCGATGCGGCGGGTGCGTGCGCTCTGAAGATCAATCCCAGCGGAAATCAGCCCTAGAATTCCGATCGCCTGTTTCAGGGCCCAAAGGGTTGCCGCCCGCAGGTTGGTTGTGCGGCTCAACGGCAGCCGCACCTGCCACTGTCCGCGCCTCACCCCCCTTGTCACCGTGAACGGCTCCAGAGTGAATCCAAGCCACCGAACAGCATCAGCTCCGGCTATTGGCGGTCAGCCTCGGGGTACCAGCACCCTTGCGCACTTGGCCAGCGCCACCCCCGGCCAGACCCCCGGCGGCGCCACCGTGCTCGACAAGGCCCCGGAGCGGGTGCGCAAGCCCTCGCCCCGCTACAAGGTGCTGCTGCACAACGACCCGGTGAACTCCATGGAGTACGTGGTGGTCACCCTGCGGCAGGTGGTGCCGAGCCTGAGTGAGCAGGATGCGATCGCCGTGATGCTCGAAACCCACAACACCGGCGTGGGCCTGGTGATCGTCTGCGATATCGAACCGGCGGAGTTCTACTGCGAAACCCTCAAGGCCAAGGGCCTCACCAGCACGATCGAGCCGGAGAGCTGAGTGGCATGGGCCTGGAAGCCCCAGAAGCCAGTGCGCCGGACTCGCGGCCCCGTTCGCCGCGCTGGTGGGGCACGATGCTTTATCCAACGGCCCTGGTGGGGTTGTTCTTGGGCGGTCAGGCGCTGCTCGGCCTACTGGGTGTGCTGCTGGCGCAGCAGGCGGCTCTGGCGGCCGTGCCCGCCGTGTTTTCCCTGCTTGTGAGCCTTCCTGCCCGGCTGCGGCGGGCTTGGGGGAGCAGCGAGCCCTGGCGGAACCTGGGGGTGAGGGCGCCGGCGCCGGCCGTGGCTCGGGCCCTGCTACGGGGGTTGATCAAGGCGGTGCTCCTGCTGGGCCTGGTGGCCGCCGGCCTTGCCGTGGCCGGCCAACTGAACTGGGAGCCGCGGCTCACGGCACCGCTGGTGCTCAACGCCCTGCTGCTGGGCCTGGGGGTTGGCTTTGCCGAGGAGCTGCTGTTTCGGGGCTGGATGATGGGGGAGCTCACCCTGCTGCTTGGCCGCCAAAGGGCGCTATGGCTTCAGGCTGCGGTGTTCAGCTTGGTGCACACCCGCTTCAACCTGCCGCCGCTGCAGTTGCTGGCCCTGTTGGGAGGATTGCTGTTGCTCGGTTTAGCCCTGGGGCTGCAGCGCCGAGCCGATGGCGGGCTGCTGTGGGGCTCGATCGGCCTGCACGGCGGCCTGGTGGGCGGCTGGTTTCTGCTGGGGCAGGGGCTGGTGCAGGTGAGCGCCACGGCACCAAGCTGGCTGATTGGCCCGGCCAACCCGATCGGTGGGGTGCTGGGCTGGCTCGGGCTGGGGGCGCTGCTGCTGGCCAGGCGGCGTTGGTGGTGAGGTGGCATGGTTGCAGCCATCTCCCCGTGCGGCCATCAATCAACCCATCCCCCCATTGAGAGGGGATGGGTTGGGGTAGCGGCTCGATCAACGTCTGCTACCAGGAATGGCGCTTCGGCGGGCGCCTACCTAAGCCTCAGAACACATCGAAATCCTGTCTAACAACTGTTGGTGAGCCAGTGAGAGTGGCGAACTGAGTGTAATCACCGAGATTTGCCGATCCTCCAGACAAGAAGTAGAGACCTCCGCCGCTAGCCACCACGTCTGCCCCTACAGCCGCTGAAGTTCCAAAATCGGCGGCAGCCAGGGTGCCGGTTGCAATCCCGGTGAAGATAGTAGATGAGAGATAGATTCTGTCAGTGGCGCCCCCTGCCTTGAAGTCTGTGATGGTGTCCAAATTGGTGGAAGCATTGAGGGCAGTATTAAAGTAAAAACGGTCGTTACCATTACCACCAGTCAGAGTGTCATTGCCAAGATCACCATAGAGATAGTCAGCCCCATCTCCGCCATCCAAGGTGTCAATAGAATCTCCGCCGTCCAGGGTGTCATTGCCAATACCACCAAGCAGTGAGTCCAGGCCAGCGCCGCCTATCAAGCTATCCGCGCCAGTACCGCCATCCAGGGTGTCATTGTCGAGTCCGCCGTCCAGGGTGTCAGCTCCGCCGCCCCCATTGATGCTGTCCGCGCCTGCTCCTCCTGTGATGATGTTTGCAGCACCACTACCGGTCAGGGTGTCGGCATTGGCACTGCCGATGAGATTTTCAAAGAGCGATATAACATCTCCTGCCGCATCTCCTCCACTTGCAGTGTTCGCCCCTATATCTACGGTTACCAATGCGCTGGAATTGGCATAGGAAAGGGTATCGGTTCCGGTGCCTCCATTGAGGGTGTCGCCACCTATTCCTCCTTCGATGGTGTCGTTTCCGTCTCCACCCAGAATGGAATCATTGCCGGCGAGGCCGCTGATGCTGTCATTGCCATCATCACCATTGATCCAGTCGGCGACGTTGAGAACTCCTGAAATCACGTCATCCCCTTGGCCACCTGCGATGAGGTTGACGAAATTGATTCCGCCAACGGTTATGGTACCGCCTGTGAGGGTGTAACCAGTATTCGCAGTCGCATTAACGTACTTTAATGGCAGAGCGGAAGCGGGCCCAGTGAACACGTTGGTTCCCGAAAGTATTGGTGCCGCGCCGGTGTTGGGAGAGGTGACACGGATACCGTAACCATTGGCGATGGTGGTGAATGTGTTGCTAGTGAGAGTGATCCCCGAGATATTTCCGTAGAGGTCAAGGTAAGATCCATCTTCGAATGTGTTGCTACTCAGAGTGGCATTAACGTTTTGCAGTCTGTTGCCTTCAGGACGTACGGTACGGTTGGCGGGAGTAGTATTACGATTGAAGGAATTGTTGGTTATGGTATAGCTACCTGAAGGCGATGCACCCGTGCCAAGTAGGTTTAATGTACTCGCAAAGCCGGATTCATCAAAGCTACTGTTCGTAATCGATACCGCGCCAGAGTTGTTCCAACTGTGCAGGAAAGCAGAACCACCATTAGTTCCATCAAAGCCATTATTTTGACCACTAAGAGTAACGGATACGTTTGTGAGGAAGAGAGCAACGGCTATGGGAGCTGCCGCGTTAAAAGTAGTCAAGGAAAAATATTTATTACCATTGCCAGCCCAGCCGCTGTGGGTTCCGGTGAATCTGACATTCGTAAAGGTGAAGCCACCGGTTGCGGCACTAAGCAGAGCGTCAGTGCCTGATGAGTAAGTCAATTCAACATCTTTGATAAGACCGGGAGAATAGGGACCATCAATGTTTTGCTGATAAATGCGGGTATTTGAAAAGTCTCTTGTTAATTGGGCACTAGTGCTGCTACCTCGCGCTGGTGGACCAGCGGGCACAACTGAACTCTGGATTGTATAACCGCTGTAAGGCAATGCTGGCTGAGCGCTATTACTTGGCAGTTTGGCTAGAGTAGTAACACTGTAAATGGTTGCAGCGGTAAGATTGATTATTGGATCAGATCCGACCACATTTTGGATTGCGGTTCTGAGTTGGGTGCTGTCTGCTGCTGAGGTGGGCATGGCGAGACGCTTCTAACGAAGAAGTAATATTCAATTCCACCTTACAGCATTTCAGCAAAGCAGGGTGATTTAATTGGCAAATCAGTACCTTTGCCGCCTGTCGCTGGGCTCGCCGTGCCCGTTGCTGCGGCCTTTACCCCTTGACAGCAACTCCATCAACCCCGATTAAGCAGGGCACTGGTCTCGTGGTTGGGCGCCCAGCAGGCGCAGGCTGCCCGGGGCGGCTGGCGAACCCCTCGATGGCCAGGTCAGCGCACCGCCGTCGCCAGGGCCCTCCGCCCCTCCACCGGCGCCCGCAGGGCCTCCGCCAAGGGGGCGCAGCCGTAGTCCCGTTCCAGCAGGTCGATCACGGTGCGGCCGAAATCGCCCGGGTTGCGCTCGAACGCCTCCAGGCAGACGCGGCCGAAGGTGCTGCCCATCGGCTCGGGGTTCCAGAGGAGCTTTCGGGCCGTCCAGGGCATCATGCTCATCGGGTCATACCCGGGGCGGATCAGGCCCTGATCGAAGCCGTACTGCTCCAGGTGGGTGTGGGGCTGGAGGCCGATGAAGAAGATGGCCGGCTCCACCTTGTCGGCGCCGAAGATCCGCTCTAGCTCCCGGTGGTAGGCCACGGTCTGGCGGATCGTTTCCGGCCGCTCATCGATCACGTTGAACGAGTAGTTCACGGACACGTGCTCACGGAAACCGGCCTTCACGAGCAGTTGGCAGTTCTCCAGCACCGTGCGCAGGTTGTAACCCATGCGCATCTTGCGCACCAGCTCCTGGGAGCCGGAGGTGATGCCGATCTCGAAATAGTTCATGCCGGTGGCCACCATCAGCTCCGCCAGTTCGGTATCGATGTTGTCGGCACGGATATAGGCGGCCCAGCGGATGTCATGCATGCCATCGGCCAGGATGGCCCGCAGCAGCTCCTTGGCATCCTCGATCTGGCGGCGGGCCGGGATGAACTGGGCATCGGTGAACCAGAACCCCCGCACCCCCCGGTCGTAGAGCTGGCGCATCTCCCGCACCACCTCCTGCACCGGATTGATGCGCACCGCCTTGCCTTCAATCACCGTGTAGACGCAGTAACAGCAGTTGTGGGGGCAACCGCGTTTGGTTTGAACGCCCACGTAGAAATCGCCGGCCTCGAGATACCAGGAGAGCTGGGTCCAGATCGATTCGATATAGCCATAGTCACAGGCTGTTTTCTCGATCGGTGCCGGCTGTTCATGGATCAAGCCCGGCCTGGGTTGCTCGCCGGCCAGGTAGCAGCGCTCGCCGGCCAGGGAGTCACCCCGCAGCAGCTTCTCGAGCAACACCTCCCCTTCCCCCACCGACACCACCGTGCCCTTCGGAAGGCCGCGGCCCAGTTGTTCGTAGAACACGCTCACCGCACCACCGCCCAGCACCGCGCGGGCCTGCGGCTGGAACCGGCGGGCCCGCCGCAGGCCGCGGCGCACGAGCCTGAGGTTGCGCCAGAGCTCGCCGTAGTGGGTGCGCATCAGGCCCAGTCCCCCGAGGGCGCCCCGCAGACGGCGCAAGGGGTTACGGGCGTAGAACACCTCAAAGGAGTGCTGCAGCGGGTTGCCGCCACGGCCATCCACGGGTGCGTAGATCTGGATGTCCCGCCAGGAGAACACCAGCAGCGTGGGACGGAAGGCCGCCACGGTGGCAAGGAGCACCCGTTCCACATCGAGCAGCGGCAGGGCGGCCAGATCCAGGATGCGCTGAGGGAGAGCTGGAAACTGCTTGTGGAGGTGATCGGCCAAATAGATCGGGCCGATCGGGAAGATGGGATTGCAGGGAAGCCTCACCAACAGCACCCGCTGTTCGCTCACCGGGAATGCGCCAAGGAAGGGCTGACCCTAACAACTTTGAGCGGCCCACTGCCTCAACCCACCTCGGGCGCTGCAGTGGACGTGGGGCGCTGCCGGCCGTAGAAGCGGCAGGGATGGCCAGCCGTTGCGGCGGTGTGGGCGATCAGAACACCACGAAATCGCCCGCAACAGGAGCTACTGAGAAACCACCCAGCTTTGCGATTTTCAGCGTGCCCACATTCGTTTCGCTGGTGGAGCCAAGACCGAGGGGGTCATAAAAAAGGCATCTGGTTCCGGAGTTGTAATTGATAATGGTGCCAAAGCTGCTTCCCAGTGCCCCTTTGCTTAATGTGGTAAATACCGCATCATCGAGCCAGATCTTGTCGTCGTTATTGCTCGTAATGTCGGGATTCTTAAAGTCAGTAATTGTGTCCACGTTGTTGTTCGCCGTACCCGGCTGGAACGCGAACACAAAAGCGTCGGATCCACCATTGCCAGTCAGCGTGTCGTTGCCTTGGGCGCCGCTGATGAAGTCATTCCTGGTCAGGGGCGCTCCAGTGAGAGTGTCGGCGGAGGTGCCACCGACGATGAAGCGGCCGAACGTGGTGAAACTCGAAGTGACCGGATTGTAGACTTCGTTACTGCCGAAGCTGAACTGAGCCGTGGCGGCTGGGTTGGTCCCAGTTGCAGCGGTGCTGAGATCCAGTACCAACGGGATCACATCGGTGAATTGATTGCCGCTGATGGTGAGACTGCGAAGCTGGCTCAAGGCCTGACAGTTGCCGATATAGATACCTACGCCCTTTGTGACTGTAGCCAAAGGCGAGTTCAGGCTGGTGGCGTTAAATTTATTGGTACCAATGAAAATGCTTTTGCCTCCAACGTCGAGCAAATCGAGGTGGGTGCCACCCACAAAGTAGTTATCGTTGACGAAGCCACTGGTGTTGCTCAGGATCTGACCTCGCTGTTTCCGTTGGCCGTCGCCATCGAAGGTATTGCTGTTAATGGATGCATTGGTGCTCCCCCAGAAAGTGATGGTGCTGCCATAACGCGTTTCCACAAAGGTGGAATTCTGAACGCTCATGTCGCTTCCTTGGGCGAACAGAAAATCTGATCCACCCGACGACAAGGTCGTGGAGTTACCCGGTTGATAAGTGTATTGACCGCCGAAATCTGATCCAACCCTGATGGTGTTGAAGATCAGGTTGTTGGCTGCAATCAGTTCACAGTAAGTGCCGCTGTTTTTGTTGCCTACGTGGGTGCCTTGGAAGGCCACATTGCGCAGGGTGAGGCCGGTCAGACTGTTGCTTGTGGAGCCATAATTGCCGCCCTGGAGGATGTATTCACCCTCGGCGCCTGTGAAATTGAAGCTGAGATTTAGATTCCGAATCGTCCAGTTGGTGGGAATTCCGAAGCCCAGATCTTTGGCGCCCGCATAGATGCGGGTGAGATTGGTGATCGTGGCCAGGGGGGCTCCGGTGACGCCATCAAAAGCGCCATCAAGGGTCAGGCCTGAGATGCCGCCTTGCTTGGAAAAGAAGCGAGAGAGGGAAGGGGCGAAGTAGCCACAGTAGTCATTATTGGCATTCTGAGGGAGGCCGGCGGTGTAATCGAGAATGTTATAAGTTCCGGCGCCGATGAGAATGATTGTGTTGTCAACCGCAGCGTTGATCGCATCCCTAAGATATGTATAGCTTACGTTGCTGATTGTGATTGTCATGGGGTGAAGGGGGGTTATGACAGTTAAATTGATCCTAGCTGGGCATGGGGAATCCGGCTCGGCGCGAGCTCTTGGCGCTCGGTAGGGCTGGCGGGCTCGTGGCGGTGGTTCGAGGGCCGGGTCCGTGCCCTGCCGTTCTGGCGCCAGCCCTTCGCGTTGGTGTTTGCCCATGGAGTGCGCCCTAGCCCATGGGCCCGCCCTGGGCTGGGCCGAGCCAGCCCAGACGGTCAGACGCAGCCCAGCAGGCGCAGCCCAGACGGTCAGAG
>Ga0209298_10001787_pt1 | contig 13851 bp, 9 predicted proteins | sample S_140806_EF_Meta_FD_187325 | JGI IMG/M metagenome (GOLD analysis project Ga0209298, IMG submission 187325) | Freshwater microbial communities from Lake Simoncouche, Canada to study carbon cycling - S_140806_EF_MetaG (SPAdes) (version 2) | ecosystem: Environmental > Aquatic > Freshwater > Lake ...
AAGGCAGGGTCGGCGGTGATGCCCAAATGCTGCGAGGGGCACACTAAAGCCACCTCGACCTCATCGTCGTAGTCACACTCGAGGCGAGACATGACCATCCGTTGGCGGCGTTCCGCCCGGGCTCCGCCATAAATAAGCCCCGCGCCGCGCATCCCTTAGACCCGAAGCTCGCAGATCCGCTTGGACTCATCCTCGGGGGCCACAGGGCAGAGCTCCCACGGGTCCACCTCGATGTGGCGGTATCCCAGGTTCCGCGAATCCATGAGTGCGCGCTGTAGAACCGTCACGTACACCCTCCCAGGCGTCGGATTCTGCGCATGCGTGAATCAGGGGCCCGCATGCAATGCGTTTGCATAATAATGAACGATTTTCATTACCATACTCGTGGGGATGTTGAGCCGCGCCTGCACCATGCGAGTGTCGTCGTCCTCACTCTCCCCCGGCGTCCCCGCGGGGGGGAAACAGTCCTTCATGTCAGCCCACGCCTGAGAGTCAGGCTTGATCCAGAGAATGGTCCCAGGGGGGACCAGGCTCTCAATGGTGAGCACAACGGGCATGTGCAGCAGCGTTCCCTCGTCGATGAGGGCGCTGTAGCGCACGTTGATGTGATCGAAGTTGGACACAAACGCGCCCTCGGCGATGTTTGCCCCTTCAGACACCATCGCGGCCCGGGTCCCGTTGGGAACAAGGCACCCCACCTTGGAGCCACCCTCATACGTCACCAACGCGCCGCTCCGCGTCACAGTCGGCATCACGAGAAACCCCCTCGCCTTGAGCTCCTTCTGCCAGTCCTCGTAGGTGAAGGTCTCGGCGCGGTCTTCGTACTCGACGTGCGCACCCGACTTATCAATGATCAGGGTTCCCTCCACCACCTCGCTCGCCACCTCAGAGTGCCTGCGGATGCAGTACCAACGCCCCTGCATGAGCTGGATGTGGCCTTCCACGTACTGCGGGGGGACCTCCCAGTACTTGCACACAAGGTAATCCGACATACCCAAAACTGGCGCGAGGCCAAGGTAGTCCTCGGGGAGAAGAGCCCCCTTGATCAGCTGGCAGTACGTGAAGCGCCCGTTGATCGCCATGTTGTCGTCGTCGATGGGGCGCACAAAGTGCTCGCAGCGGTTTTTCGCCGGCACCATGATGTACTCAGGGTGGTTGCTGCGCTCGTTGATGCCCCGAACCGGAACCATGTTCCCAGGGGTTGCCCCGGGCGGCGCAAGCCTGAGAATCAGGGACATGATGGCGTTTGCGACGCGACTCGACTGCTTGGTGTGGATATCGTCGGAACCCATGAGCGACCCCATCAGAAGGAGTGCCCACATGTTCACCCCCATCCCCTCCGACATCACCTGCCCAGTCTCAGCCTTCCACGTGAAGCACCGGAGAAACTGGTCAGGGCTGGACATGTCGCTGTTGAACAGGCCGGGAAGGGTGCGCTGCAGGCCCAGCTTCGCAATGTGCTTCTTGGTGTCGTACACGGGGGCACCCCCGAGGAGCGGCTGAAGGTCCAACTCCATCGTGGACAGATTTTTCAGGAGCAGGGTGTAGATGCTAGGCTCCTTCTCAACGTGGCAATACTGGAGCAGTTCGGCCCCAAACGAGCTGCTGATGAGTTCGCCGACCACTGCCTCGATGCCTTTCTGCGTGCGCTCTCCGGGCACCCTCAGGACCCTCCTATAAAACCCCCAAAACCAAAGTGAATGAGTCCACGAGGATCTGCAAACTGTGCACGCGCACCAGCCTCTCACCTGACGTTTCGCGCCTCAGATACCCCACCGAGTTCAGTCCCGGGGGACGAGATGTACGCGGTGATGTTGCCGGACGCGTCAAATCGCGAATCCTTGTTGTCGGGGCAGAAACAGTGATCGTCGTAACACCTCAACACCCAATCCCTGATCATGTTGTAGTATATGAGCCCGTGGCCTGAAACGGGGATCTGCGCGGCGCACACGGGGGATCTCATGGGTTTGGGCCGCCGCCGACGTCATACACTCGTCTACCGCCTCTCCCACCGGAGCCCCCCCTGAAGCCGCCGCCACCGCCCCTGCCGTGCCCATTCCCAACTTCTGGGGCCCTGCTGTATCCGTTTCCCCCTTCGGCGCCCCTGCTGTATCCATTTCCCCCCTCTGCACCCCTGCTGTATCCGTTGCCCCCTTCGGCGCCCCTGCTGAATCCATTTCCTCCATCCACCCCCCTCTGTCCAGCGGATCTGCCCCCGGCCTGCCATGGCTGGCCGCCATAGTCGGGACCGGAACCACCCCCCTGCCTGAACCTGGCCGAATCCGGCTTGCCGCGAAATGCGCCCTCGGGCTTTGGCTGTGTGGACATCTCCTTCATGGCCAGGCTCACTTGATCGTGTCCCACCACCTGGCCTACAAGCTTCACCATCACGCTCATCTGAGTTCGCAGCTCGTTCACGATGTTTTTGGACTTCCCCTGAAACGCCGACAGCCTCTGCGTTTCGTCGTCCAGCCTCCCGATGGCCTGCTCTCGCACGTCCAAGAGGAGTTGGAAGCGCGACATCACGTCCTCGACCTGGCGCAACTTCTGCTCCAGGACATCCAAGCGGTATGGGGGCCCAATCGGCAACTTGGCGGGTGCCGCGGGGGGCTCCGGGTGTGGCTGAAAGCTGTTACTTCTGGTGCTGAACTGCGTCGGCTGAGACGCCACCTGCTGCGTCGGCGCCTCGGCCCTCACGATTTCTACCTCGTCCACCCACCTAGTCTGGGGGGTGGGCTCTACAGTCGACACTTCGGGCACTGCACCGACGGATGTCTCCGGCGGCGGCACCTCTCCCACGGGGGCCACAGGGGCGACCCCGTCATCGGCATTAGAACTATCGGTACTGGTACTACTACAGGCGGCGGTGGAGACAGATGACAAGGTGTCGTCCAGCAGCAGAGCCTCCTCGGCAGAAGCCCCTGGGGCGGGCACGTCCACTGTGTCCATGGCCTGCCTGGATTATACGCGGCGCGCGCTTAAATACACTCACCTGATCCGACTTGAAAAAGTCGCACAGTGGCTCCAAGGGGATGATGGGGACGTGCAGCGCCTGGATCAGGCACCCGCATATAGATACCAGCCCGCTGTGGATCCCCCGCACCAGCAAGCTATGCACCGCCGAAATGGCCTGCAATTAGAACCAGTAGAATGCATTAGGGTCAAACAGGGGGAAGGACAGGGCATCAACGCCAACCACCTCGGTCATGGGAAGGACGTCGAAGGCGCAGCTGAGGGTGGCCCGCATGGCTGCCTGGGTGCAGTCCTCGTTGGACTCAATGTAGGCGCGAATGGCGTTCATCCACACTCCGCCCACCACGTGCCGGCTTTCGTACCCTTGCTGCACACGGTCAACGAAATACTCATGTTGGTGCGAGCAATGTCAACAAAACGGCAGTGATTGATTAAAAAAAATACGCACCTTGATCCGCCCGATGCTCTCCCTTACGCGCACGTTGAACAGGCATAGCACGTGCTCGTCCACGAGCATGAACATCCAGTCCATGAGCGCCGAAGAAACGCTGCTGACGTGAAAGGGAAACATCCCAGACCGATGCGGCAGCGCCACCATGATCCCGGCGAAAATCCTCGAAAAGCCAAGCAGATTCAGCAGGTACTTCTGCCTTGGCCCCTCGTCGGGGTTCTTCGCGCGCCCCTTGTTGACCTCGCAGCGCACATCGTGGGGCTTCTTCTTCTCCGCCTTTTTGACCTTCTTGTACGCCGGTGCGCCAGGGGCCGCGGCATGAGTCACCACTGAAATGGTCTGCGGCTCCTCCCCGGCGTGCTTCACATTCGTCGCGAAGAGGCAGATCTGCAAGTTGGCGACTTGGAGCTGTCGAGGGTGCGCCGGTCAGCAGGCAGGCAAAGCAACTCAACACAAAAAAAACGCACCATGATCTTGGCATCGCGCATGTTGGTCTTGTTCAGGTCCACTGTGCTGATAGTGAAGGTATCCTCCGTGGAGTCTCGCTTGAACCCAAACCGGATCCACGAAGTGTAGCTGGCAAATCGAGCCTCCGTCATCATCATGGGCTGGTCGTTGATCTCCTTCGGCGGATTTCCAACGACCTCCCCCTGGATGATCTGGACGCAGACGCTCCCCTCCAGCGCCCCGTCTGTCATCCTGTTCATCGTGCCCATGATCATCTTGTTCGCCGCGGGCATGATGCCGAACTTGACCCCCAGCAGCTTCGCAAACTCGTTGAGCCGCTCCTGGATGAACCCGGCGCCCGACGAGTTGGGCTTTCGCCAGTCCATCATGAGCCCCTCCTTTGGGTCCTGCGTGTTGAGGTGGCCGCGGGCGTTCATGATCATAACCCCCTGGAAGAAGCTCACAAAGGCGCTGTGGCTGCCCAGCAGGTAGTGCAGAGCGGAGAACTGGACCTCCATGAGGCACTCGAGGTTCGGCGCGGAGAGGACAAACTCCCGATTGATGTCGCAGTACGCCAGAAAGAACACGGCGCACATGGAGAGGTAAGGGTCGTGCCGGATCCGCTGGTCCACCTTGGTCCTCCGAAGGTGGTTCACGTAGTCCGCCAGCAGCACCTCCTTCAGCGGAGTGTTCATCACGTTCTCCACCATCTCCATACCCTGCTCGAGGTGGAAGCTCCTATACCCCCCAAACGCCATCACGCCCTTGTGGTTCTCCAGGCACTGGCGAAGGTGCCCCATCACCACGTCCATACCCCCCCGCGGCGTGATGCGGCCGGCCCTCCTGTCCTCCTGCATCTTGTGGGTCATGGCATGGTACCACGACAGCATCATCCCATTCGTCTTGAGATCCTGGCCGATCACAGACGTCTTGGAGTAGAACCTCTCGGAGATGACCAGCGGAGTCGCAACCCCCTTCTCCGTGAGGATGTGGTCGTCGTCCTCGTCGGGGATTTCAAAGTCGTCGTCGTCGTCGTTCGCTTCCTCGTCGATCGCCGGCTCGCAGGTGAGGAAGTCGCGCGCCTTCTTCAGCACTGACTTGGGGAGGACCCCGATGTTCATCTGAAACGAGTCCATGCTCACTATCTCCGACATAAAACGGAAGATCCTGAAGTCCATCACAATGGGGAACGGGAAGATGTTCCCAAAGCGAACAAACACGCGCCGGTGATCCCCCTCGATGGGTACGGACTTCAGCGGCCAGCCCCCGGGAGACGCCACGAGGAACTCCATGTTGGCCTTCTCTTTCTCATCCGCCTTGTTGAAGGCGCCAATGTCCGTCATAAGCTGCTCGTGGCACCGGCTGGCCTCGTTGATGTACTCGTCCGTGTACCGCATGTACTGGTCCATGTCCTCGTCGTTGCTGTACGACAGCTTCGGCGTGCCCAAGATCTGAATGTCGGACACGTTGACGTGGTTCCTCCGGATAACGTCGGCGATACGCAGCGGGACCGTGAGGAGGGAGGTCAGGGTGAAGACCCCGAGCTCCCCTCCCGGCTCGATCATGTTCTCGCAAGGGTCGCCGTTCAAACCGCAGTTTGTCGCCGCCTCGTACTGCAGAATCTGCTTCCAGCAAAAGAGGAGCTCGTTCCAGTCGTTGTATATCTCCTTCTTGGGCATCTTCGGCTGCACCAGGAAGCTCCCAGTGATGTACGAGAGCATGTCGAAATTGCGCAGCGGTGTGATGATGGCAGAGCAAAAAAGCCCCTGCTTCGCCACGCCATCCTCCTTGAAGAATGCCCCGGTGAACGCCAACCGCATGGAAAAGGCAGGGCGCTGCTTGAAGCTCTCCCCGTCGTTTTGCCGGCTCCGCTTGCGCATGGCGTGGCCGAGCAAGAAGTGCCGCGAAGAGTCGGGGGCGCCATCGTCGCCGCTGTGATTCGGCTCCGCGACGTTGCGCTCAACCACCTCGTAGACAAACTCCACTTTTTTTGTGTGCCTGCTCATCTTGAGCCTCAGATTCTGCGTAGGAACCACATACATGGACATGCCGTTCAAGCTGATGTGCCGCTGGAGCCTGTAGAAGAAGAAGAGAACCCGGATGATATGCTGAGGAATTCCCACGCCGACGCACCTGAAACCACCCAATTTTGCGTCAAAATAGACCAAAAAATGCAGGAAAACGGTTAAATTCAGCTCAAAATCAATCTAAAAAGGCACACCGGGACACGAAATTCCAGGAAAATCCCTCGAAGGGCTGTGTGTACTTGCGCATACTGCCCTCGGGAACAATCCGCAGACATTTTCCCACCCCGTCGAAGCTCACCCTGTGCCGCAACTGGACAGTGAGCGTGCCGCGCTTGTCCTTGTGCGTTTTTTCCGAGATGTCGCACTTTTGCGTCTCCAAATTGCGCAGAAATCGCGATACCTTTTCGACGTCCCTCCGAAAATACGCCGGAAAATCTTCGTCCACAATCGCGCCGTGGTCCATGCCGATTCCGGTGAGGGACTGTGCCGGCGATGCGCTGCGGCGATAATTTCCAGCCGCAGGGGAAGCGCTGCCGCGAGAATTTTCCTCGTCGTTGACGTTGTTTCCACCTGCTTTTTCACCGGAAATCGCCATGATATCATCGACAGTTTCGGAAATTTCCGCAGCAGAAAGGTGGTTGGCGGCACAATCGGCAGCAGAAACCCGTGCCCGCGGCGGGGGAGCGGGAGAAATTCCAGCGGAGCCCTCACCCACTTCGTCGTTTTCAGGCAAAGATTCATGCGAATCGCTGTCATGGCCGTCATTTTTTTCTGCAACTTCCGCAGCAGACTCATCGCTATCGCTGACAATCCTCGCGCGACGACCCCGTTTCATGGTTTTTCGCATCGGAATTATTTTTGCGCGCGCTTCCAGGCCCGTTGGATCAAAAATTGACCAACCGTTAAAAAACCGTCGCCTAAAAATTTGTACACGCCGGATTTTTTGTTGCAGCGCCATGAATTCAGCATCCGCGAAGAACCTCGCCGAAAATATCGTTGCGGCCATTGAGCCCATCGATCCTACCGAGCCCAAGAAGCATGTCGGGGTGAGTTTATTTTATTTATTTTGAGTCAGATACAGTTCAACGATGTTTTTGCATACACAAAACACCCAAATCGCCCTTACCTGATTAAATTTTTTCATTTAGGTTCGGTATCACCTCCCCGACACGCTACGCGGCCCACGTACCTCCTCCCCATACGTAAATTATTTGCAGCGCCCGGTCGAGTACATCAATTGCGACATTGAGCACAAAATTCTGCACAATCACATGATGTCCAGCACGACCATGTCCAGCGCTGAAATTTTGCGCCAAGTGAACGCGTTCTATGATCCCGCCGCTGGCAATGCGCCAATGCCTGCCTCCACTTCCACGGAAAAAATGCTGGAAATGTTTGAGGCGACCTTCCCCCCGGTGGCCGAACCTGCAGCATCGTCCGAAAATTCCCAAGTCTAGGTGAGCCTGTTGCACTGAATCCTCACGTTTAGTAGCCCCCCCACCCTCCCCTGTGTGACATTTTTTGCTCTCGCTTCCACAGGAGCGCACAATTTGTCGTCGCCAGAGCGCGCCACCACCGCCGAGTGAAATAAAAATGCCACGAGAAACATCAGACATACTATGAGATACTCCTCCACCTGCATCGCGCGCCACGTGGATCTTCGTTTCAGTGATTTAATAAAGATTCCCGCGTGTACTTTCGTTGCGCAGCGCCCGGGTTTACCAGCTCGAAAACGATCGAGTGAAGCGCCCACATGATCACCACAAAGGTACACACCACAAGCACGTGTAGGAGTATGTCGTGTTTGCGCGCGGCCTGGGCCATGCTCAGCGCCCTCTTCGAGGGGTTCAATTATTAATATTGTCCCCAGCCCCTTCGTGGTTGTAGATGCTTACCTGCCAGATGAGAGACAGAGACGGGGCGACGAGCGTAAAGAGGGTGAGAACGGCGGACGAGGCGAGGGCAAGCGCCACGGACAGCCCCATGACAACCGGCACAGCCTTCGCAGCAGACACGGTGGCGCACACCCGGTAGGCAGCCGCGTCCTCCGACTGGGACATATTCCTCTTCTGAGCGAAGTCAAGCCGCGCAATACCGAGGTAGTTTGCGTCGTCCATGTCGTCGCAGAAGCCCATGTCGCACAGGGCAAAAACCAGGGGGTCCTCCCACCCCTCAAAGTGTAGCTCGGAGCAGGACCGGAGCGGCGGGGTAGAGACGTTTCCCGACAGAAGCAGGCGAGGGACGCTCGCCTTTGCCGGAACATAATCCCTGATGGCGTCGATGAAGTCGTCCAACAGGCATGTAGGCAGCATGGGCAGGCAGCTGGGCGCGACCCCTATGCTGAACCACAGCACAAACGCGGGCAGCGCTGCGAATAGGGCCGCCCCCAGCAGCGACAGCCCCATGTAGCTCAGCAGTGTGTAGGCGACCGCGAAGAGGATCAGCGAGAAGGCCAGGCTCACAACCAGCCCCCGTTTGTGCGCGCCGCAGTACATAACGGACTCAAAACTGCAGAAGGTGTAGGACTCGAGTATGTAGGTCATGGTCCACCGATTGGCCTCCGCGCATGTGCTTCCCGGGCATGGGTCCGTCAAGAACCCAATGAGGTCCCCTCGCGACATGCCCGCGGCGTCCAGGACCCAGTTAAACACCCCAGATCCGGTAGACCGCACAGACGTGACTGAAATTCCCACCGGGAAGGACGCGTTGCGGGGCGCCTTGAGAGATGGCAGCACGTCTCTCAGGCGGCTTGGAACCACCCTCCTGACATTTTCCAAGATGAAGTGCTCGTAGTAGCTCCTGACCACCCTTAGCACCTTGCCGACCGACTCCCCGAGCGCGTCTGCAACAGAGCAGGAGCCCCCAAAGACGGTGGGTCTCCACGCAAACGCATCCCTGAGCCACGACTGCGCCACCGCAAACCCTTCCACCGTCGACGATGCGTCTGGGATGCGCGAGGCGGTGAAGTTGACCGCTAGAGCCCTCACATAGGGGTAAAACGGGGAGAGCCGGATCTCCGCCTCAGTGTCCTCTACCACCCCCATGAGGCGGCGCCCGACGCGGAGCCCGGATTCGTTTTTCCATCCTCGCGCCTGGCGCGGTGGAAGATCAGGGGGCGCTGTCTCGGTCCGGTTGGCCTGGCGCGGTGGAAGATCAGGGGGCGCTGTCTCGGTCCGGTTGGCTCGCCTCACCCGCACCCGGGACAGCCTACTCGCCCATCCGGTTATCGTGCGGCTGACGTTTGCGTTGCGGGAGGCCACCGCGGCCACCGCTCGCAGTGGCTTGAGCCACGGGGAAAACAGGGCGGCCACCACCAGCGCATGCGGCTTTCGCATGAGCTCCTCCACCACCCCTTGCTGACCCAGGGCAGACGAGAGGTCGTCAGGGGAGAGCAAAAACGTGTCCCTGCCAGCAAGCGACTTCAGGCCGAACTCCTGGATCACCTGCCGCCCCACGGCCCGCCAGTAGACGCAAGAGTGGAGGGCAGACTCATCCAATGGACCCAAGGAATGGCCCTCCCGGTACGCGTGCGCCAGGGTGGCGCACGGGGCGCTTGTGTGGTTCCAGGGCAGCCCCGTCACAGCCCGGTGGACGGTGTCGGGCGTCAGGTCGTCCACGGGGTCCCCGGGGGAGAATATACTGGGAAGGGGCAAAGGCGAATCCCCGTCGGAAGCCTCGAGCAGCCTTCTCCTCCCCCCGTACGTCACCTGCAGCCCCCTTAACTTGCTAGCAACCGGCATGAATATGCTCGCGCCGGACTCCTCCACCACCTCGGCGCACACGGGGCGTATTGCGTTGGAACATAGCACTAGGGATATCTCCGACCACGCAAAGTACACCCCAGACTCGGGCCCAGAGTCAGCGGAGAATCCGCATAGCCTGGCCGAGTCTGGGCTGACAGGGGACCCGATCATCCCAGAGTCGCACAGAGCGACCTGAGCGTCAGGGCTGCTGAGGCAGGTGCACTCCCCATAGTGCTGGCTGCCGCCCACCAGGCAGATGGGCGACGAGGCGCAATCCGTGCAGCTCTTCAGCGACCCGAACGAGATGTCGTCTAGGCCCGTCAGCAGCGAGCAGGACGAGCTCGGCCCACACTCCCGCTGCGCCACACACCTGTCCACCTCGTAGGACTCCAGCCCGCACTGGCACCTTTGGATCATGGTGTTGCACCCAAAGGTTCTCACACCAGCGGGGGGCAGAGGGCAGTCCCCGCATGCGAGGGCCCCCGACGGGTCGTCGCAGTTCAGGGGGTCCGCGCAGCAGGTGCTCGTCGCGCTGCACGCATATAGAGTGCTGACCCCCAACTGGCTGTGCTGTGCCTCTGCCCAGCACGACGTCGCGCGGGGTGACGTGAGCCGAACCTCGCTCGAGTTTGGCTCTGGTATGTACAGCACCTCACAGTTCAGGACCTCCCTCTGCGTGTCCATGGTATAGCACGTGAAGTCGGAGTTGATAAACTCCAGGAGTGCGTCGATGGCCATGTAGAATGTGTCAAAGTCGAACAGCGTAAACTGCGTGGGAAAATCCTTGAGGGCCTCCATGATCATCTTGGCCTTCTCCACTTGCTGAAAGATGTCATACAGAGTTGTGGCAAAGTTGAACACCTCGCCCGCCCGTCCCACAGCGCCAAGTGTGTTGGCAAACACGGTTCTCGCCATGCTCTTCTGGTTGCGGTCCCTTGCCTCCACCAGGGTCAATAACACCTTGTTGTTTCTGTTGGCCTCGGCCCTGGCTTGCCGCTCCGCGTCGTTCAGCGGCCTTTCCTGGCTGGGATTTCCCAGGTCGGCCTGCAGCCTGGCCTCGTACACCTTCTGCTTGTCCTTGTACTTTGTCGACTGAAAGTGCTCCACATACCCCATGTTGACGAGGTCCATGATGGAGTCCGGAAGGAACTTGCGAATAATCAGCGTGAACAGGTCGTTGACCACCTCAAATCCCACGTCCATCCACGTTGCAATGGACTTGAGCGCGCCGAGAAACACGGGGAACTGCTGGACCAGCAGGTTGCACCAGAAGTCCGCAAAGTACGCGTATCCTGTGTTGACTATACCGCACGCGTTCACTATTCCGCTCCGCAGCCACGGGCCCATCCTCCCCGACTGAAACGCAATCGTAAAGATCAGGTCCGACAGCTGGTCCACCGTCTCCGACATGAGGCCCTTGAGGTCGAGAAAATCCTTCATGATCTGGTTTGAGGCCTGGCCGTGCATGGAAGGGACCATGGTCAGCACCATGTTAAGCCCAATGTTGACCACGTACGCTGCAGAGCGGCACAGCGGGAACACGAGGTCCCTCGCCTTCCTCAGCACCTCCTGAAACACCATCACAGGCACGGCAGGGCACTCCCGGAGCGCCTCCGCATTCTTCCGGCGGAGTGCCGCGAGCGCCGGATCCGCCTTGCACACGCAGTCCTCGCCTGTCGCGCATTCTGGATCGACCCTCTTGTAGAACTCCTCCACTGTCTGGTGGACAAATGCCTGATTTGAGGTCTCCCACGTCGTGGGCGAGTAAACAAATTCCTGCAGCGCGCACTTCTCGTCGCCGCTGGCCAGGCAGTTGGCCGACGCCACAATGCTTTGGGCCTCCCTTATGGCCTTGCACAGCCCCGTCAGCCTGCTGTCCAGCTCGCACACCTCCGTCCTCGCCATGGGGTCCGCAGCACCCCTGAGCGCGCCTTCCAGCGTTGAGTAGCACGACTTGACCTTGGCTCTTCTCCATCTCTCCTTTGATATCGACCCGTTGCAGCCCCGGCCAGTGCGCAGCGCCTCCTTGGACGGGCAGTACACCCACGGCCGCGCCCACAGCGCGCTGTCGTCAGGCTGGTCGGAGGGGCGGGGCAAGTACGACAGAGACACATTTGTGGCCTGTGATATGGCGCCAGGACTGAAGAGGCCAGCGGGGTTTCGGAGGTACGTCCGCATGAACTCCCCGGGCACCCACGCCGACGCGTTTAGCAGCCTTCGGGTGCACTCGCTGTGGTTCGACGCACCACCGCACAGCGCCTCGCGCAGGTCCTGGGCCAAAACGCGCTCCGCAGACACCCTGTACGGCACCCCGAAACTGCTCTCTGGCTTAATCGGCTGACCCCCGCGCGAACTGAACGTCGGGGGGGGCGTGCACCGAGAACAGGACCTCCTCGAGAACCGCGCCCGGCTCGCCATATCCCCTGGCAATCTCGAGCGACCCCTCGCGACGGTAAACTGCGTATTGTTGACACACCTCACCGTGGATCTGAGGGCTTCCTTGGCCGTGCGCACGCACCTGCTGCCCTCGCCCATGCCCCTAGCCTGCACCCTCCCTGTGTGGCACACCCCCCGTTCCACAGTTGTGAACCCGCTCGCCTTGAGCTCCAACTTGCTCGCGTACACATACGCGAAGTCGGGGATCCTGTCCAGCACGTGGCAGCGCCTCGCCTCCACGTCAGACGCCTCGCCCCACGCGGAACCGCTCACGTCCGTTTCCAGAAGCGCCCCGCCGTCCCTCAGCTCCCCCCTCACAAACGGCCAATCCACCTGAACCCCGCACGTCTTGTACTCGTTTTGCGCGTTCTTTGGCCGAAATGTGTGCGACCAGCCCCACGCCTCCCCCTTGATCGCCTTCAATGTGCTGTACAGCGAGCAGTTGTGGCCGTCGCCCAGCTCCGTCCTCACACTGCACATGCCCGGCAACACCTCCTCGCTCATGGGGCAGAAGCAAAATCCGTTGGTCGTCAGGTACCTTCCAAACTGCCCAGCGCCATCACCCCTACCCTGCGTGGGGTGAGCGTACCTGCCCCCCGTCATGTTCCCGAAAAGCCGCCGCGACCTCCTCGCAGACGGCAGAGACGGCCCGAAGCCGGCCACGCTCCCTCCGTAAAACGCCCTCCGCTTCAGCGGGCAGTTCCACCCGAACCTGGGGGCTCCCTCCGCGTCCAACCCCACGACGAATCCCACGTCGCGCACGGACAGCCGGTACCCGTCCCCGTCGGCGTCGAGTGACGCAGCCCAGCCCTCCACCCACTCGGCAACGTCCTTTGTATCCCACTGGCCCATTCTCTGCCCTGCATCCACCGGCTTCAGCGGCAGGCGCGACACCCGCATGCTGCCGTTGACTATCACCATCCCGATGTGGTGCCCCCCGATGTGAGCAAGCGGCACGCGAACGAAGCCATAATCCGACCTCTTGCCCGCCAGGAGCACGTTCCCGAAAGCCTCGCCGTCCCCGGCGGGAATTCCGGCAAACTCGTGCAGAGAGTAGAGGTCCCTGCTCACGTTGTAGTCCTCCATCGGCATGCCGTCTGTACCCCCCAGCATCCCCTGTGGGTGCAGGCACACCGTGTCCTCCACCAGCAGGTGCCTGCAAAGGTTGTAGTCCGACGAGGAGTCCACGTTCAGGTGCGACGTCAGCTCCTCGTTGCGCCGAATGCACTCCAAGTTGTACGGCATGTCCCTGTAGTACGGCACCTTTGGGTCGAGGCCGCTGTCGGGTGGGCAGAAGTTCACCATGTGGCACTCTACATCGATCTTCTCCTGGTTTCCGCTGTCTGCCCCCATCGGCTGCACGTCGCAACGGTCATACGGGTTCCACCACCCGCTCATCCAGGGGGAGACAGACCTTCCAGTGGCCAGCGCCCCGCTGTAGTTGAAGGAGCACAGTCGCTGCGTGTGCGACAGCCTCGCCGCCTGGCACACAAGCTCTTCGTCGAACATCCTCCCCATGTACTGCTTGGACACGTTTCGGGGCACACTCGAGAAGCTGAAGATGCTACCGCCACCCATCATCTTCTTGCTCACTTCCCAGTCGAGCTGGAAGCCCAATGGTATCACCACGCCAGCGTTATTGGTGTACTTGTCCTTAACGTGGTCTCGCAGGGCCTTGAAGTTCCCGTCGGTGCACTCGTTGTAATCGATGGTCTGATTCCCCGCGGTGCACATAATGGGGGTCTTAGGGTCAGGGTCAATGTTGTTCATGTAC
>Ga0209298_10001790_pt1 | contig 13840 bp, 17 predicted proteins | sample S_140806_EF_Meta_FD_187325 | JGI IMG/M metagenome (GOLD analysis project Ga0209298, IMG submission 187325) | Freshwater microbial communities from Lake Simoncouche, Canada to study carbon cycling - S_140806_EF_MetaG (SPAdes) (version 2) | ecosystem: Environmental > Aquatic > Freshwater > Lake ...
CTGGCGGTGATACGGTCTCATCACATTCTCCATTGCCATGGAAACCAACGATCTCGGTTTCGTTGCCAGCCTTCTTTTTGTTTTGGTTCCGGCTGTTTTTCTGATTGTTCTATACATTCAGACCAGTAGCCGTCAAAGGGGTTGAGGCCTGGTCTTATCGCCCAGTTCAAGGCCGTCGGATTGATTCCGGCTCCCTAACCAGGAGTACGGGGGCTGGCGCATGGACTCGTATGTAATCGCTGACGGAACTACCCAGCAGACGATCCAAATCCACCAAAGCTTTGGCGACTAGTGGTCGGCGATCCTGGGAGGCAATTACCACCAAATCGGCTTTGATTTCTTCGGCTACCTTACAAACCGTTCGGCCTATGTCCCCGCTGCGGTGAATTGTTGCCATCTCAACACCAAGGGCCCTGGCTCGTTGAACCGCCTTTCCCAAAACCTCATCTGCCTGGCTGCGTCCGCCTCGCGAAGGGCTTAGTTCTTGTCGCGCTATGTGCACGCCCGTCAGGGAGCCGCCAGGGATTCCGGCAACCAATTCGCAGGCCAGCCGGATGGCGTCATCGCCGACTCCAGTACCATCTACTGTAACCAATACGCGATTGATGGCCTTGACGTAGAGGTCGTCGCGAACCAACAGCATGGGCCGGGTGGACAACTGAAACACGTATTGACTGGCACTGTTGGCAAGGATGGATTGCAGCCTGCCGAGGCCCCTGGAACCCATCACAATCAGATCAGCATTGACTTCTTCGGCGACCCCCAACACAGTCTGTTTGGTGTCTCCTTCTCGCACGATGGTAGTCACTTCGGCGGGGACCAGTCCCATGCGACCGATGGCGTCGTTCAGGAGAATGTTGGCTTGATTGCGGTGGTCTTGGAGATTCTCGCCTCCTTGTTCGTTGACCACATGCAGAAGGTTGATCCTTGCCTGGCGACAGGGGGGGATGGCCCGCAGCATGCGTACCATTTCTTCAACGTTGCCTTTGCCTGAATCGGCGATCAGAAGATTGCGGAACACGGTGGGAAGTTTGGCTCCAAGGCAGCTTATTGCTCAATCTGTCTTTCTTTCCTTAAGTCGGTTTAATTCAACCTTCGCCCATGCCCCCAGCGCAACAATTCCAACCTGCTCAGCCCTGGTGCCTCCAGCGCCGTGTGCTACCCCAGCACACCGACCATGCCGGTGTGATGTGGCACGGCGTTTATGTGGCCTGGCTTGAGGAGGGACGAGTCGAGGCTTTGGCCAGTGTGGGCCTTGATTACGCCGAGCTTTCCAGCCGAGGCCTGGAGATGCCTGTGGTGTCGCTGGGGATCGATTACCTCCAACCTCTGCGGCATGGAGACCAGGTGACACTCCTCAGTGAGGTTCTGCCGTTTAAGGGGGTGAAACTGCCCTGGTCCTGTCGGTTTATGGATCCAAATGATCGATTGATGGCCGTGGCCCGGGTCGAGTTGGTTCTGGTGGGCCGCCCAGATGGTCAGCAGGTATTGAAGGTGCTGCGGCGTTACCCGGAGGACCTGGGGAGAGCCGTGGCCCGATTGCAGGCGGGCCCGGGGTTAATGCTGTAGTATGCATGTACTGATATGGAGGCGCTTTGGGGCGGCTTATCCCTGGGTTTAACTCTGGCTCCGGGGCTGTTTCGGCTTCTGGTTTGCCTGGGGCCGCCGGGCTTGCTGCGGCGCCAGGAGGCGGGGCTTGTTCGAGTTTTTTGGGTGCTGCAAAGCCCCCCATACCGACAGGAAACCATCGCCCTTGGAACCGGGAGCGTCGCCTTTGGTGGCTGCTCTGGTCGGGTTGCCCTGGCATCGGGTCAGTTCGTTTGCAGACCCTGGACAGGGCGTTTGTCTCCTTGGCCGCGGCTTGGCGTGCCCCTTGGGAAGCCTTTGCCCGTCTACCGGGGTGGCATGCGGGCCTAGAAGAACCTCTGACCAGCTATCGCCGCCGGTGGGGGGAGAAGGATCCCCTGCCTGCCTGGTCACGGCATTGTGGAGGAGGGGTTGGGGTGCTGTTGCCTGGGGATGCGTCCTGGCCAACCGCCATGAAACACCTGGCCCGCCCTCCCCTGGCCCTTTACTGGAAAGGTCGTGGCACCATTTGGGCCTCCCTCCAAAGACCCCAGGCCGTTGCTGTGGTCGGTTCCCGCCGGGCCTCAGAGCATGGCTTGTTCATGGCACGCCAACTGGGTGCTGTTTTGGCCGAAGCGGGTTGGCCCGTCGTCAGCGGTCTGGCCGAGGGAATCGACGGTGCCGTCCATCGAGGTTGTCTTGAGGCGGGAGGGGTTCCGGTCGGTGTACTCGGCACCCCCCTGGAACGGGTGTATCCCCGTCACCACTTTTCCCTGCAGGCCCAGGTGGGTGCCCAAGGATTGCTCATCAGCGAACTTCCCCCTGGATGCCGGGTTCTGGCGGGCCACTTCGCCAGTCGCAACAGGTTGCTGGTAGCCCTGGCTGCTGCCCTTGTGGTCGTGGAGTGTCCCGAACGCAGTGGCGCCCTTTTGTCGGCGGAGTTGGCCTGGAAGCACGAATTACCCATTTGGGTGGTTCCAGCCGATGCGGCAAAGATCTCGGCCATGGGCAGCAACCGTCTCCTGGTGCAGGGAGCTACCCCCCTCCTCACCCCCGTCGACCTCATCGCTTCGCTTGGCGAAGGTCCCTTCAAGTCCACCAGCAGAGCGCTTCCCTCGTCTCCAGTGACGTCCAGTCGTCCCTTGGCTTCGTCAACTTCCATGGCGTCAAACCATCAAGCCTTGCTCGGGGCCCTTGGCAGCGGCTCCAGCCTGGACCAGCTCAGTCTCGACCTGGGTTGGTCTAGCCAAGACATCACAGCTGCCTTACTTGAGCTTGAACTGGCTGGGCGGGTGCTGGCCCAACCAGGACTGCGCTGGCGATTGCGATGAAAACTGCAGGCACTCCAATTTTTTAATGTTGCTGCCATGGACATCGTCGATCAATCTCAGATTGGCGCGCTTCTCCCCCTCAAGGGGGTTGTCGCCCAAGGGCCATCGGCTGCGGAAACGATCCTTGGTGATGAGCTCCTGGCCTGGCGCCGCGGATTACTACGGATTGGCGGTGCTGCAGTGGATCTGGACTGGCTGTTGGAGATGGCCGGCGGTCTGAGCTGGAGTCAATTGCAGTCGGTATATCTCCACCCGGAACGGTCGTTCAGGCTGGGTGCCTCCCTTGAGGAAATCGAAACCCTTTGGAACCATCACCTGCAGACGGCTAAGCCGCTTCAATACCTGGTCGGATTGTGCCCCTGGCGTGATCTTGAGCTTGAAGTTGGCCCAGGAGTTTTGATTCCGCGCCAGGAAACAGAACTCTTGCTGGATCTGGCCTTGTCGTTAATGCCTGCTGCGGCGCACCAGCGGCCGCCCTTGGTCTGGCTGGACCTTGGCACGGGCTCCGGGTGTCTAGCGGTGGCGCTGGCCCGGGCCTTTCCAGGGAGCTCGGGATGGGCCGTGGATTGCAGTGAATTAGCCCTGGCCAGGGCGGAAACCAACCTGGAACGTCACGGTTGCAGAGAATCTGTTCGCCTCTTGCATAGCCATTGGTGGCAATCTCTGGATTTTTTGCAGGGTCAGCTGGATCTGATCGTGACCAACCCTCCCTACATACCTACTTCCCTGCTGGCGAACTTGGATCCGGTGGTGCGTCACCACGAACCCTTGTTGGCCCTAGATGGGGGGGAGGATGGCTTGGACGGGATTCGTTTGATTGTGGCCCAGGCCAAAACTTACCTTGCACCAGGAGGGCTATTGCTGATGGAACATCACCATGATCAGAGTGCGGCTGTGATTGATCTTCTTGTCTCAGCGGGGCTCGCTCAGCCCATGGCCCACCGAGATCTCGAAGGTGTTTTACGTTTTGTATCTGCGAGGCAAGCCGCCATCACCGTGATGCAATCCAACCCCCTTGCTTGATGGTGGCTCCAGCCCTGACCTCTAACGATCTTGTTGCCGCCGTGGGGCGCGGGCAGGTTGTGATGTTCCCCACTGATACTCTTCCGGCACTGGCGGCCCATCCATCCACGGCGCAGCGCCTCTGGGACCTCAAGACCCGGCCCGCCCACAAGCCTCTGATCTTGATGGGGGCCAATCTGGAACAGCTCCTCGCCCTGTTGGCGGTTCCCTGGCAAGAGCCTTGGTTGCAACAAGCCGCAGCTTGCTGGCCTGGGGCATGCACCCTTGTCCTGCCGATGTCAGGCCCCCTAGTTGACTTGTTGAATCCCGGCGGCGCCAGCCTTGGCCTGCGGGTTCCTGCCTGTCCGCTGGCTCAGCAATTTCTCGATCACTGTGGACCTCTTGCGACCACCAGCATTAACCAGTCCGGCGAACCCCCTGCCTCCGATGAGGTAACCGCCCGCCTGGTCTTTCCGCACCTGCCCCTACTCGCCCCTCTGCCTTGGCCAACCGGTTCCGGGCAGCCCAGTCGGGTACTTCGTTGGCATGACAATGGGTGGCAACGCCTGCGCTGAAGCCACTGTTGAAGCCACTGTTTCAGTGCGGCTTGGGTCATCGCTCGGCCTTGAATGGGCGGGCGCCCAATTGAAATCAGAGGGTTTTGTGCAACCTGTCGTTCTGCTGGTTCTGATCACCTTGGCTGTCAGCCACTGGTTTTTGGAGCCGTTGGTGCTGCTGTTTAAACCCTTTTTTCTGCTGAGCTGGTTGCCTTGGGTCTTTCTCGGCGTCGGTTTGTGGTTGCTAGCTGGTGATGATTCCCAAAGCTCAGGTCGCTGAGCGAGGTTTGGCGGCAGGCGAGAAGCTGAACCAGTGGAGGTCGTCGATTTCGCCAAGTCGTTCAGGGGGCTTGCCGTGGCGCTGAACAGTGAGGAGATCGGGGCGCCCTGCCAACAGGCGCAGGCCCTTGCCGAGGGGGAGCCGGCGCTGGCCCTGAAAAGTTTCAGCCAGGATGGGGCGATTGTTGGCATCACGCACTTCCAGCCAGGTGGGTTCGGAGGCCCGCAGGATCAATGCTTCTGCCGCAGGGTAGTGATCACGGCCAAGGGCAGGGCCGGGATCCGTTGGCTTGATGGTTTGCCAACCGACCGCGTCGATGCTGCCTAGTCGCCGGGGCGAGGCTCCAGGCAGCTGGATTGTGATGAGATCGGGGCGTCCTGCCAAAAGGCGCAGGCCCTGGCCAAGGGGAATCCGGCGCTGTCCCTGGAAGGTTTCGGCTAGCACCGGATGATCGTCGGCGTCGTGGACTTCCAGCCAGGTAGGGGCCGATGCCATGAGGATTAACTCGCCCGGGGCGGCCATCGAAACGGGCGCCGGTTGCTTGAGCTTGATCGGCGGTTGCTTGGGCTTGATCGGCGGAAGGCTGCCGGACGCGGGCGGGCTTGGGTTGAAGTGATGCATCCAGCTAGCGAGCGGGCCGAGAGTCGCCAGCAGGAGAAGGGATGCCGCACCCGCCAAGCCAATGGGGAGGAGGGTTCTTGATCGGCCGCGAGGGACGACCGGCGTGTCGGCAGTTGGCCTGGGTTGGGCTGCTATGGGCGCATCGGTTGCTGCCGGCAGTCCTTGGCGTTTGGGTTGATGGGCGGCAGACAAAGCTCTATCAAGTTGCTCGCGCAGAACCGCCCCTTCCTGACTGAGGGCTTGATTCTGATCGCGAATTGGCCGGAGCCGCTCTTCAAACTTACGCTCGTAAAGTTCGGGCAGATCCTTTAGCAAGGATTGGTAGTTGGCGAGTTGATTGCGGGCCGCCTCTAGCTCTTCCAGGGTCGATAGATAGTCATCCTGATTTTCCATGTTTACTTTGCAGTGATTAACTTTCTCAGAAGCAGCCCGTTTAGCAAGCTTTGGGTTTTGAATTTTAATCATCAACCAGACCACCCTCTGGGAGGTCCCGGCATGCAAGGTCTTCGCAATCTCAAGCGTTCTCGGCCGTTCCTCAGGCTCGGCCAAGGGGGGCTGATGGGCAGCCAACGGCACGATGTTGCCCCTGCGGCTGGTGTCGATGAGGGCTTCGGCGGATGCTTCGACCCTCCAGCGCCTGGGGTAGCTAGGCGATCGTTGAAGCTTCGCCCAGAGCAGAAGGCCGATCTCATGGGTCAAGCTCAGATAGGCGTTGAGATCCAGTTGGCGATGGCACTGAATAGACAGCCATGCCGTGGCGATGGCTGCAGATAGGTATCAGCTGTCCCATGGCGAACATGGAGTCAGTAGGGGGGGACTGAAAACTCCGCCTAATGATCGACGTCGCCCGTATACGGGCGGGAAGGAAGCCGGCTAACGGATTTGAACCGATGGCCTTCGCTTTACAAAAGCGCTGCTCTACCGCTGAGCTAAGCCGGCTAGTGAACTCTGCTGCAGCATATTAGGACCGGGCCAGGGCCCAAACCAGCAATTCGCAACGCTGGCGACAGCCGCTCTTCTCCAGCATGCTTGAGACGTGACTTTCCACCGTTCGTGGGCTGAGGACCAAGGCCGAAGCAATAGCACGATTGCTCATGCCCTGGGTCAATAGGCCCAGGACACGGCGCTCGGCAGGGGTAATCCCCATCAGACCTCTGTTGGCATCATCGAGGCCCGAGGGCGGGCAAGGGGGGCGCATGGTCGTCAGGCTGAATGAAGGCCCAATGTTCCCCCTTGCTGTCATGGGGAAGTTTTAGGGTTCAATGGCGGCATCCTGGACCTCGATCACCTCGGAGCTTTTGGAGGGGCTTGGTTCAGGCATTTCGGGGTTAGCGACAAGTGCAAGCAGCTCCGGGTCGCTTGGGTTGGTTCTGACCCCGGTTTTCTGGGAGAAGCTGGATAGGGGGCGGGCACGGCGGATCGGCAGATTGGCCACTAGGGCCGTAACCCGGTCGTCGGTAGTCAGGCTGACATCACCGCTTTCGATGTCGATCTCGACATATTTCTGCACCACTTCAAGGATCTCTCGACGCATGCGCTCAAGCAGCTCCGGGTTGAGGTCACTGCGATCGTGGGCCAACACCAACTGCAAACGTTCGCGGGCTGTGGTGGCGCTGGGCTTTTGTAGGCCCAGCAGGTGTTGAAGGAAGTCGAACAAGGCCATGCCGCTCAAAAAAGGCCAGTTGTTCGGCGAATCTTGCCCATCAGCCTGGCCCTAAGGCCTTGGCGTTCACGGGTGGGGTCTATCAGGGCCACTTCTTCGCCCCGAAGCCGACGCGCCACATTCATATAAGCCCGACCGGCTGGTGAAAGAGTCCCATGGAGGGTCAGGGGCTCACCCCGATTGGTGGAGGTGATCACCTGCTCGTCTTCAAGCACCAGTCCCAACAGGGGTAGGGCCAAAATGTCCGTGACATCGCTGACCCCGAGCATTTCCTGGTTGGCCACCATCTTGGGACGAACCCGGTTTAAAACCATTTGTATCGGCGCCACCCCCTGGGTATGGAGCAGACCGATCACCCGATCCGCATCCCGAACCGCAGCCATCTCGGGAGTGGTGATGACGATGGCTTCCTTGGCGGCGGCGGCGGCATTACGGAAGCCGGTTTCAATGCCAGCAGGGCAATCGATCAGAACAAAGTTTGCCCTATCTGCAAGCATGCCAACGATTTTATTCATGTCGTCGGAGGTCAGCCAGTCGAGCATCCGCGCGTTGCCGGCGGGCAGTAGCGAGAGGTTCGGCTCTTGTTTGTGCTTCACCAACGCCTGCTCTAATCGACAGGTTGCCTCGAGCACGTCCTGGGCGTTGTAGACAATGCGGTTCTCCAAGCCCAGGAGCAGGTCAAGGTTGCGCAGGCCGAAATCAGCGTCCAGCACAACGGTGGTCTCACCGAGACGAGCCAAGGCAATGCCTAGGTTCGCCGTGAGGGTCGTCTTGCCGACCCCTCCCTTGCCTGAACAGATCAGGATGATGCGAGCTGAGGTAGCTGTCACAGGGCACTGGGGCTGAAATCCACGTTAAGCCCCAAGGACGGAATGCCAAGGAGGGGCCATCGAGGTGACGCCGGATCGATACGAATTTCCCCGTTGACGAGCCGTGCTGCTTCGCATAGGCCAGCCATAGGGACTTCATCCGGTCCCCGGGCCACGGCGCTGGCAATGCGAAGTTGGAGCGGTCGCATCTGCAGAGCCACGATTGTTGCCTGATCATCACCGTGGCGGCCGGCATGGGCCACCCCCCGCAGACGGCCCCAGACCAGCACGTGGCGCACGGCACTGATCTGGGCTCCAGGATTCACATCCCCCAGCACCAGGACAGAGCCCTCGACCTGGAGATGCTCTCCTGATCGCAAGGGGCCCTGGTGAACCGTCAGGGCTGGGGCGGCGGGCGCCGCATCGGGATCCTGGGGGCGATCAGTCTTGGGACCCAGCTGGAGCCCAAGGGCGGCCGCCGCCACTCGGGTTTCCGGGTGATCAGCCTGTAGCTGCACCAGGGTCAGCCCCTTACGTGTCAAAAGGCCTTGGAGGGCCTCCAGGTCGGGTAACCGCAGTTGCCAGTCACCGCAGACCAAACTCAGCGGGCCTTGGATGACGACCAGGCTGAGAGCCTGTCCAACCTCCTGCAGCAGGGAACCCGCCCCCTGGGGGGGAGGGAGCCTCAGCAGATGGGGTTGAAATGGATCAGTCGCAACGGAGAGGGCCGCCGCCATGGCTACACGGCTCAGGACTCCCGACCCTAAGCGCTACGTCAGTGAGGGATGGCCTTGGGGCCCATCCCCCTCGCCAACCACTCCTGGAGCAAGGCCGCCAGCCGGGTGCCCAAGCTTGGTGGGTGGATCAGCCAGGCGATCTCTTCGGTGCGGCAGAGCACCCTGACCAATTCGGAGCGCTGTTCGAGGGCCTGCAACCGCAGGCCATCCCAAAGTCGCAAGCCTCCTTTATATGGGTGGTAGCCCCGGCTCTGGCGCTGTTGCAGGCCGCAGCAACCGTCGGGGGCCAGGCCGGCGGCGGCTGCCAGCCTGCGGGCCTCAGCCAAAAGCTCCAGGCGTTCAGGAGAGCTCAATTCGCTCACATCCAGGGCCTTTAACAGCCGGCGATCCACGAGGCGGGCACTGGGTTCGGCAAGCTCCGCCGGGCCATCATGGCGCCAGCGTTCAAGGTGATAGCCGGTAACGATGTCATCGTTGGCCAAATAGGTTTCCAGGTCGAGATTTTGGGGGTCCCAGAGCCATCGGGCCATGGTCCTGTCGGCCCACACCCGCTGGGGCCCCAACCGCCGGGCGACCTGGATGGTGTATTGCAGCAGCCAGTTGCAGACACCATTGAGCCGGTGGTTGTAGACGCTGCGGTACATCAGCTGGCGCACAACTAGGTAGTGCTCCACCGCCGGCAGCCCCTTGGGGTGAAACGCCAGGGTGCCGTCCGGCGCCAGGGTGAGGCTGGCCAGAATCCGCTCCAAGTCGAGCTGGCCGAAACAGGTGCCCGTGCTGTAGCTGTCGCGCAACAGATAATCGAGCCGATCGCAGTCAAGTTGGCTGCTTACCAATGCTCCGATCGCCGCTGGCTCAGTTTGGCCCGTTTCCAGGAGGGTGGCGACAGTCCCAGCGAGCCCAGGCCTGGTGGCTTCCAGACGGTCCCTCAAGTCGGGATGCTCCAGCACCAGCCTTGCCGACCAGGTCTCATGCCGCAGCCCATACATCTCTTCGCCGCTATGACTAAGCGGGGCATGGCCAACGTCGTGGAGCAGGGCCGCGGCAAAAAGCAGTGGCCGCTGTTGGGCTAGCTCGCTTTGGAGGTTTTCAAGTTGGTTTAGGGCCAGTCGCGCCAGGTGCAACACCCCCAGGGAGTGGGTGAAGCGACTGGATTCCGCGCCGTGAAAGGTGAGGAACGCTGGACCGAGTTGGCGGATGCGCCGGAGCCGTTGAAAAGGAGCTGTTTCGATCAGATCCATGGCCATCGCTTCGGCAGGATCTTGTCGATCAAGACGGATGGCCCCATGTAGGGGGTCGTGGTACGTGCGGCGACCTAAAGCCATTTCAGTTCGCCCCGGCCCCTGGGTCCAGCTGTTCGATGAGAAGAAGCTGGGCCTCTCCAAGCCAAGTGTCGCCTTTACCGCCTGGGGTAAGCGGTTCTGGCTGGGTCAGGAGGTGATCAGGTGTCAGACCCTTGGATTGGATCTCCCGACCCAGGGGGGTGCGATATCTGGCGACGCTGACGGCGAGGCCACTGCCATCACCCAACGAAAGCAGCGACTGAATGAGGCCCTTGCCGAAGCTTCGGCTGCCTACCAAGGAGGAACGACCAGCATCCTGGAGGGCCCCAGCCAGGATTTCACTGGCACTGGCACTGCCGCCATTGATCATGGTGATGAGGGGGCCGCCGTACAGGACACCGGCCGTAGCCGACTGTTGTTCAGTGATGCCCCCCCGGTCCTGGGTTTCGACGATTCCTTTGCTGTCAAGCAGGCTGTTGGCCACGGCCACTCCGGCGCTGACCAGTCCGCCGGAATTGTTGCGTAGATCCAGAATGACCCCTTCGACGGGGGCAAAGTCGATCCCGGATTCGTCCCCTTGGCCGGCAAAGCGACGCAGCCAGAGGTTGGCGAGTTCGGGAACCGGTTCGCTGAACTGGGTTATGCGTAGGTAACCCAGGCGATGACCTTGCCGATTGAGCACTTGGCCACGCACGGGCTGCAAATCCACTTGGCGCCGTTCGAGCACCACCTCCCGTTGGCGCCCCCTGGTCGTGGCCAACCTCACCAGCACGTCTGTTCCGGCACTTCCGCGCAGTCGTGCAGCAGATCCTTCGAGGCCCAGTTCAATGCTGGAAGTGCCATCAATGGCGAGGAGTTCGCTGCCTGGCTGAATTTGGGCTTCACTCGCTGGCGAGTCATCCAGGGGGGCGATCACGACGACATGGTTGTCGTCGGCTCGCAGGCCCAGTTGCAGTCCGACCCCACTCACCGTTCCCTGGGTGGTGGCCCTCAGGGCCAAGTAGTCGCTCGGCCTTAGCAGCCGGGTATAAGAATCATTAATGGGGGCCAGCATCGCCTCAATGGCCCCGTAGGCATCGGTCGAACTGTTGATGGACTTTTCAAGGGCTTCTTGGCGCAGGCGGCGCCAATGCACCTCTGCCAACCGGTCGGGATCCCAGTAGCTCTGATTAACGAGTCGCCAAGCCTCCACCACTAGCTGCTGGGCATCGTTGAGGGCCAGGGCTCCAGAAACTGGCCATGGTCCTGGTCCACCGAGCAGGGCGCTGAGGAAAAGAGCGCCTGAGAGCAAGGCCCCCAGCAGTTTTTGACCCAGAGCATTTTGGGGTCTTTGCCGGGGTCGAGGGATGTTGGGGCTAGGGCTGGGGTCCGCCGACGAGGGGGGATGGCCCGGATGGATCACGGGGGGGGCAGCACGATCGGTAGACTCTGGCAACCCAAGCCCAGCGCTGCATGGCGAATTCCTCTCCCGCCGGCAAATCCACGCCGGTGTTCGACTGGTTCAACGAACGGTTGGATATCCAGGACGTTGTCGATGACATCGCCACCAAGTACGTCCCGCCCCACGTAAACATTTTTTATTGTCTGGGCGGCATTACCCTCACTTGCTTTCTGATTCAGTTTGCAAGTGGGTTTGCGATGACGTTTTATTACAAACCCACAGTGGCAGAGGCCTATTCCTCCGTCCAGTACCTGATGACCGACGTCAGTTTCGGTTGGCTGATTCGTTCCGTCCATCGCTGGAGCGCCAGCATGATGGTTTTGATGCTGATCCTTCACGTATTTAGGGTTTATCTCACCGGAGGCTTTAAGCGTCCCCGGGAACTCACTTGGGTCACCGGGGTCACCATGGCAGTGATAACCGTTTCTTTTGGTGTCACTGGCTACTCCCTGCCTTGGGATCAAGTTGGTTACTGGGCGGTTAAAATTGTTTCAGGTGTGCCAGCGGCCTTACCAGTTGTGGGTGATTTTATGGTTGAACTGCTGCGGGGCGGAGAGAGTGTTGGTCAGTCAACCCTTACCCGCTTTTACAGCCTCCATACCTTCGTGTTGCCCTGGTTGTTGGCCGTCTTTATGCTCATGCACTTCCTTATGATTAGGAAGCAGGGTATTTCTGGACCTCTCTGAACCCTGTATGGTTCTGGCAACAATTAATTTGTCAAAGACCAATTGTTCTCTTCCTTTACTCCAACGCAACTCGGACCATGTCTTTCGTCAAAAAGCCTGACCTGAACGACCCCGCGTTGCGGGCAAAATTGGCTAAAGGCATGGGCCACAACTATTACGGTGAACCGGCCTGGCCGAATGATCTTCTATACATGTTTCCAGTAACCATTCTAGGTACAATCGCTTGTATTGTTGGCCTGGCTGTTTTAGATCCTGCGATGCTGGGAGATAAGGCAGATCCATTTGCAACGCCTCTCGAAATTCTCCCTGAATGGTACCTTTATCCTGTTTTTCAAATTCTTAGAGTTGTCCCAAATAAGTTGCTTGGAATTGCTTTGCAAACCATGGTACCTTTGGGATTGATGTTAATTCCATTTATTGAGAGCTTTAATAAATTCCAAAATCCGTTCCGCCGACCAGTTGCAATGGCAGTATTCTTATTTGGTACTGCTGTAACAATCTATCTTGGCATTGGCGCTGCTTTGCCGATTGACAAATCCCTTACTTTAGGATTGTTCTAAGAGCTACTCCCTAAGGGTCTACCTCATTCATGCTAAGTTAGATTTCTTTTACAGCCCCCTGCCATTACAGTTGGCAGGGGGCATTTTTTTGAATGTTCTCTTGCAGACGATGGTTCAGGTTGTTGCCCTGCCGACAGGACGTTGTCTGATCTGCCGGGTGCTTAGCCTGTTAGCATTGGTGGCATCTAAAAGGTGTCTTTTTGCTAACTCAATCCCGGCGTCCTGGGACGCATGCAGATCCAGGGTCCAGCCTGGGATCTCAGCCTGGCAAGGCCAGTGGGGAAGAATTCACGGGACCAGGGATCAATCTAGGATTGATCCTTGCCACCATCCCCTACGCACTGGTACATCTTGCCTGTTTTGCGGTCTTCTGGACTGGCGTCAGTGTAGATGCTGTTGTGGTGTGCTTTCTGGCCTACGTGGTGAGGATGTTTGGGGTAACAGCCGGATATCACCGTTATTTTGCCCATAGGGCCTTCAAAACTAGTCGCGTTTTCCAGTTTGTCCTGGCGCTCCTGGCTACCAGTTCAGCCCAGCTTGGCCCCCTTTGGTGGGCCGCCACCCATCGCCATCATCACACCAGTTCCGATACGGTTCAAGATCCCCATTCGCCACGGCACCATGGATTTCTGTGGTCCCATATGGGCTGGTTTTTGCACCCAAATCATCGCAAGCCTAATCATAATGCGATTCGTGACTATGCAAAATTTCCCGAACTAGTTTTTGTCGATAAGTGGTCTTTGATTGCACCGACAATCTTGGCCTTTTCTACCTATGGTTTAGGCTATATTCTTCAGCAGCAGGGTAGGCCTACAACCCCCATGCAAATGTTGATCTGGGGTTTCTTTGTGTCTACGGTGCTTCTATATCACGGAACCTACACAATTAATTCTCTTTCCCATCTTTTTGGATCCCAACGGTTTGTCACCGGTGATGACAGCCGCAACAACCCCTTGTTGGCCATCATTACCCTTGGAGAAGGTTGGCACAATAATCACCATCATTACCAATCCAGTTGTCGCCAAGGTTTTTATTGGTGGGAAATAGACTTCACTTTTATGACACTTTTCTTGCTTTCTAGGCTCGGCCTCGTTTGGGATCTCCGCCCAGTACCAGATTCGATCTATGCCGAGGCTAAGGCAAGAAAATTGTCCTAGTCTTTGATTCGTGTAGATCGGCCAGTAATCACATGGCCATCGCTGGGGCGAGTCGTTATCAAGCCAAGGTTTTGCCCGGCTGCGATGATGCCCCATTAGCCGATTTGGGCTTAGGGCCCGTTGTTGGCGTTTCGCCGATCCGGTTAT
>Ga0209298_10001797_pt1 | contig 13812 bp, 14 predicted proteins | sample S_140806_EF_Meta_FD_187325 | JGI IMG/M metagenome (GOLD analysis project Ga0209298, IMG submission 187325) | Freshwater microbial communities from Lake Simoncouche, Canada to study carbon cycling - S_140806_EF_MetaG (SPAdes) (version 2) | ecosystem: Environmental > Aquatic > Freshwater > Lake ...
GCCAGGGGGCTTTCCCCGGTTTCGCACCCGACCAGGCGGGTTTCGATGCAGAAGGAGGCGGTGTTGGAAAGCCCTTCGACGGTGCTGCTCCGCAGCCGCACGTTGGGGCCAAGAAAGCTGAAGCGCTCGACGCTGCTCATGGTTTCGTAGTCCGTAGTCAACAGCAGCTCGTGGTTGGCGTCCATAGCAAAGCGCCCGGCGACGGGTGCCGTTTCCGCGTAGCCCCGATCCCGCAGCAATAGACCTTCGCGACCCAGGTCATCGGTGGGGATCAATCCGAATAAGCTTTCTCCTTCGTGGGCTTCGCCGGCTTTGTCCCAGGCCATTGAGCCGCTCCAACGCACCTGGCAGCCACCGACCAGCCCGGTTGGATCTTGACCGTGCAGGGTGGCGATAGCGATTAGACGGGGGTCTTCCGGCCCAAGGGCCAGCACTTCAATGAACGAACTCCCAGCCTCGGCCCGGCGATGCAGCAGGTGATGGCTGCTGCGGCGGGATCGCCAGCGCCCACAGCTCTGCCGGAAGAAGGCCAGGGCATCAGTCGGTGAATCGGTCACGGGGACGGCGCGGAGATTCGAACACGATGATCGCAGCTAGGGTCTGGCTCAGCGAGGTTTGGGCTAGGAGATCGGTGCGCTTCGATCCAGATCAGCAGATCGGCTAGTTCGAGGCTCAGGGGCGATACAGATTGGTTCGTGGCGAGCCGATCTAACAGGGTGCCAAGCCCGACTAGTTCGCGGACAAAAGCTTCGGTAAAACCGGGATCTTCGGAGATCTGGGGCTGTCCCAGGACCCAGGATTCGATAGTGGCGCTGGATGGTGATTCGCCTTGATGGCGAGAGGCGATGGTCTGGAGGGTTCGCAGTCCGTGGGCCAGCAGTCGTAGCTGATGTTCCTCCTTGGGGGCCAAGCTGAGACTTTCGATCCAGTGATGCTCGTCGATGCTTAACACTATGGTTGGGAGCGTGTAGATGTCGCCGCAGGGGTATCGGCCAGGGGCATGAGCCGGAAGCCACAGGCGTGGCCAGCTTCCAGTCGCCAGTGGATCCTTTCGACTTCACAATCGGGGAAGGTCTGACGAATCAGCGAAAGTTCCTGATCGCAGATCACCGGGAATGCTTCCGCGATGCGCATCACAGAGCAATGGTGCTCGCTGATCAGCCAGGCTTGGTTGGGGCTATCGGGGGGGAAGGTGTCGGAAGGCTCGCGGTGGAAATCGGTGACATAACCCTCGCTGCAGCGCAGTTCTGCCAGGCGCTGCAGTCGCTGCTGCAGGGGCCCCTCACCGATCTGATGGCGATAGGTGGCCGCTTTGACAACGGCCTGCTGCTGCAGCAGCACTGCCTGGGTTTCGGGGGGCAAGGTGGCCGCCATGGACGTGAGCAGGCCCAAGGCAAAGGCCTCATTGCCATCGGGGAAGCAGCCATGCCCGGCCACCGTGAGCCTCCAGCGATTGCTCGGACGGCCCGGCCCGACTTGGGAGCTACTCGCTTCGACCAGTTGATCTTCCTCAAGGCCACGCAGGTGGCGCCGCATCACCTGGACGGAAACCGCAAGCTGCTCGGCGAGTTCAGCGGCGGTGCACTCCCCTTGGCGCATCAGCACAGCCAAGACTGCTTCCCGGGTGGGAGGTGCCTCGGCGGTGACGCTGGAACGGTTGCGGGGTTGGGGCTCCATGGCTGGCACATTGCCTAACCACCATGCCACGCATTTTGACGCTTCGTTGGAGGCCCTCAGGCCCCGATCCACTCCCCCAGGGAGCACAATGGCCCTTCATGAAGCGAAAGCCCCAGCTCCTGGCCCCGGTGCCCTAAGCTCTTTACTTACGAAACTTTGGGGTTTCGCAAGTCAAAACGGCTGATTTCTGCCGTTCCTTCAGCCCCTACCCCTTTCCTTGCTTTTGCTTGCCGTGCCTGCTTCCGACGCTTCTGTTCCCACGGACCCCAGCAGCACCACAGGTACGGGCGGAACTGATAACAGTTTGGAGGTGATCCGTCGTTTTGCCGAAACCTATGCCCAGCGCACCGGCACCTATTTCTGCAGTGATCCAGGCGTCACCGCTGTTGTGCTTGAGGGATTGGCCCGCAACAAAGATGAACTTGGCGGTGCTCTGTGTCCCTGTCGCCATTACGAGGACAAAAAAGCCGAGGTGGCCCAGGCGTTTTGGAACTGCCCTTGCGTGCCCATGCGTGAGCGCAAGGAATGCCATTGCATGCTTTTTCTGACCGAAGACAATCCTTTCCGCGGTGATCAGCAAACCATCAGCCTTGCTGAGGTTAAGGCTCTGACCAGCGGTTGACCCCCCCCACCACCATGACCAGCACCGCTTCTGTTGGAGATTTGGTGAGTCAGCCGTACCGTTACGGCTTTGTCACCGATATAGAGACTGAAAAGATCGCCAAAGGCCTCGATGAAGACGTGGTGCGGCTGATTTCAGCCAAAAAGCATGAGCCTGCCTTCCTTCTGAATTTCCGGCTCAAGGCCTATAACCAGTGGCTGCAGATGGAAGAGCCAGACTGGGCCGCTTTGGGCCATGGCCCGATTGATTATCAGGAGATGATTTATTATGCCGCTCCCAAGCAGCAAGCCAAGAAGGCCAGTCTGGATGAGGTTGACCCAAAGTTGTTGGAGACTTTTGATAAACTGGGAATACCTCTAAGCGAGCAGAAGCGCTTGAGCAATGTTGCGGTAGATGCGGTTTTTGATAGTGTTTCTATCGCTACAACCTATAGAGAAAAATTAGCTGAACATGGTGTTATTTTTTGCTCTATCAGTGAAGCGGTTAAGGATTATCCTGACCTGATTGAGCGTTATTTAGGCACCGTAGTGCCAAGTAACGATAACTTTTTTTCGGCTCTTAATTCGGCGGTATTCAGTGACGGTTCGTTTGTTTTTATACCCAAGGGCGTTGCTTGTCCCATGGAACTTTCCACCTATTTTCGGATTAACTCAGGTGATACGGGTCAGTTTGAACGCACATTGATCGTCGCCGAAGAAGCCGCCAGCGTCAGTTATCTTGAGGGCTGCACCGCGCCGATGTTCGACACCAACCAACTCCACGCAGCTGTAGTTGAATTGGTGGCACTTGATGATGCTAACATTAAGTATTCTACGGTTCAGAATTGGTATGCAGGTGACGAGAAGGGTGTTGGGGGTATTTATAATTTCGTCACCAAGCGTGGCCAGTGTCGTGGCGCCCGTAGTCACATCAGTTGGACCCAGGTGGAAACGGGGTCGGCAATTACTTGGAAATATCCCAGCTGCGTCTTGCAGGGTGAAGACTCCAGTGGAGAATTCTATTCCGTAGCCCTCACGAATAATCGTCAGCAGGCTGATACCGGAACCAAAATGATTCATGTTGCTCCCGGCACCAGCTCAACCATCATCAGCAAGGGTATTAGTGCCGGCAGCTCTAGCAATAGCTACCGCGGATTGGTTCAGATCGGTCCCAAGGCTGTAGGAGCAAGGAATTACAGTCAGTGCGATTCGATGTTGATTGGCGATAAGGCCGCCGCCAATACCTTCCCTTACCTGAGATCCCAACAGCCTGATGCAAGTATCGAGCACGAAGCCAGTACCTGTCGCATTTCGGAAGATCAGCTCTTCTATCTCCAGAGTCGCGGCATTGGCTTGGAGGAATCCGTCTCAATGATGGTAAGTGGTTTTTGTCGAGATGTATTTAACCAGTTGCCCATGGAATTTGCGGCTGAAGCCGATAAACTCCTTGCCCTGAAGCTTGAGGGCTCCGTCGGGTAGGGCTTACGACCTTGCCCACAACTTTGGCATCGTTGGGCCTGCCTTTTTCTTTGTTCAGCTCTTGATCTGTTTTGCTTCCCGTGATTCGACCCAACGCTCCCGTCCTACTTGAGATCCACAATCTCCACGCCACGGTGGGGGATCAACCTATTCTCAAAGGAGTCAATCTAACCCTGCGGGCCGGCGAGATTCATGCCGTTATGGGTCGCAATGGCAGCGGCAAAAGCACCCTCTCCAAGCTCTTGGCAGGCCATCCGGCTTACACAGTTACAGCCGGAACGGTGCGCTACAGGGGAGAGGATTTGCTGGCTCTCGCGCCGGAGGAGAGGGCCCGCGCCGGCGTCTTCTTGGGCTTCCAATATCCCGTCGAGATTCCTGGGGTGAGCAACCTTGAGTTTTTAAGGGTAGCCACTAATGCCCGCCGCGTGGCCCAAGGGGTCGAAGATCTCGACACCTTCGCCTTTGAAGATCTGGTGCGCGAACGCTTGAAGGTGGTTCAGATGGATCCGGCTTTCTTGGAACGAAGTGTTAATGAGGGTTTTTCAGGTGGCGAAAAAAAACGCAACGAAATTCTGCAGATGGCCCTACTGGATCCCCTGGTAGCCATCCTCGATGAGACCGATTCTGGACTCGATATCGATGCACTGCGCATTGTCTCGGCCGGTGTCAACCAATTGGCCACGCCCGATAACTGCATTCTGCTGATTACCCATTACCAGCGGCTGCTGGATGAAATAACCCCTGATTACGTTCACGTCATGGCTGCTGGCCGCATCCTGCGCACCGGCGGCAAGGAACTTGCCCTAGAACTCGAGCGTCGTGGTTACGACTGGGTTGATGAGGGCCTTGATTCCTCAAATCTGGCCGATGCAATTGCTCCGCCCCTGGAGGTGTTCTGAAATGGTATCTCTCGCAATGTCGACCGTTACGGCCCCCAGATCAGCCTCAGCCTCAGCGGCTTGGCTGGAGTCTGTTTTGCGGGTATTTGAGCCATCCCTGCCCGCCGCTGTTGACGGATCCGTCGGGGGCCTGGAACAGGGTCGGACTGCAGCAATTGACTATATCCGGCGCGCAGGTCCGCCCAACACCCGTCAGGAGGCCTGGCGGTTCACGAGCCTGGCCCCCCTGCTCGCCGTGCCCCCCCAGGTGTTGTCAGCGCCGGGGCCGGCGCTGACGGCGGACCACCCCCCTGACAGCGAGGTCTTGAGGCTGTACTGGGACGGTGATCATGATCCCCTGGCTGGGGTGGATCTGCCAGAAGGCCTGACCCGATTGGAAACCGGGTTCCAGGACGCCCTACTGGGAACAGTGATTCAGGCTGCCGGCACCGCAGATGCCTGGTTGGTGCGCTTCAATGCTGCCCTTGCCACTCAGGTGTTGGCCTTGCGGGTGCGGGGGCCGGTTTCCTTGCCTCTGGAGTTGGTCAGTGATTGCGGTGCTGGCACCGGCGTGAGGCCCCTGCGACTGCTGTTGCTGTTGGAGGAGGACGCCAGTCTGGAACTGTTGCAGGTGCATCGTGCTGCGGGCCCCAGCCTCACCACCGTGGTGGTGGAAGCGCAGCTCTCACATCGGGCCCGCTTGCGCCATGGCGTCCTGGCCCAGGGCACCGATGCGAGTTGTCTGTTCGCACACCTGGCTGTCTCCCAGGCCCCCGCCAGCGAACTGGACCTGACAACGGTTGCGGGCGGTTGGGGTTTGGTGCGCCTGGAGCCCGCTATCACCCAGGTTCAGGGGGCCGCGGCCACGCGGCTGCGGGGCTTGCAGGTTGCGCAAGATCGGCAGATCGCCGACCTCCATAGTTTTGTGCGTTTTGAAGGCCCGGAGGGTCAGCTTGACCAACTACAGAAAGCCGTTGTCGATGATGCCGGCCACAGTGTTTTTCATGGGGCGGTCCAGGTGCCCCAGGCGGCCCAGCGCACTAATGCATCCCAGTTGAGCCGCAACCTGCTGCTCTCTGACCGGGCCAGGGTGGACGCGATTCCCCAGCTGGAGATCGTCGCCGATGACGTGCGCTGTACCCACGGGGCCACCGTGACCCGGTTGCAGGAAGAAGAACTCTTTTATCTCCGCAGTCGTGGCCTTGGTGCCGACCAGGCTGCGCGCTTACTGCTGGCAGGGTTTTGCGATGAGATCCTGGCCAGCTTGCCCGAGTCGGCATCTCGTTGGAAGCCTGACGCTGCCCTGTTGGGCACGGCCCGGCCCCGATGACCATGGTTAGTTCCACCGAGCCCCAGATGCCTCTGCCAGTCGCTGCGGTTACCCCCCCTCTAGGGGCTGCTCCAGATGCTCCGACGCTCGCAGTGGAAGACCTGGCAGTTCTGACGCGGCCTGATTTTCCGCTGTTGGATCAGATCGCCTGTCTTGGCGAGCCCCTTGTTTATCTCGATTTCGCCGCTACCAGCCAAAAGCCGCGCCAGGTCCTAAATGCCCTCAGCCATTATTACGGTCACGACAACGCCAACGTGCACCGGGGGGCCCACCAACTGAGTGTGAGGGCCACCGAGGCCTTTGAGGGGGCTCGGGAGTCGGTTGCCCGTTTCATCGGTGCCACCAGTCCCCGTGAGATTGTTTATACCCGCAACGCCAGCGAGGCGATCAATCTGGTGGCCCGCAGCTGGGGGGACGCCTTTTTGCGTGAGGGCGACGAGGTATTGCTCACATTGATGGAGCACCACAGCAATCTCGTCCCCTGGCAGTTGCTTGCCCAGCGCACCGGCTGTGTTCTTCGCCATGCCGGAGTAACAGAGAGCGGCGAGCTGGATGTTGACGATTGGATCAGCAAGCTGAACGAGCGCACCCGGCTGGTGAGCGTGGTGCACGTCAGCAATACCCTCGGGGCATTGAATCCGGTGGCCCATCTCGCCGAACTGGCCCACAGCGCCGGTGCTCTGATTTTGGTGGACGCCTGCCAGAGCCTGCCCCACCAGAGCCTTTCGGTTACCCAGCTCGACTGTGATTTTTTGGTGGGTTCGTCCCACAAGTTATGCGGTCCAACGGGCATGGGATTCCTCTGGGCCCGGGAGGCGCTGCTGGAGTCCATGCCCCCGTTTCTGGGCGGTGGCGAGATGATCCAAGACGTATTTTTGGATCGCTGCACCTGGGCTGAATTACCCCATAAGTTCGAGGCCGGCACTCCGGCCATTGGCGAGGCGATCGGCATGGGGGCAGCCCTGGAATATCTCTCGGCCCTGGGAATGGATCGGATCCATGCCTGGGAGCAGCACTTAACCCGCAGGCTTTTTGCGAGGCTGCAGGCGATCGAGGGGTTGCGAATACTTGGCCCCACCCCCGAACAACAGCCAGATCGCGGCGCTCTGGCGGCCTTTGCGGTGGAGGGGTTACATGCAAACGACCTTGCCTCCCTGCTGGATTCGGCGGGGATCTGCATTCGCAGCGGCCACCACTGCACCCAGCCGTTACATCGATTTTACGGACTATCTGGCTCGGCCCGGGCAAGTCTGGCCTTCACCACAACGGAGGCGGAAATCGACCATTTCACCGATGAGCTGGTAGGGGCTATCGGCTTCCTCAGGGAGCACGCCTGATGGACTTGGGCAGGCCCCGCCCGCCGGCTACATGTGGAGTGACTCGGAGCTTTGGTGGCTAGGTTCTTGAGGCAAACCTTCAGTGCAACCATGGGCCAAAACCTGCCGATCACCCTTGGGGCTGCGGCGGTGATGGCCTTGCTGGCTGCACCGGTCCTGGCCCAGACAGCTTCACCAAAACCATCGCCGGCTCCCGTCACAGGTGTAGTACCCCGTCAGCCCCAGTCCCTTAAGGGGGCTGGGGCGGTGGTCGCCCCCAGCGTGGTCCCTGCTACTCCTCCTGCAAAGCCAGCGGCGGTGCCCAGCGAAGGTTTGGGGGTCGCAGCGCCGCCGGCCCGATCGGCCCCGGCAGGCTTGGCCCCCAAGGTGTTGGTCGAACCTTTGATTTTGTGGCAGCCCGAGGGCTCCACGAGTCCCAGGCCTGCTGCATCCCCCTCTCCCTCAGGCACCTCGTCGGGTCGCCTGGCGCCGAGAGGACCAGGGGCTGGAATCAATCCATTCCTGCCAGGGATGGCTCCCCAGGCAGCCGGTGGTTATCCGATGGATTTGAGGCGAAGGGGCGGGCTGAGGAGTCCAGATGGGGGGCCGCCAGGTGCTCGGCCCCAACAACGGCTCAGGCAGGTGCCCAATGGCATGCCCATGCCAGAGGGGATGATGCCTCCCCCTGGCGCCGTTCCCCCTGGGATGCTCCCTCCAGGGGCTGTGCCACCGGGAATGATGCCTCCAGGTGGGATGCCTCCTGGCGCCATGCCACCCGGTGCCGGGAGACCTGGGCCTGGGGCGATTCCTCCCGGCGCTCTGCCGCCTGGTGTTTTGCCTCCTGGGGTTCAGCCAGAGGATGCACCGGCGGCGAGGTCGCCAGGGGCTGGGCCTACATCCGCCCAAGAGTGGTCGCCATGGCCGTCACTGCTGGCCACCTTGGGCCTGGGGGGGGCTGGTGTGTTGCTGGCCTTACTGGCCCGGCGCCGTTCCATTAGCGGTTCGCCAACCCGGGCATCAATCGGCGAGAAGGGCATCAAGAACGCGCCGCTGGGCCGCATTCAGACTGGGGATAAGACTGACTGAACCGGGGGGCGCCCCTGGGTCAGCGGCAATTTCGGGTGGCTCAGCAAGGCCCCCCAAGGTGGCCGTAGCCCAGGCCCCATGGTTGATTCAGCCCAGCAGAATAAGGGCCTGATCGGCCGCCACTTCGCCGGCCAGGATTGCTCCCTCGCCGTAGCCGGGCCAGTGGGTTGCCATTTCGGTGCCAGCCCAGAGCACCCGGCCGTGGCTTTGGCGCCAGGCTGAGCCAAAGCCAGTCCACGCCCCTGGGCTCAGGTAGGTGGTGAAGGCGCCGGTGCTCCAGCTCTCCTGGGTCCAGTCCTGTTCGATCAAATCGAGGGGGCGGGCCGCTTCCGGTCCCCAACAGGCCTCCAGGTCCGCCAGGACGGCGGCCCTCCTTTGGGCGGGGGCAAGCTGGCCCAGACGGATGGCCCGAGGACCTGCCACGAAGCCCGCCAAAATGGCCGGGGAGCCGCAGGGGGGCGAACTGTCGGCAACCAAATCCAACCAGGGCAGATCACCAAGGGCCAGACCGTTCTGGCCCCATTCGCGCCAAAAGGGTTTTGGGTAAACGGCCAGCCACTTGGCCATGCAGCCCATCGGCGAGCGCTGCAGCAGGGCTCGCTGCTCTGGGGGCAGGTCCGGCTCGAAGCGAATGCCGCTGCGCAGCGGCGGCGGAATGGCCACGATGGCCACGGCGGCCTGATGGCAGTGGCCATCGGCCCCTTGCACCCTTACCCCGCTGGCGTCCTGGCTGATGGCGGCGACGGGGGTGCGCTGTTGCACGACCGATTCGCCCAGGTGTTGGGCCAAGCGCTGGGGCACCTGGCCCATGCCGCCGTGGACCAACCAACTTTCCGGGTTTTCTTCCTGGGGTGCCACGGCTTGGGTCCAGGCCAGGTGCAGGATCGAGCTCTCCGCCGGATCAAAGCCCCCTGATCCCCCCACCAGGGCCAACCAGCGCAGGGGCAGCTGGGCGATGGGGAGGTCGCTGCGGGCCTCCATCCAGCTGGCGATTGTCTGGCGATCAAGCAGTTCGGCGGCATCCTGGCTCCAGGGGGCCAGCGGTGGGACTTGAGCCACCAAGCCATCGAATTCCTCTTTGAGATGGCGGGCTGCGTCGATGGCGGCCCGATCCAAGGGCAGGGCATCCGGATCGAAAAACAGGAAGCTTTGGCGCAGGTCACTGGCTATGGGGGCACTGCAGGCCTTGCCTTGCCAATGGAAGAGGCCGAGGCCGTCGTAATTGCTTGGGAAGGTGGCCAGGCCCAGCTCCTGCACCAGGGCGGCAAACCGGTGGTGGCTGGCGCCGCCCCACTGGCCCCCCAGATCCACCGTGGCACCGGAGGCGGTGGTGGCACTGACCAGGCGACCACCGACCCGATCTCGGGCCTCAAGCACTCGCACCCGCAGGCCCCGGCCCTGCAACCGGTGGGCCGCCACCAGCCCCGAGAGGCCGGCGCCGACCACCACCACATCTACGGGTTCAGGCGAGGTGCTGGCCATGGGCCTTGGGGTAGGAGCTAAGGCCATATTGGGCGGGATACTCTTCTTGCCAGCGTTTCCTTTTGGGACCCGTCCCCGCCACCGACCATGAACATCGACGGCAAGGCCTGGCGGACGATCTGGCTGGAGGAAGGGGGACGGTCGGTCGGGGTGATCGACCAGACCCTGTTACCCCATCGCTTTGAAACCCGATCCCTGGCCACCGTGGAGCAGGCGGCCGAGGCGATCAGCACGATGGTGGTGCGGGGGGCACCCTTGATCGGCGTGGCGGGGGCCTATGGGTTGATGTTGGCCCTGCAGCAGGATCCAACCGATACGGCCCTGGCGGCGGCCTTCGAGCGACTTAATGACACCCGACCCACGGCAGTGAATCTGCGCTGGGCCCTGGAGCGGGTGCGGCAACGGGTGGCTTCCCTGCCGGAGGCGGAACGGGCCGAGGCGGCCCAGGCCGAGGCTGGCACCATCGCTGAGGAGGACGTGGCCATGTGCGAGGCCATCGGCGACCACGGCCTGCGCCTGTTCCAGGAGCTGGCGGCGGCGCGGCCGGCGCAGCGCCAGCACCGCCCCTTCAATGTGCTGACCCACTGCAATGCGGGTTGGTTGGCGACGGTGGACTGGGGCACGGCCCTGGCGCCGATCTACAAGGCGCACCGTTATGGGATGGCCATCCATGTGTGGGTTGATGAAACCCGACCCCGCAACCAGGGGGCCAGCCTCACGGCTTTTGAATTGGGACGGGAGGGTGTTCCCCACACCGTCATCGTCGACAACGCCGGCGGCCACCTGATGCAGCACGGCGAGGTAGATGCGGTGATCGTCGGCACCGATCGCACCACCCGCAGCGGCGATGTCTGCAACAAGATCGGCACCTATCTCAAGGCCCTGGCCGCCCACGACAACGGCGTGCCGTTCTACGTGGCCCTGCCCAGTTCCACCATTGACTGGAGCCTGGATGACGGCGTGGCCGAAATCCCGATCGAGGCCCGCTCCGCAAGGGAGGTAACCCACATCCAGGGTCGCCGCGACGGCGACGCCAGCGACTCAGCTGCAGGCGGCCTGGCCAGCGTGCAGTTGAGCCCCGATGGCAGCGCCGGCTTCAACCCCGCCTTTGATGTCACCCCGGCCCGGCTGGTTACTTCACTGATCACCGAGAGGGGCGTGGCGGCGGCGAGTGAGGCGGGGCTGAAGGGGTTGTTTCAAGACCTTAGACGCGCCGACCACTGATGAACCGTAGCAAGATAGAAATGACGGCAATGACCAGCAGGATATGAATCAGTCCGCCCATTGTGTAGGAAGTGACTAATCCAAGAATCCAGAGAATGACAAGGACAATGGCAAGGGATTCAAGCATGATTTTGACCGGAATGGTGATTAAGGCAAGGCAACGAAGTTGCCTTGCGTTGCAGGCGACTTTTGGGCCCACCTGAGGGCCCTGAAATAGAAGCTCAATTAAGACTGTCGGCCAGATTGCCGGCGGCGTCAGAGACTTTTTCTGCGATGGATTTGGCCCCTTGCTTGATGTCTTGCTGCGCTCCCTTGGCCGATCCCTGAACCTGCTTGACTTTGCCTTTGATTTGCTCGCCGGGCTTGCCAGTTATTTCACCATAAGCCGATTGCACTTTGCCCTCTGTCTCCTTGGCTTTTGCATCCATTTTCTGGGCCATGGTTGCGAGGATCTGGGGGGTAGTTGCGTGATTGTTGGTCATGGCTACCGCAGGTAATGGCATCAGCATCCAGGAGGCCAAGCATATCAAACCTGCCAATAGTTTTACCGTTGAGTTTTTAAGAATTGCAGCAAGTTGCTTGGCGAGAATTTCCATGGAGCCCCATGTCTGTGGATTGCTTTCATCCTACCTATTCCATGTTGTGCCCGACCTCAGGGCTTACCCTTGAGGTTTTCGGGGTCTGTCTTCTTGGTTAAAACCCATGCAACGCAGTTATTTGCGGCGAAGCTACAGATTATGAACGAATTATTTTAATTGACATGTTTCGGCAGGACTATTATGTGGTGTAACTGTTAATGGTTGTATTTATACTCATGCAGACAGGCCCAGTCTTGCCAGGGTTGGGACTTTCCGCCCATTAAGACCGAGTGGCGGGGCTGCTTGCCCGTCAATAGCTTTCCCCATCCCACAGATTCGCCATGGTGTAAGGCCCACCCTCCAGGCACCAGAAGCGCCCATCAATCAGGCGCTGCTCCCCATCAATAGCGTCCAGGCGCGCCATCTCATCTTTATTGAGACCCATGGTGGCGGCGGCCAGGTTTTCGGCCAGTCGTTCGGGATGCAGGGATTTAGGAATCACGGCGGTGCCACAGCCAATCCCCCAAGCCAGCAGTACCTGGGCTGGCGTGATTTGCCGTTCCGCTGCGATCGCCACCACCACCGGGTGCTGGAGCACCACCGGCGGCCGGGCGTCATTACTGGCCCCGAGCGGGGCGTAGGCGGTGAGCTGGATGCCGGAGGCTTGGCAGTAGCTGAGCAGATCGTTTTGCTGCAGCAGGGGGTGGCGCTCTACCTGCAGTACCTCCGGCTGGATTCGGGCCGAAGCGGCCAGGGCCATCAATTTGGTGCGGCTGAAATTGGACACACCGATGTGGCGGGTCAGGCCTGCTGCTATCAGATCCTCCATGGCGGCCCAGGTGGCGGCCAGGGGCACCTGGGCAAGACCGTATTGGTCCGCTGCGCTGGAGGGCATGGCCACGCCACGGCGCTGGGCCACGGGCCAGTGCATCAGATAGAGATCCAGCTGCTCCAGGCCCAGATCCCCCAGGGTCCGCTCCAGGGCCGGACGCACCTCCTGGGGTTCATGGCAGTCATTCCATAGCTTGGAGGTGATCCACAGCTCCTGGCGCTGCACGTTGCCCGCGTCAATGGCTCCCTTGAGGGCTGCGCCGATCTGGGCCTCATTGCCATAGATCGCGGCGGCGTCAATGTGTCGGTAACCCAGATCCAGGGCGATGCGCACTGTGGCGGTGGTCTGCTCAGGCGGCAGCCGCCAGGTGCCCAGGCCCAGGGCCGGCATGGCGTCGCCATGGCGGAAGTTGAGGTTCGGCTTGGGTGGGTGGGGGTGGAGAGAAGCCATGGCTGGCCGTTGGCGGGGGCTACGTCAGGGGAGCTTCAGGCCATTGAATGCACCCCGATCAGGTTCCCTTCGGTGTCGATCAGCAGGGAGATGAAGCCAAATTGGCCAATCGATTTCTTGGCGGCGTAGGCCTGGCCGCCGGCAGCAACTGTCCGGCTTTCTTGGATGGTGGTGTCGCTGCTGCTGAAGTAAGCCAGGGTGCCGCCCCCCCTTGAGGGCACACCATCCATCTTGACCAGGGCGCCACCGGCACCCCACTGGCCGGGATCGGCGGGGAAGGCCCACATGGGGATCTCGGTTTGCAGTTTCTCGAGCTTGAAATCGAACACCGCTTCGTAGAACGTTTTGGCCCGTTCAAGATCCTGCACATAGATCTCCACCCAGGTGAAGGGATTGGCGGCCATGGTGTTTGCTGACGAGGGTTGGTGAGAAAGCTTAAGTCCGTCTGGGGGCCGAGGCCTATTTTGCGACGATTGTGAATTCTAGAGAAATGTCCGCTGCATGACAGATATTCTTCATGTATTAAACAAATTTTTGTCCGGAACTTTAATGGTCTTGTTCGCTTGTATGACAGTTCTTCGCAGCAAGCTTCGCTTAGTTTGAAATGGTCCTGAATCCCCTTTGGCTAATGACTTAGTCAGTCCAAAGTTCTTCGGGAGCGCCAACCAGGCTTGCTACCCCTCACAGCTACAGCTACGGCTACAGCTACAGCTACAGCTTCAGCTTCAGCCACAAGTACAGCTAAAAGCGTTGAACACCTTGGCAACATCGTGTTAGTGCGCCTCTACTTGTGATCACCAAACCATCAACCTCCTCCAACGAGAAGAACCATGAGTGAGTATCTTTCCCAAGGCGTCGATGAAGTGCCTGATTTTACAGC
>Ga0209298_10001802_pt1 | contig 13787 bp, 29 predicted proteins | sample S_140806_EF_Meta_FD_187325 | JGI IMG/M metagenome (GOLD analysis project Ga0209298, IMG submission 187325) | Freshwater microbial communities from Lake Simoncouche, Canada to study carbon cycling - S_140806_EF_MetaG (SPAdes) (version 2) | ecosystem: Environmental > Aquatic > Freshwater > Lake ...
TAGGAAGAAAAACCATCTTGTTCATAGATTAATAGCTAAAGCATTTATAAATAATCCAAATCAATATAATATTGTAAACCACATTGATGGAAATGTAAAAAACTTTAATATATCTAATTTAGAATGGGTTACACATAAAGAAAATATAAGACATTGCTGGGATAATGGAATGCATAGAATAGTTAGACCTGTAAAAAAGGTAATATGTATAAAAACAGGAATTATTTATGAATCAGTTAAAGAAGCAGCAATGATTTTAGGATATAACCATAAGACATTATGCAATAAATTAAACGAAAATTTTCATCAAAAAAACAATACAACATTAAAATATATATAATCATGAAACAAATACAACCGGTAACATCATGGGCTAATGGACAAGCAACAGAGGCAAAAGTACTCAATGCTTATGTAATCAATGACAATTTAGTAAGTTCAGCAACATTTTATTATGCTTTACTTTCTGAAAATGAAGATGGAACTATAGGAGCAGGAGTAGCTCAAGGCAACCTTACAATGACAGGAGAAGCGTATAGTGCTTATGGAACTAACCCTTTTGCGTGGGATTGGGTAGCGGCACAGCTTAACCTTACCATCACAGGGGATTATGTACCTCCAGTGCCTCCAGTAGTTGAAACTACAACAGAGCCCAATAATTCAAGTATTTAATTTTGTTAATTAAATTAAAGAATTATCTTTGTAAAAAATAAATACCATGAATCAAGAAACTAAACAATTGCCAATCCCATCATTAACAGCTGAACAAGTTCAAGTATTAATGAATTACGCTAATGACCAATTACCTACAAAATATGGTAAAGAAATCTTAGCTTTTATTGAAAAAATAGCTGTTGAGCTAGAGAAAAATACAACCGAGGCTGTACAAGAATAAATTATAAAGCAGGCTAAAAACCTGCTTTTTTTATTTCATCTATTACCATATCACTAGTTATTGAATTTTGACATTCCCATTGTTTTTCAGTTCTTTTATGAACTGGGCACCATTGCCAATCCGAAGGCGAAAAAGTAAAATTAGGGTTATTCCAGCAACCATGACAAACATCTTTTTTTACTATCCTAATGCAATTATTTGTAAATTCATTCCAATCTTCAGAAAAGTTACTAATCATAACCACAGGCTTATCCATAGCCCAAGCTAACCAAGATAATCCACTAGAAAGTCCGATAAAAAATTCACTTCCTGCTATCCAATCCATTTTAGATTCAAGACTAGGGGTAGTAATTTGTGTGCAATTATCAAATGGATTTAATTCTTTGGAAACATTATAGACTTCATATCCTTCAGAAACTAACCAATTAATAAGCGCCTGCCAACCTTCTTTAGTCCAAAATTTACATCCCGAAGTAGAATTAGTGGCAATTGTCACATATCTGCCTATTTTTGGCACTTCTGGTTTATATGCTAACACAGGTGTCATTTCAACAAAATCTAGTCCTAAAATGGCTGGGGATGTCATTTGGAGGGGTATTTGAGTAGGCTTATATGGATTCTTGTTCAGGTTATCAAAATAACCAATACGATAAAGGGCATACAAGTTAGGAACTACACCGCCCGGCTCTACAAATTCAATTTCAGGATAGTCAAATAATTGATTCCAAAATGTACTGCAAATCACCTTGCAATTATGCTTCTTTCTAAATTCTTCTACATATGGCACCCAACAAATTGTATCACCCAAAGACTTACTTTCAAAAGCTATGTAAACTCTTTTGCCCGTTAAATTTAAAAAGTGGTCATAAATGAGATTACCATCTTGCCATATTTTAGTTCGCCAATTAGTAAAGTATTGTCTATTTAATTTAACCCAATGGTTAGCTTTTATGGTATTTCTATAACCCTCATTACCTTTTTCATCATAAAAAATAATCACAAAATCACTATCAGACATACCTTTAATTTCTAAGAATGGTTGATCTACGAAATGCTGTATAATATCAATCTTTTGTTGATGGATAGGCAATTCTAATATTTTCTTATAAGCTTCTTCATGTCTAAATGCAAATATGCTTGAAATATTATCAGTAGGCGCATTATAATTACATTTCAAAGTATTCAAATCAGTATCTATTGGATTAATATAATCATCATACATTCCTGCATATTGTGGTAAATTACGAGCTATAATAGGTAGCCCATGCGACACCGCCTCACGTAAAACTAATGGGTTCAATTCCAAGGTAGAATTAAACATAAAAATATCAGCAGCTTCCATAAATGTAGATACATCATTTCTTTCTTCCCATACTTTAACATTAAGAGGTAAATCTTTCATAAGTGGCTTCCAATAATCAGCAAAATTATCTGCCAAAACTCCCACAAAATTAAAATCCATATCAGGATATTTTCGTGCGATTTCAATACCTTCAGATTGATTTTTACCACGAGTCCATATACCAACATTAAGAACTTGTTTTCTGTCAGTATATATTGCCAAATTATTTTTAGCTAGTATCTTATCTTCAACTGCATTTATTGCATCTATTGGATATGGTATAGTTACAAATTGAGAATCCATATTTGCAAATATATCCTCATGCCAAGGAGTACAAAAGGCATATAAGTCAGGATGAAATCTTTTATCTGCATCAGGACGGAATGAACTATTATGACAGGTTTCCGTTATTCTCCAAGTCCTATTATTACTATATATTTTTTTGAATAATTCATCATTACCCATTAGCTCTGGCATTTCATCCAAGTGAATAATATCAGGTTTTATTTCATCTAATATATCTAATACTTTATCTATACCATTACTATAAAAATGATCCCCAAGCAATTCTATTATCTGATTTCTTTGTGTTGGAAAATATTTCCCATAATCATGGTATTCAATAACAAATATCTCAAATGAATCTGTATAATCTAACAAAGTTTGAATGCGTTTTAAAAGGAATTGGGGCATTCCACCACACGAGAGGTGGCTTGGGATATAACATAGTTTTATTTTCATATTGTCTTTAATTTTTCTATCATTTTATTCATTTCATCAGTTCTTTTTTCGCCATGAAATAGTAGTAAATCTTCTTCTTTTGCAGGAATTTTAAACCATTGAGATATGTATTGTACTGAACCATTGAATCCAATATTAAGCACTTCATCTATTCTATCTAATCCACCATTGGTATAAACATATGGTAATCCACCTTGAAAATTATGTTTAAATAATAAACAATTCGCAATTGTTTCATCTTGAAATGGTGCGTAAAATTCATTGTCAGCAAGGATTTTAGGATGTATCATCATCCAGTACCAAGTATCTAAAAATTCAATACAGTTTTGTCCTGCAACAAATATATTAGATGTTCTATATTTTCTACGAGTATATTGATTAATGCCAAATAATTCACAAGCTGGGTGTTCTAAAGTAGTACTCAAATCATCGTAATTATTTCCACCTCTACCATTTATCATAAGAAAATCATAAATACCTTCAGAAAAAAAAGGATGAAAACTATGCATATTAAATAATTCAAATGCTCTGTCTATATGCTTTGTAGCTACTGAATCACAATCTACATAACAGACATTATCAGCATATTTTAAAGCGTCTTTGACAATCTTGGGTCGTTCTTTAATTAATCTATAAATTCTTTTACTAGACCTATTTACATAAAAGTTTAAATCATTTTGTTTAACATACATTTCTTCTGTTTCATCTGCATCTATATCACACTCCCAATTAATAGTTTTATCAGCTTCCCAAATAGTTCTATCGCAATTTAAAAGATAAACAAAAACGGGAAAATTACTGAATGTTTTAATTGATTTTGCACAAGCATTAACTATATCTATATAGTTTTCATTGGCATAGAGTACATAGGCTTTTGGGTATTTCATAGTTTATTTTTTTATCATCCATGTTCCAAACCATTCATTGGTAATATATAGTGTATAATCGTTTGCTTTGCAAAATTCATCCACTGCTGGATTTACTCCAAACACACCAAAGTAAAAACCATTGGCAGCATAGATATGCTTATCCTTACCATTAGCCATAAAATTAGGATCATTATACCAATTTATAGCTATATAGTCATGTCCAATTAGATAACCACCATATTTTACTTTTTGATGCCATAATTCAATGTCTTGTACCACATAATCATAAGCATGATTTGCATCTATATAAACAAAATCAAGTGATTCATCTTCAAACATTTCAGATGTTACCTCAGATGTCCCTCTAACCATAATAGCCCTATCTTCATATCCTTCTGTATTTTTCATGGCTTCAGCATAGGCATTCGTATGTATATTATGATTACTAGCATCTGTATATTCAGCTCCAAGTCCACGCCATACATCTACCATAAACAAAGTCCCCCGCCAATTTTCTAGTATCTGCTTTGAAAATTCTCCCTTAAATGTCCCTACTTCTACTCCATATCCCTCTGGAAATTCCTCCCCTATTCTTTTAATAAGCTCTACCCTATCAATATCTAGTTTAATCATACAGATTTTTAACAAAGATATAAATTTAATTTAATTAAATTAAATAAAATTATTACCTTTGTCGCATAAAAATAGAAACAATACTAATTTATGAAGAATCTTAGATTTATCTGTGCACAACCAACATCTCTATTTTATGCTTGGCAAGTAGAAGTATTAATCAACAATTTTATGGAAATGGGGATTAATCCTAATAATATTGATATTGTAAGTTGGAAAATGAATAATGTAATCCCTACGGAGTGGGTTAAATTAACACAAAAATATCCTGCTAGATTCTTTTTTTATGATGATACAAGAGCTACAAGGCATTATATCTCATCAATTCGTCCAAATATCCTTAAACAACATTTTATATTACAACCTGAATTAGAAAATGAAGCCATATTTTACCACGATTGCGATATAGTATTTACAAAACCAATAGATTGGAAGCAATTTTTGGATGATGACAAATGGTATGGATCAGATACAAGATGGTACATAGCTCATAGTTATATTTTAAGCAAAGGACAAGATATAATTGATAAAATGTGTGAGATAATAGGCATAGAAGAGTCAATCATAAAGGATAATGAGCTTAATTCAATTGGGGCGCAGTATTTAATGAAAGGCATTAATGCAGAGTTTTGGGCTAATGTAGAGAGGGATTGCGAAATTTTATATAAGGATATTTCAGCACTTAATAATACAAAAAAAGCAAAAGATAATCAATACCATGAATTACAAATATGGTGCGCAGATATGTGGGCAGTTTTATGGAATGCTTGGAAATTAGGTAAAGAAACAATTTGCCATCCAGATTTAGAATTTGCTTGGGGTACGAGTTCTGAAAGTGATTACAATAAATTGAATATTTTGCATAATGCTGGTGTTGTATCATCTGCTGATGGGTTGTTTTATAAAGCAGAATTTATGAATAGATTGCCATATAATCTTAATTTAAATATAAAAGAAGGAACAGCATCAAAAAAATATTATGAAATTATACAACAAGTAGAAAAGAAATCAGTTTTAATATGATAATTATAAAAGCTACTTATGGAGGGGTTGATTGTACAGATGAAATTCAAGGATTAATGATAGCTAATAAATTGGTAGTCAGAGCTTCTAACGATATTATTGGAGATCCATTGGTTGGGCAATTAAAATACTTAGAAATTGAATTTGATAATGGTTCCCAAGCAAAAATTAAAGAAGGCAATACATTTGTTTATCCTGAGTCAAAAAACCGAAAATTGGGAATATTCTACTCAAATAATAATAATCGTAAGATATGGACTGCAATATACAAATCATTAGATACTATTAAAGAAGCAAGCGAAGGGGTAGCGGATATTGTGGTATGTACTTGGGAGAATATGCCTAATGTCCCATTTCAGCAAGTAAAAAGCTGGTACACTAGCCAATCCCACCTTAATCAACTGTTGCAAATAATGCAATGCCTTTATACGGCTAAAAACATGGGACAATATGATTATGTTTCTTTCTTGGAGCATGATGTAATGTATCCAAAAGGTTACTTTGATTTCCCTGATTTTACTGTCGGTCAAGTTTTAACTAATATGAATTATGGTGGTGTTTGTAAAGATGGATGGCAAAAAAGAAAACAAAATGATGAGCCATTTCATCAAATGACTATGAGATTAGAGGATGCAATTGAACATTGTTTAGGAATATTGCCTAATGCGTTGGTTACCAATAGTGGAATGATTGAAACGCAAAAATTAAAAAGAATCCAATGGGAATGTCAAAATGAGCCGGTGCACATCAATCATGGCGTTCATTTTACTAGTCATAATTCTATTTATGATAAAAATAATTTAACAGAAATACATCCATATTGGGGAAGCATTGACAATTATAAAAATTTGTTTATATGAATAAAGTAAAAGAAATATTGCTATCCTATATGACAGCAATGAATCCAACAGAGGAGCAAAAGGAAGTGGCTGAAAAAAGACTTGAAATATGCGCTAGTTGTGAGTTTTGGGTAAAGGGAGCAGTAAGAGATTATTGTTCTGTTTGTGGATGCACGACATCAAAAAAAGTGTTCTCACCTGTTGGTTCGGGAGCTTGTCCAAAGGGTAAATGGACTGAATGACGAAAAAAAGTGACAATTTAAGTAAATATAATTTAATTATTGTTATATTTGGTAAAAAATTGACATGACGCAACATTCTCAGGCAGACATTTCAGCTAGTATTTCAATGGTAAGTGCTGTAGTTACCATAAGTGCTATTCAACCAATTGTTAGTTTATTAGCTGGATTAGTTGCAATAGTTTCGGGTATTTTTGCCATAAGATATTACTATTGGAAAACTAAACATCTGAAAGATGATAAAGGCTAAGGATATATTTATTTTAGCATTAATAATAGTACTATTCTTCTTCATGTTTAGCGATCCTAGACAAGTTGAAGATAGAGTTATCACAAAAATTGACACACTTCTAGTCACGCACGACACAACGATTTACAAAAAAGGAAAAAATATTCCTTATACAGTATTAGATAGCATTTATCTAATTGACACACTTCCCGTCCACGACACAGCATACATAGTTAAAGATTACAAAGAGATAAAAGCTTATTCAGATACCTTGCGTATAGATACGGCTCAATTCGTATATATTAAGGATACCATATCCCAAAACAGAATTTTAGGCAGAGGTTATGACGCACATTTCGTACAAAAAACAATTACAATTACGCACGACATTTACCATAAGCCTAAAAACGAATTATATTTAGGTCTAATAGGCGATTTAAGAAGATTTGACAATAAGCTGGGAGTAGGAGTAGGGATGAGTTTCAAGAAGCAAAATGAGGCTTATACGCTCAATTTTACCACCAATCAAATAAGTTTAGGCTTATATAAAAAATTATTCTAATGGCTACAAGCAAAAAAGTAAATGTTTCAGCTAACGCATTGCCAATAAGTTTCAAGGATTTTTCCAAGAATCCAATAGTAGGAACATTATTTATCGTACTAATAGCTATCGGCTATCTTTATATAGATGTAAAGACCACATTTAAAGACCAAGCCAAATCACAAGATGTAAGAATTGAAAAAGTAGAAAATAGATTAGACTTAGTTCAAGAAGCATTAAGAAGAAGTGATTCAGCTAAGGCAGTTTCCACAACACAATTAAAAACATTGCAAGAACTAGGTGCAATCAAATCTATTAAATAATGAAACAATTTTTAGAAGATTATCTATTTCATTTTCAGCTCGTATTAGTCGGAATACTATGGGTTTACATGGCTATATATGTTTATGATGCAATAAAGCATAAAAGAAAATGAGATACTTAGTATTTATCTTGATTTGTTTTTGTTCTTGCCAAACAACTACCGCTCAAAATGAAAGCGATAGTATAAAGGAAGATAGACAATTTCAAGAGTTACTAAAAAAAGTAGAAGAGAACACACAAGCTAGTGCTAAAGTACAAGCAGAGGCTAGTAAAAAACAGACACAAATAGTAACGGAAACCGTTAGTAAAATAATAACATTAAAAGAAGAAAATAAAGATTTAAAAATAGAATTAAATGAAGTTAAAGTTAAGCTTGATAGCGTTAGTTCTGATACTATCTATCAGTTTGAGTTACTCCCAATTACCTACTTATCCAATAATAAGAAAGTACAAAGGTGATTCGGTAGTAATAATGACGATTGAGCAAGGCAAACTAATAAATGATTTATATTCTAGTTACAATCAAAAAATAGATTCATTAACAATTAAAAAAGAAAAATATGATAGCTTATATAAAAAATTACATCTTAAACAAGATTCAATCAATATTTGGGAAAGTAAATATCAAACAAGTGTTGACCTCTTTAGACTCAGACCCAAAGCCAGAAGTTACGACTCGGAAGAAAAGTACGAGTTCGCGCAAAAAGTCATCTTAATAGCAATAATTTTATTGCAATTTAATACAATAAGTCAAAAATAGATAAAATGAAACAATTTTTTCAAGATGAAACGGGGCAATTAAGTATGAAGCGTATTTGTGGATTACTTTGCACAATAGCATTATGCGTTACTATGTACCACAATTCATTCAGCGATGAGCATACTGCCCCATCACCAATTTTAGTAGAATCAGTAGCATTATTGGCTTTTGGCTGTTTAGGATTAACAGCAGTAGAAAAAATATTTAAAAAAGAAGAAACAAAATCATAATATATGAAAATTTCAGAACATTTAGATTTAAGCGAAGTAATCCGTAGCGAAACTGCAAAAAGACATGGTATAGATAATATGCCAACCGCAGAACATCTTGAAAATTTTAAGTTGTTAGCAGAAAATGTATTTGAAAAAGTGAGAAACAATTTTCGTTGTCCTATTCACATCAGCTCTGGATATAGATCCAAGGAGCTTAATGCTTGTACGCCGGGGGCTTCGGCTACATCACAGCATAGTACAGGTGAAGCAATCGATATTGATATGGATGGTAGTGCAAATGGGGTTACCAATACAATGGTATTTAATTACATCAAGGATAAGCTAGAATTTGACCAATTAATTTGGGAATTTGGAACTAATGAGAATCCTGATTGGGTTCATGTTTCTTACGAAAGCACCGGAAAACAAAGAAAACAAATTTTAAAAGCAACAAGACTTGATGGGAAGCCACACTATTCTCCATATAAATAAAAAATATGTCTTTAAACAATGGGAATGCATCTATAGCAAGAGAATATAGAGCAAAACATCCCGAAATGCCTACTAAGAAATTAGCTAGGATAATATATTCAGAAAATAATATTGCTTTTCTCAGTGAGGAATCTGCAAGAACAACACTAAGATATATAGAAGGGAAAAAAGGAATTAATTCAGTAGGTTTTGTAAAAAATAGTGAATTTTACAAAGAAGAAGCAAGACCTAAAAATCCTTATAATCTTCCTGCCTCGGATGAAACAGTTTTTGAGCCATTTGAAATAAAAGGACATAAAAGAGTTTTAGTATTATCTGATATTCATGCTCCCTACCATAACATAGAATCAATCACCCTAGCTTTACAACACGCAAAGAAAAGTAAACCTGACGCTTTACTTTTAAACGGGGACACTATTGATTGTCATAGACTCAGCAGATTCATCAAAGACCCAAAGAAAAGAAACTTTAAATTAGAGCTAGATACATTCAAAGCCCTATTTGACATCTTTGAAAAGGAACTAAAGTGTAAAATATATTTTAAGATAGGTAATCACGAGGAGAGATACGAGCATTTTCTTTATGAGAAAGCTGGGGAGTTAGTAGGAATAGAAGAGTTTGAGTTTTCCAATATCATTAAAGCTAGAGCAAGAGGAATAGAAATTATTGGCGGTAAAAAACCAATGAAATTAAATAACTTGTGGGGTATTCATGGACATGAGTATGTCGGGGGCATTTCGGCACCTGTAAACCCTGCTAGGGGATTATTTTTGCGTTCTAAGGTAAGTTGTTTCCAAGGTCATAATCATCAGTCGTCAAATCATGTTGAGTCAAGACTTTCAGGTGAATCAATAGCCACCTATTCAATAGGTTGTTTATCAGAACTTTACCCAGATTATATGCCATTTAACAAGTGGAATCATGGATTTGCAGAAATTGACTTGGATGAGAATGGTCAAGATTATGAATTTAGAAATTATAGGATTAAAAACGGCAAAGTTTCACTATAATGGCATATGTATATAGACATATTAGAATTGATAAAAATGAACCCTTTTACATAGGCATTGGGAGTGATATTCCTTATTATAAACGGGCAAATGAAAGAGCAAGAAGAAGCAAATTTTGGAAGAAAATAATTGCTAAAACAAATTATGAAATAGAAATACTATTTGATGACATTTCATTTGAGGAAGCCAAAGTTAAAGAAATAGAATTTATTAAATTATATGGAAGAAAAGATTTGAATACTGGTTGTTTGGTAAATTTAACTGATGGCGGAGATGGTTTAATAAATAAAGTTTATACACCTGAATATCGTAAAAATTTATCTAATTCTATAAAAGGTAGAATTTTATCTGAAGAATCAAAAGAAAAAATAAGAAAAAGTAAAACAGGTCAAAAACATACTGAAGAATCCAAGATTAAAATGAGTAATAAGGCTAAAGGAAGGATAAATACTCCCGAATTAATGGAACTATTACGCAACAGAAAAGGCGAAAAGAACCCCGCCTTTGGCATAAAAGGAGCAAGTAGTAAAAGTTTTAAGGGATTTATAGAAGTGTCCAAAAACGATATATATATAGGCAAATATGAGGGTATAAAGGATTGTGCGGAAAGTCTTGGGGTTACGGCTACCAAAGTATCGGCAGTTATCAATGGAAAAAGGAATCATACGGGTGGTTATACATTCAAAAGGATCTAAAATGGCACGCATCAAAATCATATACCGCAAATTAGGAAGAGAACAAGCCTATGGCGTATCTTCTAGTGATGGTATAATAGAAATTGATAGTCGGTTAAAATCCAAAAAGCACCTTGAGGTACTTCTACATGAACTGCTCCATATATTACAACCCAAAGACTCAGAGGATACTATAATAAAAAAATCAGTAACTTTAACTAAGATTTTGTGGCAGGAAGGATATAGGAGAATAGACCAATCAACTGACCATGAACCACTTCAAGATGGATCGAAATGAAAGCATATAGAATATTCTTTGTTAAAGATGGAATTAACATGACTAAATTAGTCTATGCTGAAACTATGTACGAGGTAATAAATATGTTTAAAGATATGGAAATCGCCTTCATAAAAGAAATTGACTTACTTCCAGAAGGCGATATAGACATTATTTCTTTGAATTAGTCGGGTTTAATTATTAATACATATTCATCTATTCCATTAGGCTTTATTTCTGCCTTCCATATCCTTGCTATTCTTCTTCTATTATAAGCATCATTCCACCTATATTCTCTAATGACTCTGTCATTCTTGAATAGTTGCATTTTCCCCTTCGTCCTGTTCCAATCTTTCTCTTTCTTTGTTGATTCTCCATTCATCGGGTTTGTCTTTTATTTTATTCAATAAGTAAAAATAACATATAAGTACCACAGCAAAATATATTAATGTCATCATTCAAATTGTTTTAATTTTTTTTCAAGTTCTAAAATTTTTATTTTTAATTCCTTTATCCTTTCTTTTAATTCGTCATTTTCTAGCCGAATAAGTAAAGATTCCTTTATCTCATATTGGTTTTTCATCTTTATTAGTTTCAGGTAAGATAAATTTTCTTTCTCTAATTGGATTGGATGCCCACTTGTTGTACAAATCATACATATCTTCAAAGCGTTCTTGGTCATACCAAGCATTATGATATAGTTCTGCTATAATCATTTGTCTTTCATATGGAGTAAAGTCTGCGAATGTACTAAAACTAGTAGGTTCGCTCGGTGTTCCTAAAATATCTTCAGTGTTTTGTATCATATTTTTATTTTATAATTTTTAAAATTTCTTCAGCTGTTAAAAAGGTGTTATCTTCTCCATAATAACTAATATAAAAATGGTAAATTCATATTTTTTAATTTAAAAGTTTGCGTTTACCATTAGTACATGAACTTTCCCTACTCTATTATATTTAATTACTTCGGGTAATTCCATGTTATTTCTAATCCTATACATAATGGTATGTCTTGTTATTGGCATATCGGGGTACTTCCTATTCTTTCGGAAATAAGCTGGATTTATCTTTTGAGAATACTCCAATACACTAATTTGTTTTGTTTTCATCTATTTCTATTGTTTTTAAAATTTTAATAATAGGTTCACTTGGTTTACCTTTTTCAAATTCTTCAAGCATTTTTTGTGCTTCTTCAAGTTTTCTAGTCCAACTATCATTTATTGAGAATCCCTCGTCTTTACGAATGTAATACCATACATCTCCATTAATTTCAGTTTTTTCTACTAATTCATACTTTGCCATAATTGTTTATTTTAATTTGTTTTTAATGTTATTATTAAATTGTTTGTTGCAGAGCTAAATAACCTTCTTGTTACTATTAGAAATTGTACTTCACCTTGTGCGTTAACATAGCTAACATAATCTCCCACATTAGGCGGTATAGTAAAAGGTAATTCTAAACTAATCTGCTCTCCATTATCTTGTATGTGGAGATAATAAATGGTTGTTTCTTTTTCCATGATTAATTATTTTTGAATTTGTGAATAATTTGTTCATTAGTGCCATCGTCAATATAGTAAGTCCAATCTCCTATTGATACATATAATGCTTTATCATCCCTTACACTAATTTCAATAGAATCAGCTACATTAATTTCTAAAAATCCATATTCGCTAGTAAGCGTACTAAATTCAAATCCATCTCTTTTTTTAGTTTTCTTTGCCATGATTAAATGTTTTTGGTTAATATTTTATTTGTTATTTGCTCATATTCATCAAGGAGTAAACCAAGATTTTTAATATGAGATTTTAAAAATGCAATCATTTCCGATTGCTTGTCAATAATCCTTGTTTTTGCATCTCCCGATTGCTCAAGGAGTGCAATTAATTCTTTTTGCATTTGTTCTTTTGCCATAGTTTTGTTTTTAAAATTTATATACTTTAGTTTCCTTTCTACATTTTACTTGCCAATCGTGGTTATTCAATTCTTGAAAGCCAAAGGTCAATTTGCTATCAATTTTCTTTATAACCAATCCTTCATACATATCAACTTTAACAATGTCTTGATATAATTTAGCAAACCCATTCATATAGGTAGGTGCTTTATAGATATTGTTTAGTTTAGTTAAACAAAGGTGTTCGTAATACTCCAAGCCATTATCAGTTACCCTTCCCCTTTCGCAAGGAAAAGTTTCTTCAAGCAGTTTAACCCTTGTCAGCAGGTCATCACCCACTAAATATTGGTCCGCCCATACAAGTATGTCCCATATAACGAACTTATCCTTCTCCTTGATGCCATTTTCCCCTAACTTACCCTTGTTAAGATATTCTCCCGTATAAACATACCATTGGTTTGATTGAGCCAATCCCTTAAAGTCTATATCGGAACTATAATGAGATAAAGGTTGCTTATGCCGGTTATAGACATATAAGTCAGTGCCATTGGTGAATACGATACAACAAGTACCATTGTACTTTGGCTGTACAACATATTCGCCATTGTCAAAGGTATCTAAGTCCTTTGGGGGTATCTTAAATTCGGGACGGGGTGGATATATGTAATTGAAATTTAAATAGGGTATCATAAAAAATGTTTATCAAATACTTCATTAAAATATTGTTCCCTATTTGATGCTACCGAGTTAATTTCTTCAGTAAATTCTTCCCAATCATCATCCATAGTATCAC
>Ga0209298_10001806_pt1 | contig 13758 bp, 16 predicted proteins | sample S_140806_EF_Meta_FD_187325 | JGI IMG/M metagenome (GOLD analysis project Ga0209298, IMG submission 187325) | Freshwater microbial communities from Lake Simoncouche, Canada to study carbon cycling - S_140806_EF_MetaG (SPAdes) (version 2) | ecosystem: Environmental > Aquatic > Freshwater > Lake ...
GCTTTTACACGTACAACAAAGAGTCTGACATTGTCTACATCGCGCAGAGTTAGCTCAACATAGTAGGTTCTGGCGAACCGATGATTAATAGCAGTAAGCGTGTAGGGATAGTTATGCAGGGTAAAGTTAGTAACAGTACCGTCATCTAAAGGCAAGGGGTCCACCTTTAAATCAGTAATTCCAGCCTGAGTATGCCAATCTAGATCAGTTTGCTGAGCCTCAAGACTCTTTTTAGGAAACGCACGAGTCTCAAAATAAATCTGATACAAGGTCTCAGGTAGATGTCGTTCAATCGCAAGGTTTTTTAGGACTTCAGCAGTTGAAGTAATGCGGAGACGTTCAGCCATCAGATCGAGTTTCATATTGGCAATTTTTTGATTAATCACCTCCTCGAGTTGATGTGTTTTTTGCAGACTCGCCACTATGACCGGCTCAATTGGCGCAGAACCAAGTCCCTGACCTTTTACATCTTCAATGACTTTGCCGTAGAAATCTTTAATAAAAAAATACAAGAGCGCAATGAACATCAGCGCGCTGATGATCATGATGAGTTTTCCGGTGGTGAAGTTGGCAAATAGGCTCATAGTCAATTCATTCCGCAATTAGGCGGTCTTACTCAATAGAAACTTAGTCATACCAAGATGCTCCTAAATACCAATGATTCAGGCGGCCTTGGACTCTAGCGTTTTCAATGGCACTTCTTGTGCTCTCAAATTGCTTTAAGACTACTTTATTAGGCTCATACAATTCACAGCCTGCTCGAATACGGTCCATTGCTGCCCCTGGTCGAACATTTTTAATGACTAGATCTATTGTTGTGGATCGTGACTTCAAGCGCTCAAAATAGCCAGAGTGCCAATATCGACCAACCTCCACTTCAGTAGCGCCTAAACGGAGATCAAGCAATACTCCATGGTCAGATATATCAATCACCTTAGTTAATAACTCCTGACCCGCGCCCAAGCAAAGCACAAAGCTCAAGTCCTCATCTCCGGGGCCGAGCGTTCGAAACTCTTTTCTGCGCTGCACTAAAATTAAATCAGCTGGTAAGGGGCATGTAATATTGCCGTCCTCAGTTAGCTTTAAGTTATTCGCTAAAAATTGCATCTTTCCAGAGTCTCCAGAAAGCACAGCGAGTCTTTGTCCACCAACCAAACTACTAAGCCCACCCTGGGGCTTGATTTCAGGCTTCATTAGTAACAGGCCCTCTGCAATATCAAGCAGCGTCACAGGCAACTCTCTTGCTGAGCCATCGATAGTGAATAGGCCGGCAAGCGGTTTTTTATGAAGCTCGCGCTCAATTGTTTTAGCAATCGCACGTGCCTCCACATGAAATTTAGGCTCAATATTTTTAAGCGCTTCGGGAGGATAGATATTCAATTTCATAAAAAATATTAAGGTCCACAAACTTGGCTTTGCACAATTGCTAATGCGGAAGATTCCGGGACCGGATCGTCATTTAAATCAAAGCCTGTTTCCGTTTTCAGAATAGGTTTACCTACGGCCTGTGGCTCGGCATAATTCACGATTGCCAATGTTGAATACGTATTTCGGACGCAGTTAAACAGAATATTTCGGCGAACCGATACGATACGGGACTGTGAATGCTCATCTGCAGACTTTCGATCGATAAGGATCCAAACTTTTTTCCACTCGGGTGGCAAAGACTTAATTGAGCTTTTATAGTAAGCAACGGAGTACTGTTTCCCATCGAGCACCATTACCAAATCATCATTTACCCGCGCAAAGGCAAGGCTAGTCCTAAGCAAACTGGCGAGGACTACAAAAATGAATTTAGTGAACAAGTGCTTGCCCATGGTGAAAACCATATAAATTGGCAATTATACGGACAACTAGGGGGTAAAGGCACCCTACTTGGGATAGAAATTAAGCTCTGGCTCGTCTTCCTTTTAACCCACTATCAAAGGGCAAGTTGATAGCTGAATTCATCAATAATTAATAAGCGCGAAACCCTCCATTTAGGCAGATGGGTTATCTACAGCACCGCTGCCAACTTGCTTAGGCATGGTCTCGCCCTTGATAACATGCTTGACCCAATAGCGTGCAGCAGCAATATTAGTCGTATAAAACGCAATTTTGCTACTTTTTTCGACAGTATAGAAACGGTCGCCACGAATGCGATGCTCGGTAATGACTGGATTTTCCATAATATGAAATGTCTCTTTTTTAACAGGTTAACCTATTACGGCTAAACAAGCCACCTTGATTAGGCTATTTTTTACATTGTAATTGATTAATGCCTAATAAAAACACTTAAGCCTTTAATTTATATAGGTATTTATACAGAACTTATGGTTAGAATGGGGTTATGTATGCTGAACTATACTTTTTGCAATTGAAGATTAAAGCATTAAAGCTAGATGGGCCTCACTGCAGCACCCCATCAAATAGTCGTCACTAGACTCCAAAATGGCTATATCGCTTAACAATAGACTTAGTGCCCAAGTAAGCCTCACCCCGCAACTTCAGCAGGCAATCAAATTACTGCAACTATCAAATCATGAGCTAGAGCAAGAATTAGCTAAAGCTGCGGAAGATAACCCCCTTTTAGAGTTTGAGCCTAATCCTGAAATTGAGTCTAACCTCAATCAATCTGGCGATCGTATCGAGCCTACCCAGAATACTTGGTCAAGCAGCACTATCTCAAGCCATGATGATGAGGAATGGGTGGAGCGATATGAACGGGTCGCTCATCAGCAAACCCTGCTGGAGTATTTGGAGGAGCAAATTCATTTACTCAATATCCCCCCTCAAGAGCAATCTGTTCTTGCCTACCTAGCTGGATGCCTTGATGAGAGAGGCTACTTACTAGATGATCTTGAGTCCATTAATACCGAAATTGGGACTCAACTACTGGGTGGCAATCAGGGCTCTTTTGCCCTGATAGAGTCTGGGCTAAAAAAACTGCAGGTCCTCGACCCTCCGGGTATTGGAGCGCGCAATCTTGCCGAATGTCTATCATTGCAAATTGATCGTATTCTCAATGAGCACAAAAGCAATGCAGATGACTGGAGTCTCGCGAGGATCATCGTTAATACCCATTTAAATAAAGTGGGCTCAAAAGATTGGCTCAAGATAAAACAAGCCTGTGGTAAATCCCAAGCAGAAGTACTAAAGGCAGTTGAGTGTATACGTAGCTTGCAACATAATCCTGGTGCCCAGTTTGAGCGTCAGCAGGATCAATGGGTCTTACCAGACGTCACGGTCAAAGCAAAGCATGGGCAATGGGTAGTAGAGTCCAATCCGAGTGCTAAACCACGCATTTCACTGAACAATGAATACGCCAGAATTCTGAAGGAGAATGGGCAAAAGAAAGCAGATGGTGCATTAAAGCAAAAAATGCTTGAGGCTAGCTGGATGGTCAAAAATATTGCGCAGCGTGAAGAGACTATTCTCAAGGTTGCCCAAGAAATCGTTGCTCGTCAGCAAAAATTCTTTTCAATGGGTGCAGTTGGAATGAGACCCCTTGTACTTCGAGAGATCGCTGAAAGTTTGAGCATGCATGAATCCACTATTTCTCGCGTGACGACTCAAAAATACCTCTCATGCCCGCTCGGAATTTACGAATTTAAATACTTTTTCAGTAGCCAGCTAAGCTCAGAAAAAGGTGGGGCCATTTCTTCAACAGCGGTACAAGCCCTAATTAAGCAAATTGTAGAAAACGAGCCGACTAAAAAACCAATCTCCGATACCAATATTGCAAAACTACTGAGTGATCAAGGTTATGTCATTGCCAGGAGAACGGTAGCAAAGTATCGAGAGGCGCTGCGTATCCCAGCAGTACACCTGCGCAAGGATTAAACTTAACTAATTAGATTTCATTAAAATATTGGATACTGTTTTTGCCAGATTTTTTTGCCAAATACATTGCTTGATCAGCCTGATTAATCAAATCTGTCACCGGTAATTTTTCATCAGCGGTGAGTGCAACACCGATGCTTGCGCCTAAAAATAATCGCATTGGATGATCTGGCTTCAGTTGCATGGGTGTGGCAATAATTCCATGCAATCGAGTGGCCAATTGCATTGCTAAATCTCTAGTGTGGACGTCCTCAAAGAGCACAATAAACTCATCGCCCCCCCAGCGAACCGCTAAGTCGTTTGGCCTAATGGCCGCCAAGATACGCGCACCAATCTCAGTCAATACCTGATCTCCGATTGCATGCCCATGCTGATCATTAATCTCTTTAAAGTCATCTAGATCAATAAAGCAGATAGCCAGTCCATTTTGCTTGCCCTCCGCTGAGAGGCCCTCTTGAGCAAGTCGATCTAAGAGGCTTGAACGTGTCAGCAATCCTGTTAGCTCATCCCTATTCCCAATAGAGGCATGATCAGTACTCCCCAGAAATCCCATCAGCAGTCTTCGCTGGGAAGTAGTCAAGCTAGAGTCCTGCATTAAGAATGTAGTTAATGCCTGACGATTCGAAGCTTGTAACACTTGTTGCAATTGAGTCAAGAGAATCTTTAATTGCACGCCAGCAAATTCCGAATTATGGGTGATTGCATCTTGCCCTTCAGGCAAAGAACTGTTTTTGATTAAAGCCACTCCTGGCATTGCTGCCAACTGAAATTATTTACAGATAAGGTACTTAACATCAGCCTCAACACTGTCGGAATCAATGGGCAATAGATTGGATTTATTTTTCTCAAAATAAACTTCCTTGAGAGCCCCCGCCTTAGCATCGAAGAACATATAGGATGTGCGGTAGTAAAAAGAGGAGTTTTCCTTACAATCCACGGCGCCGCTAACACTGAATAAGTTAAATGACTTACCGTCGGGGGAAATTTGATCTTTATTAAAGTGTGCGGAGACGGTGAACCACATGTAGGGACCTTCAGCCTTACCCCAACCAGAGAGTAAGTACAGTGTTTTTTCGGCATTCTTACCTAGCACCATATCTTTGTCATTAGCAATCTTAGTTGCGGCCTTAGTATCAGCAGACTTGGCATAAGCAGAGCCCTGATCAGGCTTTGCATAAGCATCAAAAGTTAATCCAAACAAGGTGAAGGTAAGACTAACGACAATAAAGGGCTTACGTTTGAGGAAAAAATGACTCACTTCGACCCTCCCGCAAGCGGATTTACAGCCCATCCCTTAAATGCAGGCGGTACCGCCTCACCCTCAGCAAGGCCAAAGTAAGTCGTTTTGCCAGCCTCAACGATCCCCGCATAAATACGTCCTTTAGCAGGATCGATCACATATGCAGCTTGCGAGACAGCGCACGCCAACTTTTGACATCCTGAGCCAAAAATTTGTGAGCCTACGTAAACTAGAGGATAAGCTTCATCAAGGGCGGCAATAAATTTTGGGTAACTACCACCTAGTAAATACTGAAAGAGGGGCTCATTAGCCCCACGCTTTACAAAGTTCAACGAAGAACTACCAACAACTAAGGGTGAATAGGTGGCTAAATGCTTAGTTAAATTGGCAAAATTCTCACTTTGTTGAATTTTCAATGTCTTAGCAGCCTGCTGCTGATCTGACTCTTCTTTGTATTCCCAACCTTTGAAAGCAAGATAAAGGAGTACCAAAGCAGCTAATGCATACATCAAGAGTTTGGCAATTTTTTTTGCTAATAACACTACTTGATTTACTATCATCTGCGGTTTGATATCCATGCTGCTAGTCATATTGAACTAGCGATTATTCACATTTAGGCCATTAAGCTTGCCTAGCACCACTATAAAGCAAATCTTTGGTTTTTCCACTAATTAGCTAGTCTGAGTCAAGATTTGCAATAAACTATATTTATTGGCTAAATTATCGACGAGCTTTAGGCTTCAAACCGTTAGCACAAACATTATTTTGAGGTAATTATGGACAATTTAGAAGACGCAATTAAAGAGCTAAAAGCAATTAACGCTCACTTAACTGAAATTAGCGCCAATCTTCAACAAAGGGATCGCAAATCCGATGAAAGCCTAAATGTCATCAGAAAAGATCTGTGGAATATTAAAAACATCGTTGCAGATGAAGGTATTCAGAATAGAATTGTACAAAAGGGAGTAGAAAAGGCTCTAGCAAAAGGCTTGGGGTATCTCTTAATTTTTGGACTGATGCTGTATGTTATTGGTAAATTTTTTCTATAAGCGACCAAGTACTCCATCGAATAAATCTATGATGACTCCTGAATTAACTGATCGCCAAAAACGCTATATTCACATTGCGAAGTCTCTAGAATCTGCAAGTAAAGAGTATGAGAATGCTGCGCTTGGGCTAGCGCAAGCAAGGAGCGAAGAAGAAGTCTACAGGCATATTAAAAAAGCGAATGCGGCTGTTGAGTCTGCCTTCCCAGAGCTATTTGCTCCGTCAAAACCTATCACTCCCCCGCAGGCAGCAAGGGACTATACGATCATAAAGATCATTGTTATTGCCGTCCTAGTTTTAGGATTGCTGTATGCGTTTGTTGTATTTGGGCCAACAGGTGATCTTAGTAAAACCTGGATAACTGAAGACTTCCAAAAGAACATTGCCTACCCAAAATAAGCTTACTTAGATATTTTGGCAACGCTTGTGAGTGACACTAAATAATCAATCTTGGAAAAGAGGTTCCTTAAGGTGATGAATTTCATCTTGGGGAATAAGATTTGTCATTTAAATCAAGATTTTCTTAATAACCATCCGTTTTTTGCATTGACAATACATTATTGAGGGGCTCATCACCCTCCTGCTCGCCTGCTAATTGATCTAATGCATCTGAAAGTAAGCACTTTAAGTTGCCATTCACCTTAGCATCCGGATGAACATTAATTTGTGAATAAGTAACATCGCCATTAACTATGGCGCCAGGATAAATTTCAACGCGTCCTTTTGCATAAACCGAGCCCTCGATATGACCAATAATGATGGCATGGGAACTATGAATATTGCCCTCTAGAAACCCTGTTTTGCTAACCACCGCAGTGTAACCCTCTTTAGATTCAGCAGAGTCCTCTTCTTGATAAATATCCCCAACTAGGTGGCCAGATAAAAAGAGGTTTCCGCGATGAGTAACATCGCCCTTAACCGAAGATCCACTACCAATTGTGCTTGCATAACTGAGTTGTGTATCAGCCATAGGGCCTTTTTTTGAAAACTCGAACATTTCAACGCCTCAAAAAATGAGCTCGCACAATAGCGGACTATAAAATAACTTCTACCAACTTGATCTGTTTTGATCCTGCGCTAGGAAGTCGAACCTTCCAACCCTGAAAATACATTTCTGCATTATCTAAATCTTGTCCAAGAACAGTAAATGGCGCCACCCCCTTAAAAACATGTGCAGTATTAGGCTCCATGCCAACAACCAACTGCTTGCCACTCCCATCAATAAAACAGATCGTTTGTTTAATTAATGTTTTTAAATTAACAACATCACCTGCTTTTGAGGGACTTGGAGATTGATAACTAAATATTTGCCCTTCTGGCTTAAAGGGGCACTGACCTGGAGCGAGCGGTACTTCGGCTGACTTTACCTCAGGACTTATGGCAGGCTCATTTGGCATTTCTATCTTACTCCCCTCAGCCCCATCCTTAGTCAATTGTGCAGGGGAATTCTCCTGAGTTGCGAGCTTACGATCCATTAGGGATGACAGCTGATAAGTAAGCTCATACTTTTCATTGAGGCCATAAAAAGTTCCGGCAATGCCTAAGCCGATAAGCAGATAGAAAACTGGCTTCAGCGGAAGCTTGGATACATAACTAGACTCTGGCCCAGAAACAACTCCACCGACTTTTTCTGTAAGCAACTCCTGCCACTCTAGACGCTCTGTGATGGCAGAATCTAGCGGGCTAGTCAAAGGCTTTCCTTGTGGGGATGACAAATTTGCCTCTGGGCTTGTTACGTCAAGTCCATCTTCACTTTTTACCCCATCTAACAAGACCTCTTCAAGACCCTCTTTACTCTCAATAGCGGGCTGCGGATAGAATAAATACTCCGATTCAGAAAGATTTAATGATTTACCCACCCGTTTCGCAGCATTAATTTTGAGTGGAAAATTATAGAAAGAAGTCATGCCCCCCTCCTCCAACTCCAAAATCATCTTTGTGGACAAGCAGCATAAGTTGGCTAGCTCTAAGCGCTCGAGCTTCCTAGCCTCTCTTGCTGTTTTGAGTGCTGATCCAATCACATCTGGCAAGGGGCTATTCATTACTGGTGACATGCGATTGATATCCTTAGTTTACTGCACCGCAACAAATAAGTAGGGTATATAAATTTGTATTATTTTCACAATCTTTTTATATTGAGCAATATTATCACTACACAGTTGATTTATTAAGTCCCCATTTGTCTCAAATCCATGCTGAATGTTAAAATAACATTGTTCGCCGGATAAACCCATGCAAACTTAGGATTAAATACACAAAATGCAGCTCATTTGGATTTCAGGGTCAACCTCGACCATGAAGCAAATCAAAATCACTGGCAGAACGATGATTAAGATCGCCTTGCTATCTTTTAGCGCATTTATCCTATTTGGGATTGGTATCCATTTCTTGGGCTTTAGAGTGGCTATTCGATTTAGCCCCGAGATGACTAAGGAAATGGGTGGCGTCATCACCCGCAAGGAGATGGATGAAGTTGAGGCACACTATCGCGAGAATCTTCAGTTACTTGAGCAGCAAGTCCCCCTCATTGAGAGCAAGATTGATTCCCTGAAAAACTTGAAGGATCAATTCTCTGAATTATCCACCCCCACCACCACAAAAAATAAGCCCTAATATAGGGCATTTTGCTAGTTCAACACCCTCATATACAAACGATATTGTTATATTATTGGTTCATATTTAATACTTTAGGAAATTCGATATGAATGACAATAATCCAAAAGGTTCACTTTTTGTAGGCGAGGGGGTCGTTGTGAAGGGTACTTTTGAGGTTCCCGAGATGGCGGTTGTTGCTGGTTTAGTAGAAGGCGAACTTAATACCAAAGAAGTGCTAGTAGATACGACTGGAATTGTGAATGGTCGAATCAATGCAGAAGTTGTAGAGATTCGCGGTGAAGTCACCCAAGGACTTCATGTAACCAATCACCTGAATGTTCGTTCCAGCGCCAAAATTACCGGCCTGACACAGTACGCTGAAATGAGCGTTGAAAAAGGCGCCAAACTGAGCGGTGAATTAAGAGTAATTGATTCTGCTCCAGCTGCTTCAGGCTACTCCACATCTTCAGCGCAAAGTTATCAAAACTCAGATCCTAGTGATGATGAGTAAGTTCTAGATCTCCAAAAAAATACCCCTAGTAGAGATATTAGGGGTATTTTTTTGTTTAGGAATTCACAGCAGGTTTATCGCCCATCGCATTCATCATGGATAACATTTGAAAATAAGGCGGGGGAGGGTCATTAAATTCTGAATTATCAAACGCGGTAATTCTGGTCTTATCTATGGCCTTAAAAATTTCAGAATCAAATTGAATACCTCTTGGGGCCTCATCCAATCTATATCCATCCGCATCTATTTTAGAAATCATTTTGACCACCTCAGCTCGTCCAGATTCAACTTTCACAATCCAAACATCGGTATAGCCAGTCGTATCCCTAAAAAGAGTCCAGCGCCCCCAACTGACATCATCATCTTGCATGTATGAATCTTGCTCCAACACCTTTAGAACACTTCCGCTGTACTTGAAAGAAGCTGATAACACCTCATTAATATCGTTCATAAAATAATGGATTTTTGTCAGATCATCAAATTTGGGTATTTCTAATTGAGCCAAGTTTTGCTCATATTTTTTAAGAGACTTGACGCACCGATCTACCCTTAACTTGGGATCAAGCTCGACATTCTCAACTGGATCTAATTGCAAGGTCTCTTCAAGCGCCTGGGCTGCTTGCGAGTGAATAGATGAAAAAATAAATAAGGACTCAGGACTGATGCCGAAAGTATTAAACCAATATTTTTCAATCTCCAATCCGGCTTGCGCTAACTGAGCATGCAGAAGGTCATCGTTTGGAAACTCTGTTTCGCAAGCATATAACCGATCCACTAAGCGGCTTGAACTGCCGTCAGCCTCTAGGATGTTTGCATGCCAGAAATTTTGAAAGCTATCGTATTTAAATCTCTCACAATAGAATTGGAAAATACATTGGTCAAATTGCAATTGACCCATAGACGATGGCCCACTCTTTTTAAAATCAAATAAGCCCATTACTACTCATCCTCGACAATCAATTAATTTAAAGCGCCTACAAAGGCAAATTATGTGCTTTTGATTTTGCTCCAATTGGCCTGAAAAATGGCTGCTGAATCAGTGTTCCCCTCAGGCTCCTCGCCATTTCTGGATATCATGAGGCCATTTAACTTAGCACCATGCTCAATTCCAAGCTGGCCATAAGTAATATCGCCACGCACTTCTGCGCCTTCATGTAATTCAACTCGTTCAGTGGCGTAAATATTACCCTCAACTCGCCCTGCAACTAGCACTCTAAATGCATAGATATCGCCCTGCACAACACCCGTTCTCCCAAGAGCAATACTGACGCTTTTGCCTTGACGTGCTTCGATATTGCCAATTACACGACCGTCAATTCGCAGACTCTCATTAGCAACTAATCTTCCATGCACCTCGGTGGCGGGTCCCACGATCGTCTCAAAAGACTCCATGGTGGGCTGCAAGAATTTAATAGATTGTGATTTTTTGAATATCTGCACTTGTTTTCCTTTTGACATCAGGCATATGCTGGGCGGGGGTCTATTCTAGCGTGATTTGGTCTTCTTCTGATAAGGGATTATCTGCAATCAAATTAAGCACTTAAGTTAGCAAGTGCAAACTTTATTAGGCCTTAATGCATACAGATAGAGATGGGGCACTGCGATGATTTAGAGACAAATCTGGGAAATTAGACAAATAGGCTGCATCTACAATATTTTCGTATTGCGAATATAAACGCCAATTTGCCTATCAGCGCTCATCGGGATCAAGGCCAAAGGATCTGGCGTATTAGCACTTAGCGGGGGCCCGATCGCTCAACCTTTCAAGCCGATGGGATAGGATGGGCTCTCGTGGCCGCAGTGCTAGGAGCAATTTTTCGATCATGCAAAGTAGCATCGCCTCGATGGGTCGAGCTACTGAGATAAGAAGACTGAAGATTTAATTTATCCAATTGCTTTGCTCACTTAATCAATATAGGCAAATCTATTCATCATTTAACGAGCAATGCAAGCACTTTGTTGAGTCTGCAAGCTATGCGCCATTTGCAACAGTTCAGCCAAATGCTTTACCTTCCGACCGGTCTCCTGTTCAATCTGCTCACGACAGCTAAAGCCATTGGTGAGAATGATAGTTTCTTGCTCGGCTGCGCGAATGGCTGGGAGTAGCACTAATTCGCCCACTGCTTTTGATATTCCTACATGCTCGGGATTAAATCCAAATGAGCCGGCCATGCCGCAACAGCCGCTATCGATATAATTGGTCTTCGCTCCCAAAGCGGTGAGAAGCGCGACATCGCCCTTTGTGCCAAATAAAGACTTCTGATGACAGTGGGAGTGAACCAAGATATTGCAATCTAGAGGGGGTGGCACATAACCCTGCTCATGCAAGAAATCACCCAGCAAATAACTACTAGATGACAACAACTTCGCCCTTGGATCATGAGGGAAGAACTTTAATAGCTCATCCTTAAATACGGACATACATCCCGGCTCAAGACCAACCACGGCAATAGGAGAGCCATCATCCGCAGAAATCTGATCTCCAAGCACATCCAAAATTTTCTCAAGCTTTTGTTTAGCGAGGTCAAGATAGCCGAAGTCATATAAAGGACGTCCGCAACACAAAGGGGTTTTCGGCAAGGTGGCTTCAAATCCTGCATGAGCAAGTACTTCTACCGCTGCATTTGCCACTTCTGGATGAAAGTGCTCGCAAAAAGTATCTACCCAAAGAATGACTTTTTTCTGTCCTACACCAGTAGTTGCAGATTGCTTAAACTGCTTTCTGAAGGATGAGCTAGCAAACTTAGGCAGGCTACGCTCTTGCGCTACACCACCAAGCCATTTAGCAACACTAGATAACACGGGGGTTTGCATTACCCCATTGATTAACCAGGCAAACTTGCTAGCTAGTGGCGCCCAATCACCAATACGCCCCATAGTGAGGGCCTGACGGGGTCGGCTATTTGTCTCATGATAGTGTGACAAAAACTCCGCTTTATATGAAGCCATATCGACGTGGGCTGGACAATCACTTTTACAGCCTTTGCAGGAGAGACAGGTATCAAGCGCTTCTTTAAGCTCCTTACTTTCCCAACCATCCTTAATCACCTCGCCTTGTAGCATTTCCCAGAAGAGCCGTGAGCGACCACGAGTAGAGAAGCGTTCTTCCTTAGTAGCGCGATAGCTTGGACACATCGTCCCCACTTTTTCACTTCGACACTTACCCATACCAACACAGCGCTCAACCGCTCTTTGGAAACCATTACCTTCTTGACTCAAGAAATTGAGCCGAGTTTTGATATTGACGACCTTATATTCTGGACCCATGCGTAGGTTTTCATCTACACGATAAGGGTGCACAACCTTACCCGGGTTGAGCTTATTTTGTGGATCCCAAATACGTTTGAACTCGTGCATCGCGCCCATCAACTCTTCGCCAAACATAATAGGCAAGAACTCAGCTCTAGCTTGACCGTCACCATGCTCACCAGTGAGTGATCCTCCAAACGCGACAACTAAGGTTGCGGCATCCCGAATAAAGGATCTAAATTTAGTAACGCCTTCTGCAGTACGTAAATTAAAAGTGATACGCGCATGAATACAGCCATCACCAAAGTGGCCATAAAGTGAAGTTTCATACTCATAAGAGTCTACTAGCGCCTGGAAGGCTCGCAGGTACTCACCCAAGCGGGCTGGATCCACTGCCGCATCTTCCCAGCCCACCACAGGATCAGGAGAATTAGGATCAATCGACAGATGGGTAGCCGATGCGCCATTTTCTCGAATCGACCAAATACGCTTTTGTACCAGCGGATCAGACTCAAGCCAAGTTGAAGGTTGAGGACCTTTGGTTCTCGCTTGAAAGTACTGCTCCGCTTTTTGAGCCTGAGCTACCGCGCCCTCCACAGTATCGTCTCCAAACTCTACGACTACCCAAGCGTTTCCAGGTGGTAATAAATCAATTTCAGCTTTAGCTAAATTACGCTGTTGCAAACCTCGAATAATTTTGTAATCCAAGCCTTCGATTGCAATGGGATTAAAAGATTGATATTCGGGTACGGCATCGCCTGCTACATAAATATCCTCAAAACCTAATACCAATACCACGCGCTTTGCAGGACTCTTTACCAATCGTACTTTGGCAGCGAGTGTTAATGCACAAGTCCCCTCCGTTCCTACCAAAGCCTTGGCAACGTTAAAGCCATTCTCCGGCAAGAGTTGATCTAAGTTATATCCCGAGACACGGCGCTTGATATTCGGAAAGCGGGCACGAATCTGTTCCGCATAGCGATCACGTAAAGTCAGCAAATCTTGATAGATTTGTCCTTTACGACCACCAGCAGCAATGATTTCTGCTAACTCTAAATCTGATGTTGGACCAACCCAAAAACGCTCACCGTCATAGGTCAAAATCTCTAAAGCCTCTGTATTTTCCAGTGTCTTACCCGCCATCACGGAATGGGCGCCACAAGAATTATTGGCAACCATACCACCCAAGGTGCAACGGCTATGCGTAGAAGGGTCTGGTGCAAAAGTTAAACCATGCAACTCAGCCGCATCACGTAAAGAATCACAGATCACACCTGGCTCAACTAAGGCGTTA
>Ga0209298_10001812_pt1 | contig 13734 bp, 9 predicted proteins | sample S_140806_EF_Meta_FD_187325 | JGI IMG/M metagenome (GOLD analysis project Ga0209298, IMG submission 187325) | Freshwater microbial communities from Lake Simoncouche, Canada to study carbon cycling - S_140806_EF_MetaG (SPAdes) (version 2) | ecosystem: Environmental > Aquatic > Freshwater > Lake ...
CACGCTTCTCAAAATGTCTAGGTCAACAAGACCAGCATCAATCAGGAGAAGCGTGGTGGCGGTTTGCTTGAAACCACCGCCTGCATCCCCGATGGGCTGGGCCGCTGTTGAATGGAATTGATATGCACTCATCAAGCCTGACCAGCTGATGAGGGTCTGCCAAGGCCACCGCCGGTGGTGCCACCGAAGGAAATGTTCTCCTTTTTGAGGCTACCGTTGGCGGCGATATTGAGGGTGCCCATGGAAAGGGTGCCCTTGCGCCAGTCGCCATCGGCGTCGTAGAGGAGCTGGTGGGTGTCGGAGGCGTAGGCGAGGTTGGGGGAACCGATACCCATTTTCTGGATGTCGGCGAGGGAACCCACCACCATGCCGATCCGATTGGAACCGGTGGAGCCCTCCTGCACGGAAAGAGACCCTTTGCTATCCACAGAGAAGAGGGCACCTTGGCTCTCCCAGAGCTCATTGGTCATGGAGGCCAGGGCACTGTTGATCTGAACCACATCACCGCCGGCTCCGGCTTGGAAGTTGTTGATCGTGTCGACAGCGCCAATCAGGCTGCCCGAAGCGCTGCGCACCTGACCACTCGACCAGACCGCTTGCTTCTGCGCATCGGAGAGACTTTGCCAGTAGCCGGCATTGAGAAGGGTGCTGTTGGTTTGTTCGCTGCTGCTGGCCGTGAGCGCAGCGGCACTATCACTAAGAAGAAAGGTATCTCGGCCGCTGCCGCCTTCGGAGATGTCGATGCCGAGGCCGCCATCGAGTTGGTTGCCGCTGCCATTGCCGGCTTTGAGAAAGTCGTTGCCGAGGGATCCCCAGTAGCTCACGTTTTCCGAGCTGCCGTTGACCCGGAGCAAATCATTATCCATTCCACCCCAGAGGGAGGAATGGCGAGAGCGATCAAGATCGATCGAATCATCGCCCATCGCCCCCTCAAAAGCACTGCCATTGCTGGAGCCGCGCACGGAGTCATTGCCGAGACCACCATCAAAGGAGGAGTTGCGGATGCCATCAAAACCCGCTGGGAAGGAAGAATCCCTGGCGGAACGATCAAGGAAGACCTCACCTTCGAGGATGCCATCGCCATTGGCATCCTCGTTGGCCTCGACCTCATTGAGGATGGTGCCAAACAGAAGATCATTGCCCAAGCCAGTGGCAATGAAGCTGTTATCGATACCGGCGGCATCCAGTTGTGAACCGGGGGCCACGGCATAGCCCATGGAATTGGCGATGCCACCGGAAGCGAGGATGGAATCATCCCCACGACCGCTCAAGATTTGGCTGCCGGAGATACCAATACCTTGCAACTTACGGAGCGTGGCGCTGGGAGGATCAACGAGCAACCCCTGCAGGGGCTCGCCGCGGAGCACCGCCAAGCCACTGCCACTCACCGTGCTATTGAGACTCGGAGCGCCATAGATCAGAGATTGATCCACACCGATGGCACTGGCGGAAAGATCCAGCCGCTGAGGAGTCTGGGTGGTTCCTCCCTTCACATTCAGGGTGGCGAGAGCATCACCACCGATCTGGGCGCTGTTATTGCCGCTGCCGTTGGGTACGGCCTTGATCAGCGAACGCTCCAGGCCCACCGCATCGGCGTTGGCTAAGGCGTTGAGCCTGAATTCGGGCGCATAAAGATTGATCGCTGCATCAGCACCCACCGTGGCCACGGGTTGGCCATGGATAGAGGTGCGGAAGGTGGAACCATCCCCGCCACCTTCCACACCACGCACGACGGCATTGGCGGTGAGGTTGCTGGTGGGGATGTCGCCAGGGAGTGGACCGAGAGCGGAAAGATTAGTGGCGGTGGCTGACGAACGAAAACGGTCGGCCGCGGTGCCAATCTGCAGGGCACCGCCGACGCGATCGAGATAGGTGAGATTGGCCAGGCCAATGTTGATGGCATCAGCGGTGGCGGTCTGCTCGCCACGGCTTTCAGCGCGGGCTGAGGCTTCCGCCAGGCCCTGTACCAAACCCCCACCCGATTGGATGAAGAGATTGGTGGAATTGAATAGATCGGGGCCATCAAGCCCTTCGTAATAGCGGGAATAGCCAGCGCCCAAGCCATTGGCTAGGGCGGTGGCGAAGACGGGGCCAGCACCTTCAATGGTGCGGGCCGTGGCCGAAGCCGAAGGATTGACTTGGAGTTGAATGCCCGTAGCACCGACAACAACCGAGTTGGGGTCGAACCGAAGGGCAACCGCCCTCGAGAGTGCGGTGGATACGGGTTGATCAGTCATTTCAGTTACACCAGCTGCGAATGGAAAAAAGGGAACGATCTCACGACCGTTCCCCGCTGATCAGAACGATCAGGCGATCGCGTTGCCGGCGTTGGAGCTGGCGGTTGAGAGGCTGCTGGAGCGGGCGCCGGCTTCCAGTCTGCCGTTGCCGATGATCGTGACGCTCATGCCCGACAGGCCGACAGCATTGCTGTTAGCCGTGGCCGTGGCTGCACCACTCACCGAGCTGGCGACAACCGTATTGCTCAAGATGGCCTGAGCACTCACGTTGCCGGCAGTGTTGATCGTGTTAGCGCCGGTTCCAAGGATACCGTTCACGTTCACGTTGCTCGTGGCACCTGCGGTGCCGTTCACCGTGGTGGCGGCGCTATCGAATGAGCCGAAACCGCGACCGGAGATGGTGTTGGTGCCAACCATGCCGCCGAACAGGTCGACGTTCTGGATACCAACGATGTCGGTAGTAGTGGTGCCACCACCAAAGGTGATGCCATCCGAGATACCGGTTGTCGCATTGCCATCGATGGTGCTGGCCAACACCCTGCCACCGCCGAGGGCCGTACCGATGATGTTGCCGCCGTTAGGACCAGCAATGATGTCAGTATCGGTCCCAACTCCGAGAATACCGAAGGTATCGAAGGAGCCACTGGCGCTGGCGTTGCCGCCAGTGGTGGAAGCCGTGAGGTCCACCTGGTCGGAAAGGGTGAGCCCGTTGGTGGTGGCACCGCTGACAGCAAAGCCGGTGACGTTGCCGGCCTTGCCGATGGTGATATCGGCATTGGCGTTATTCAGATTCAGGCCCAAGGTGGTGATATCAGCCGTGCCATTCGCAGCGCCGTTCACACTTTGGGCCGTGGAACCGCCATTGACCAACGCCTGGCCAACCACATTGCCGCTGCCACCGATGGTGGTGGCATCCCCGGCTGTGTTGTCGACACCAGTGCCGCCCAGGGTGAGAGCGGCGTAGGCGGCGTCGTTCTTAGCCGAGGTGTCACCAACGTTGCTGGCGGTGGCAGAACCATTCAGGTTGGCCAAGGCGATGAGGTTGGCATCACCACCGATGATGACAGTGCTGCTCAGCAAACCAGTGGCGTTCTGGGAAGCGGTTGCGTTGGAGTTGGTGGTAGCGCCAGCAATGCTGCCGCTGGTGGAAGCGGCGGCGTTCACCGTGGAGGTGGCCTGACCGAAAATCGTGCCGATGCTGCCGTTGGCGTTAATGGCGCTATCCCCAACGGTGATGTCGTTGGTGTTGAGGCCTATGACGCGTGCGGCGCTGTCACCAGAGTTCGCAGTGGCGCTGGCACCCACGGTGGAGGCCGTTGCCGTGAGGGTGCTACGAGCATCAAACAGGGCGCCGCCGATCAGGTCGTTGCCGACGGTGATGCCATTGGCAGCTCCACTGGTGCTGTTAGCACCGCTGACGATCGAGCCGACACCAGCGCCAGCCGTCGAGTTGCCATTCACGTTGGACGCGGTGGCGTTGCCGGTGAGAGCAGCGGTGGCCTGGAGCAGGCTGGTGCTGCCACCGGCCGTGATCACGGTGGATGTGATACCGAGGACTTTGTCAGTGGCGCCCACGGTTGCAGTGGAGCCGTTGCCCACCACCGCACCGGGATCTTCAATCGTGGAGGCCGAAGCGGTCTGGATGCTGCTGGCGCCAACGTTGATCGAGGCACCGTTGCCAACGGTGAGAGTGGCAAGGTTCAAGCCCTGAACCACGTCGTTATCCACCAGCGCCGTGGTGTTGCCTGTGGCATCGGTGGAGCTGGCGGTGGCCGTGTTGTTGAGGCTGGCGCTTGCGGTGATCCCAGCGCCAGCACCCACGGTGAGGGTGCCATCACCAGTGCCTAAGCCGCTGGCGGTAGCGACGTTGATGCCGGCATCGGCATTGCCGTCCACCGTGGTGGCGGTAGCAAAGTTGGTACCCGTGGCCTGAGCGACCACCGTGCCGTTGGCGCCGATCGCGGCGACGCCACCGCTCAGAATGCCAAAACCGGTGAGGGTGGTGGTGTTCGAGTCCACCGTGGCAGCGCCGTTAACGGTGGTAGCCGTGGCGCGGTCGGTGAGGGTGGCCGTACCTGTGACCGTGCCTGCATCGCCGATGGTGAGCTTGTCAAGGAACAGGCCTTGAGCAGTGCCGACAGCCGAAAGGCCGGTGGCAGCGTTGGAGGTGGAAGTCGCGTTGCTAGTGAAGGCAGCGTTCACCGTGCCGGTGACAGTGCCCGTGCTGCCGACGGTGATTCCGGCGGTGGTGGTACCACCGTCAACGATGCCGCTGAGGGCGGTGGAGCCGCTACCAGCATTAGCTGTTGATGTACCGCCGTTGACGTTGAAGGAGCTGGCAGACACCGTGGCGGTGGTGTTGCCAATCACGCTGCCAGTTTGGCCGACCGTGATCGTCGCAGCGTCGATCAGATCAACACCTTTAACAGCACCCACCGCAGCAACGGCGGTGCTGTTGCCGTTGGCCGTGGTGGCGGCCACGGTTTCGGTCAGGTTGGCTCCACCTTGCAGGGAACCGTTATTGCCGATGGTGGCGCTGCTATTGATCTCGAAACCATCAATAGCGGTCACATTGCCGCTGGCATTAGCGGCACCCTTCACGGTTGTGGCCGTGGACGTGATGACATCGGTTGCGGTACCAATCAAACCACTGCTGGCGTTGCCGCCCACGGTGACGATGCTGGTGGCCACACCCTGGGTGGTGGTGCTGGTGGCGTTGCTGGTGGCATTTCCATCGGTGGTGATGGCGCCGGCCGTGGTGATCTGATTCGCAATACCCGAGATCGCGCCTTGGTCGCCAACGGTCAGGGTGGCGTTCGAGATGCCGGCGGTGAGGTTCGTTACCGCCGTGGCGAGGCTGGTGCCGTTGGTGGTGAAGGCCGTGGCCGCATCGGTGGCAAAGGCATTGCCGATGATCCTTGCGTCATTACCGGCGACGATCCGTCCATCGGCAGCGTCATAAATACCAGCTGTAATGCCTTGGGAGGCGGTGGCGTTGGCAGCACCGGTAACACCGGTGGCATTGGCGATGGTGGAGATCCGATCGACTGCGGTACCCGCAGTGGCAGTGATGGTGGCGCCATCACCAAAAATAATATTGCCTTGGGTGGCTTGGGTGGCATTACCAGTGCCTGATATGCCGATGGCAGCGGTCTGGTTCGCAGTGGCCGTGGAGCTAGCAACCACGGTGGGCTGACCCACGTTGGTGCTGATGGCCGTCATGTCGGCGTCTAGGTCGGCGGTGAGGTTGCTTGAGCCCCCACCGACGCTGATGCCGGTATCCAAGAAACCAAAAGCGCTGCCGCCGGTGGCTGTGGCGTTGCCGTCACCGGTAGTGGAGGTAGCGGTTGCGGTGCCAACAATGCCCACAGTGGCCGTGATCGCCGCACCGCTACCAACCGTGATATCGGTATTGTTGATACTGCCGCCTTGACCTGTGCCGGACAAGAAGCCTCCTTCGTTGCCGCTGAAGATGGCAGAAGCGGTCGAGACGTCGGAGGCGCCGCCACTACTTGCACCGATGTCGCCCACGTTGGCGGCAGTCGCAGCGGCAACACCGGTAACGGTGGCAGTGATCGTGGCGAAATCGCCCACCGTGGCGGTGGAGTTGACCGCACCGGCGATGCTGGTCACGGCTGCGGTTGCATTGGCCGTGCCGTTGGTGGAGGTGGCACTGGAGGTTGCGTTGGCGAACGCATCGATCGGATTGATCAAACCCGCGGCAGCCGTGACTGACGAGCTGTTTACGGCGATCGCGTAATCGGTGTTAGGCATTGGGAGGTCACAAAAAACATGTGCACCCAATTTTCGCTTACAGCAGCAGCTTTTGTCACGGGTCTAGGGGTACTCGCAAGAACGAGAAGTATCCAATGAGCAAACACAACTAAGCGGCGAAGTTTTCAACGAGCAAAAACAACTAAGCGGCGAAGTTTTCAACGAGCAAAAACAACTAAGCGGCAATGTGCAGATGCGCATCGGCACCTCGATCAAGCTCGGGCTCAGTGATCGCCAGAAGCCCTGCGGCGCTGCAGCAGACCATCAGAAAAGTTGGAGAGGCCGGGCAGCAGGAACCGCTGCGTGCGCTCAAACTCCTCGCCGGCATCCAGAAATTGCTTGATCGCAGTGCGCGGGTTGGAGGTCAACAACGAACGGAATGGGGCCACCGGCGTCCCGGCCAGATCGGCAAACGAGGTGTCCGCCACCACCAGCAAGCCCTCCAGGCCCACAAACGGCGCGTAGGCCTGGAGCTCGGCCAGCACATGCTCACCGCCGTGCCAATCATCGAGAAACACCAGCACCGGCCCCGGCGTAGCCGCCACCGCCGCCGCGATCGTGGCCAGCACGGACGGCTCCAGGCTGCTCGCCACAAGGCGCTCTTGCACGTAGCGCCCGAACCGATGACGGCCCAGCAGGCTGCGAGCCTCCTCGGTTTCGCAGATGTCCACCGTGATCACCCGGCTGTCGGGCAGGTCGAGCAGCTCCAGCAACGAGGCGAAAAACAGGGTCGAGCCGCCGTATTTGGTGCCGGTCTCGACGATCAACGACGGCCTGATGCCAGCAACGATGCGCTGCAGGAGCATCAGATCATCCGGCAGCTGCCAGATCGGCGCCCCGAGCCAGCTCTGCCGGAACCAGCCCTCGTTCGCCGCCAACTTGGTGACAATGCTGGTGAGATCGCTCACCAGGTAGTTGGGGATCTCGTAGCGATCGTCGACGGAAGACACCAGCGGCAGCCAACCAGGAGGGCCAACCTATACGGTGAAAGACCTCTGAACGGCGGCAGCAGGGCTCAACCCAGGCCCCAGCCCGCTCAAGGTTCCGACTTCGCATGGTTCGCAGCTCCGCTCCAACTCCCGAGCCCAGGGCCCACCTCCTGCCTCCCGGCTCGGCGGAGGGGCTGATCTTCCGGGGCATCCACGCCAGCGTGGTGGTGGAAGGGGGCGGGCAGCTTCACTTTCCGCCCAGCACGATCATCGAGCCGCACTGCACCTTCATCGTGGGGCCCGAAGCCAGCATGCACTTCGGTCACAACGTGACGATTTATTCAGGCTGCTGCTTTCGCAACAAATACGGTGCCTATGAGATCGGCGATGAGGTGTCGTTTGGGCCGCGCTGCGCCATCTATGAGTTGCGGGCTGGGCTCACGATCGGCGCCTTCACGATGATCGGTGCGGGGGTGTGCATTTCCGGCGTGAACCATGGCATGGATCCCGAAGCTGGCCCCTATCGCTTCCAGACGCCCCGCTGCCTGCCGGTGACGATCGGCAGCAATGTGTGGATCGGCATGAACAGCACGATCCTTCCCGGCGTTTCGATCGGTGACAACACTGTGATCGGTGCCGGATCGGTGGTGACCCGTTCGATCCCGGCGGGGGTGGTGGCCTACGGCAGCCCCTGCCGGGTGATTCGGCCGGTGGGGGAACGGTTGCCGGCGACGCCGGCTTCGGAGGGGGAGGGATGAGCCAGGCCTCGCTGCTGGTGATGATCCATGGGGCGCAGATGGATCGGCGCTCGATGTTGGCGCTCACGCCGATGCTGCCGAATCACCACGCCGTGCTTTGCCCGGATCTGGCCGGCCATGGGCAACGGCGCAATGAGCATGAGCATCTGGCGAAACTCAGCCCTAGGGAGTTGGCGGCTGATCTCCTGGAGCGGCTGCCGATCCAGTCGCTGTCCGCCACCCTGCCCGTGCATCTGGTGGGGCATTCGTTGGGGGCTTTGGTGGCTATGGAGCTGCAACAGTGTTTGCACGAAAGCGGCGGCGGAGCGGCGTCGTTGGTGTTGGGGGATCCGCCGCTGTTCATCAATCTGGATACACCGTCACAACATGCAGCTGCGGCTGGTATGGCTAACGATGTGGTGGGCCAACGATTGGCGCAGGATAGTTTTTTTGGTTTCGCTGCTAACAACCCAGCATCAGGGGTGAAAAGCCCATATCTTAAAAGGCTCAGGGAAGTATCGATGCAACTTCCCACCGCAATCCTCCACGGCCTGTTGCCACAGCATCAGAGGCAGGATGGCAGCGTTGATTGCGGCACGTTTATTTCAGGACAAAGCTTAAACCTACTTATCTCACAGGAACTCAACGCACACCTATTACCAATCAGTGATTCAGGACACTTTGTTTTTCACACCCAGAAAGGCCTTGAGAACCTTCTATATTCAATAGATTATGATTGATAGAAACAGCCAGTGATCGGCTTTCTAGAAGCGGGCAGACTGCATCGCCTGCTCAAGGTCAACCAATGGATACCGGTATGGCTGGGAAAATATTGAATCAAAAAGTTTAGATACTAGAAATGGCAAGTTTGGCACTTCAACGCGCAAAGCGCCTGCATTTGGATCGATTAGTCTTAGGGCGACTGGCTCAGCAGCGAAGATCAAATATCCGGATATAATACATACATAACGCTTGTAGTGACTTGCGATCCAGTTGATAGTGGCCACTGTAAGAAAGAATATGTGCTGTCCATGAAAATCAGCAAGATAAAACCAAGAAGGATCAGGCTCTCCCATAATGCCGGTCTGAACGACCAAAAGAGAGGGGTTAGCTTTAAATATTTCATCCAAGGCGACTCTGGGCTGATCAAAATGCTCGATCACTTCGCATAGGTTGATAACATCAAAACCAACAGAATGGTCAACCTGGAAGCCAAGTGAAAGCCTTGGATTTGAATGTCTATCCAAGCCCCAAGCATCCAAGCCGGAATCGCGCAAGAGCCGAACCAATAGGCCTGATCCACAGCCGTAGTCGAGAACACGCGGGCTGGGCAACTCAACAACCGTAATCAGCCAATTTATAAATGCGGCATTCAAAATCGAACGGGTCACCTGACCAGAGTCAAAGCGCTCATTACTAGGATCATAGGCTTCATCCAGCCAATACGGCATTTCTGTCTGCATTGCTTGGCATGCACTACATTGAAAATATTGAACATCATGCTTGTTGAGCAATAGTTTTCGGAAAACCGAAACCAGCTCAGCGCCGCAAAGCCGGCATACATTGCTATTATCAAGTGAGTTTAACATGGGTAGGTTGAATTTAAACTAAGACCACCTCAAGACTAGCCTAGCTTGTGCTGGGTCTGACAGCCAAGTCAAATGGGTCTTGCAGCCTTTAAATGGAAGCATAGATTTCCTTGTGGGCTTCGACTACCCTGGGATAAGAGAAATACTCCACCAAGGCCTTATATCTATCTCCGAGGACTTTTGAGGGTGGCTGAAATGTGTGAACAGCAGCCATGGCATCGGCCCAGTCCTGTGTGTTTGTGGGAGACAAAAAAGTGCAATAATCCTGGCCAACTTCACGGTGAACTGTAATATCAGAGCAGAACACAGGCGCATCCATAGCCAAGGCTTCCACTAAGGGAAGACTGAAACCTTCAGCAAGGGAGGGCACAAGCACGGCTGAGGCTCCTGCATAAAGTTCGGCAAGCTGCTGATCATTTGGACTAATGAATACAACGCGTTCAGAAAGGCCAAGCTGCTGTATTGTTTTCTGCTCAGCTTCGTTTGGGCCACCACCACCAGCAAATACCAGGATGTGATCAGCCAAGACGCCAATGCTTCTGCTAAGGCCCTTGAGTGCCTGAATCCAGTTCTTGTAACTACCTCTTGTGCCAATAAACAAAAAATATGGTCTTCGGTTACCAGCAGATGCCGAGAGACTTTGATCGATCGGATTTAAGGCATTAGCCAAATGGATGGTGTGAACACGATCTGAAAGATTGGGCCTGATATCCAAGAGGTCTGCGGTAGCGGAATCACTGATACTAATGATCAGATCGCTTGCGTCGAGCCATTCCATTTTTTGAAGGTGAGGACTGCCTCCCGGAAAAAAGCCGGGGAAGCACTCTGGAATCATGTCAAATAAGCTGGTAACTAGCTTTGCCTTGACATCTTTGTTGGCATTCCATGGCAGCCCAGCATAGTAAGTGCTATGAATTATACTCGGTATCGGATATAGTGCTTCGCTGCCATCGGCAAGCAAATGAATATCCCTGAGAAGTATCTCTTCTAACGTACTAGCAGGGAAGAACAAGCCAATGCTAGCAGCATTTAAATAGGCATTTCGATGCCTGGTGAAGTAAGGGACAATTTTCACCTCATCTCCACCAGCACTACCAGCCATCGTGAGGATGTTGCTGAAGTAACGGCTCACACCACCTACAGACTGCCAAGCAAAAATTTGCCCATCGATGCCAACGATTTTCATTTCGTAAATTGGGTTTGATGGCTACTTCAAGGCTACAAGAGGCTGGAACAACAAAACAAATCATCGAACCAAATGAACTGGTGGTCGCGGCAAATAGGAGAGATAAGTGGTCATTGCCTTAGTCAGCATACATTATTCCACTATCTACCATACCACAATCAGCAAAGGTTTTGGCTTTGCAAAAGCAGGAAAGCCTGTACAATAAGAAAGTTGCCAGAAAACCCGCTGAACCGGTGGGCGAACAACGTCAATTAAATTTTTACAAAATACGTTAATACCTTCAAATGGTGTTCGCAGCCAGGCAGTCATGAACTTATCCCAATCAAGTCAGAAACAACTAAGAACCCCCGCAGTGCTGCTGATTGCTTGGCGTAGGCCAGACACCATTGAGGCAGTCATCAACTCTTTGCGGGTTGCTAATCCTGAGCGTGTTTATGTTGCTTGCGATGGCCCAAATCCAGCCCGAGCGGGAGAAGCCGAAATGGTTAAGCTCACTCGATCAGTGGTCGAGAAGGCCATTGATTGGCCCTGCAAAGTCGAGGAACTGTATTCAGAGATCAATCTGGGATGCCGCCTAGGAGTGAGCACGGCCATCAACTGGTTCTTCGATCAAGAAGAGGAAGGGATCATCTTGGAGGATGACATAGTCGTTCACGAGGATTTTTTTAATTATTGCGCCAATCTTTTAAATCACTACCGTAATGACACCCGTGTATGGGCAATCAGTGCAGACAATTTCCAAGATGGCCAATGGCGTGGCAGTGGCAGCTACTATTTCAGCCACAATCCGCACTGCTGGGGATGGGCAAGCTGGCGCCGCGCATGGCGGCACTACGACCTCAACCTAACGACTTGGCCCGAATTCAGAGATTCTGGAGCCATGGTCCATCTGTTTTCAAATACGGCTGAACGGCAATTCTGGTGGAATATCTGGGAGCGACTTTATCGAGATGGGCAGCCCGATACCTGGGACTACCAATGGAGCTACACGGTTATGGTTAACGGAGGTCTGGTCGCCCTTCCAAATACCAACCTTGCAAGTAATATTGGATTTAACAAGCAGGCTACACACACCTTGAGCCATGTCTCAACTCTTGCCAACTTGCCAACACAGCCATTGGGTGAGATTGTGCATCCCAGACATGTGCTACGAAATACTGATGCTGACGACTATTTCGTTTTTAAGCATGTTCAAACTCCTAGCTCACCAATGCACTCCGCAAAACCGCTGCCTGATTTAACAACGGTGCGTCCACGCATCAGAGTACTCCTTGAAAATGGTGAAAGACTATCTGTGGATATTGGTTGTGGGGGCATGCCACGAAATCCATTCAATGCCGAGAAATTGATAGGTTTTGATATTTATATAAGCCAGGAAGGGGTGTTTCCTTGCGTAATAGGCTTCGAGCCTTTTCCACTGGCCGATAATTCTGTTGACTTTGTTAGTGCATTTGACTTTATTGGACACCTTCCCCGCAATGCCATTATTAATGGCAACATCACAAGCCCATTCATTGATGCGATGAGTGAAATTTGGCGTATCCTCAAACCCGGTGGACTGTTTTATGCTCAGACACCAGCCTATCCATCAAACGCAGCCTTCGCTAATCCGTCCCAGGTTAACGTGATTACCGAGGGGTCAATCAGTTATTTTGCCAAGCGATTTGGGCTGGACGGTGAGGCAGTGGACGATTGGGGGCTTGAACAAGGCAGACAAAATGGTTTTCAGGGCGAGTTTTTATTGCTTAATCAGTGGTGGAGCGGCACTGACCTCTGCTGGAAGCTTCGATGCGAGAAGAAAGTCCTTGAAAGTATCTAAGTTTATCAAACGAGAATATAGATGTTAGACTTCAACCAAACAAACGAGAACTATGACTGCCAGACTTGAATCACTCGTCCAATCAATTCGAGATTTACTTACTACTTCTGAGCTTAGCCTGCAAGAAGCCCAATTGTTAGGGCGTTGGTTCCTACAAACAGGTTCCAATATAAGAGGCTACAACAACTATCAAAACGATCTAATATCAGGCGAAAGATTTTTCAGGAATCAAATACTTTCAAGACTGAGCCCATGCTTATGTGTTGATGTTGGAGCCAATGTTGGCAATTACTCCGAGGGTCTCCTTCATGATTTAAGATCAAATGTTGTCGCCTTCGAACCTTTGCTGTTAGCATATAGCCAACTAGACCAGCTCAAAGAAAAATATCCAACACGATTCATTGCAGAAAACTTAGCTGTTGGCGCCAAGAGTGGGACGGGTACTATTAACTTCAATCCTGAGGCTACAGAGCATGCTTCAATGACCACCTCCTCTGAAAATGTTTCATATCTAAACAATAGCTACGCTCAGGACATAGATATTGTCTCCCTTGATGAATATTTTTCTTCTTCACAAGCTAAGCCTGACTTTATAGAAATAGACGTGGAGGGCCTCGAGCATGATGTGCTGCTTGGAGCTAAGGATTTACTCACTAATTCTGCTCCAAAGTGCATTCAGATTGAAATGAATTGGCATCAGCTTTTTCGTCAACATTCTCTGTGGTCGTTATCGCAGCACTTACAAGGCTATCACGTGTATCAGCTACTTCAAAACGCTATCAGCCTGAAAGATCCAAGAGATCCCCTTGCGAATTTGTTTATGTTCTCTAACTTTATCTTTATACGTGATGACATGGTTGACCTATTGCCTGCAGAACTAATCGTATCAAATTGCTAAGTTCCTGGCTATCGGTCATCCATTTAAATAAAACTAACCGAAGATTTTTCGCTGAATATATCTTTGGTAACTTTTGGATTTGAATGTTGTGACTTGATTGGTAACTCAATCTTTTTGATTTGATACCTCCACCATCCCCCCAAACGCCGCCCCCAGATCCCTCGCCAACCCCTTCTGATCGCAGAGCTCGCTGGCCAACACCTCGGCGCGCAAGGATTGCTTGATGGCGGCAAGGGCTGCTCGATCTGCCGCAAGGGTTTGCAGGATCTGCACATACTCACCGCGGTTTTCGGCTATCCACTCGGGACGGCCCAGGGCCTTGAGCATCGAGGAGGTGAGCCTCGCCCCCATCCAGTTGCCCCGCATCGCCACCAGCGGCACCCCCATCACCAGGGCATCGAAGCCGGTGGTGCCGCTGTTGAGGGGAATCGTGTCTAAGGCGATATCCACCCGGTTGTAAAGGGCCATGTGGGCGTGCCAGCTGGCTACGCGGTCCACCAATTCAATCCGCTGAGGGGCGATGCCCTTGAGGCGCAGATGGCGCAGCACCCGTTCGCGGTTGGCT
>Ga0209298_10001830_pt1 | contig 13668 bp, 14 predicted proteins | sample S_140806_EF_Meta_FD_187325 | JGI IMG/M metagenome (GOLD analysis project Ga0209298, IMG submission 187325) | Freshwater microbial communities from Lake Simoncouche, Canada to study carbon cycling - S_140806_EF_MetaG (SPAdes) (version 2) | ecosystem: Environmental > Aquatic > Freshwater > Lake ...
AAAATCAAAATATAAAAAAAAATGATGGGATCATTACTTTAGAAAGCGACAAATCAAGTGTTGAGGTTCCTTCTCAGTTTTCAGGTAAAGTTAAAATTATTAAAATTAAGGTTGGAGATAAAATTTCTGAAGGTGATAAAATAGGTGAAATAGAAATCACTTCTGACGAACCAATCCAAGAACAAAAATCTGAAGATAAAAAGATTGAAATACAAAATGAAAGTAGAACTCCTAAAAATACAACGTTATTAAAAATTCCAGCACTTGGAACAGCTAAAAATTTAATTATTGCTGAAATTCTTTTAAAAAAAGATCAATTTATTAAAGCTGATGATATAGCGCTGTTAATTGAGGATGAAGAAAGTGCTTATGAAATACCATCGCCAATATCAGGAATTGTTAAAAATATAATACTTAAAAAAGGGCAACAAGTTAAAGTTGGAGATTCAATTGCAGAAATTATTAATCAAAACTTAGAAACAAAAATAAAAGAACAAGTAATTGTAGAAAATCTTGCGCAAAACAATAATCAATATCAAAACATTAAAAGTGCAAGTCCAAAAATAAGAAAATTCGCTAGAGAACTAGGTGTTAATATTCAGTTAGTTGAGGGAAGCGCAAGAAAAGGAAGAATTCTTGAAGAAGATATCAAACAATTTATTAAAAGTACTTTAAACAATAAAATTAACAAAGAAGAAGTTATACAAAAAATAGAAGCAAAAGAAGAAAAACTTCCGTATGAGCATAGAGAGTTTGGTGAGGTTGACATACAGAAAATACCAAGAATTAAAAGGCTATCTGGTCCTCATTTAGTCAAGGCCTGGAATGAAATTCCTCATGTAACACAATTTGATGAAATTGATGTTACAGACATGGAGCACTTTAGAAAAAATTTAATAGATCTTAATACAAAAGAAAAAATTACTATCACTCCTCTTGCTTTTATTATGAAAGCACTGGTTAATGGCATGAAAAAATACCCAAACTTTAATTCCTCACTTGAGTCTAGTGGTGAAAATATTATTTATAAAAAATATTTTCATATTGGAGTTGCTGTAGATACTCCTCATGGTTTAATGGTTCCAAAAATTAGAAATGTTGATCAAAAAGATCTTCTAACTTTAAGTAATGAACTTAGAAAAATTAGCAAGCTTAGTAAGGAACTCAAAATAGATAAAAAAGAATTTTTTGGAGGGTCAATTACGATTTCTAGTTTAGGAGGGATTGGTGGGAGTTTTTTTACTCCAATTATTAATAATCCAGAAGTAGCAATAATTGGAATAGGAAAAACAGAAATAAAACAGGTTTTTATTGAGGGAAAATTTATAGCAAGAGCAATGATGCCGATATCTCTTTCTTACGATCATAGAATAATTGATGGGGCAGAAGCGGCTAGATTCTGTCAAGATCTCAAGCTTAGTCTTGGAAAAAACTTTGCTTTCAATTTGTCATTTTAAAAATGATAAATGGCTATTGTGAAGAAAAATATAATCCTGTAAAAAAAATATTTGAAAGTTACTTCTTAAAACAAGAAGAAATTGGAGCTTCTTTTGCAGTTTATAAAGAAGGAAAACCATTAATAGATCTGCATGGTGGTTTTAAAAATAAAAATAATAATAATTGGGAAGAAAATACAATCGTAAATGTATTTTCAGCGACAAAAGGGATTTACGAAATTATAGTTTCCATTCTGATTGATCAAAACATTTTAGATTTAGAAAAACCTGTTTCTTATTATTGGGACGCCTTTAAACAAAGTAACAAAAGAGAAATTAAACTAAAACATATTCTGTCTCATCAATCTGGTCTCTATAGATTTAAAGAAAAAATTACACAAGAAGACCTTTTAGACTGGAATAAAATAATAACTATTTTAGAAAATCAGGAACCAGATCATCCGTGTGGTGAAAGAACGTATTACCATGCAAAAACTCACGGATTTTTAATCGGGGAGATTATAAAGAGAACAACAAACAAAAGTTTAGGAGAGCTAACTTCTAAACTGCTATCAAAAAAACTAAATTTAGATTTTTTTATCGGAACGCCCAAAAATAAACTTTCGAATATTGCTTTTCTTTATGAAGACAAGAAAGAAAGTAAAATTTCAGCTGAATTTAATGCATTTAATAATCCTGAACATGAAATAAATTTTTATAATAAAGAAAATTGGCAGACCGCAGAAGTTCCTTCAATGAATGGTCATGGAAATGCAAAATCTATTGCTAAAATTTATGATATTTTTGTAAATGATCTAATATTAGAAAAAAATATTTTATTATCAAAATCATCAATTAAAAAATGTCTAACGGAGAATGATTGTAGAGTTGATGAAAGTTTAATGTTGCCAATTAGATGGTCTCAAGTTGGTTTAATACTTAGAGGCGGTTGGTTGTTTGGAAAGAATAAAGAATCTTTTGGTCATAATGGTTGGGGTGGATCTTTGGGCTTTGCTGATCCTATTCTAGGAATAGGCGTTTCCTATACTACAAATAAAATTAATCCTACTATGACTTCAGATCAAAGAATTATCAATTTGTTAAAAGAATTTTATGAAATTAATAAATTTATATAATCTTATTTATTATTCTAATAACTTTCCTAGAGTTATGCTTTAAGATTAGTAATAATTTTTTTAAAAAAGAAATTTCTTTAAAAGGCAAATGTCGATTAACATTATCGACTACTTTTTGAATATCATACTTGCACCAAGTTTTTTGATGATTAAATATTTTTCCTTTTAAATTAATATAGTTATTAGTTAAGTGTCTAATAAAACAACCTATATTTAACTTATTATTGTCATCTATTGGTATTGCTGTAGATTTATATCTGTCCATGTTAATTCCATTCCAGCCTATGCCTGACATTTCTGTAGTTCCATAGAAACTTAGATAGTTCTTACCGTTCCATTTAAATTTCCACCATTTCGTTTTGATAAAAGATTTAAATTCAATTCTATCATAAATCCACATGCAACAATAAGGTTGTGGATTTATCATATATTTTTTATTTTTTATTTTTATATAGTTTATTAGTTTCTTTTGCAGATGAATAGAATAGAATTTATTGTCTGTATAATTAAATTCTGTTGCAAGAAAACCTAAGTTAAAATTATTTTCAACTAATTCATCTTTGTGCTGCAACCAATATTTAAAATTTTTTTTTGTAAAAAAAATATCATGCTCACAATAAATAAAAATATCAAATTTATTTTTTTGCTTTTCAAACAATTTTCTACATTTCCAGGTTAGATAGCCTTTATTTAAGTCTTCAGCTGATAATTTATGAATTATAATCTTTGAAGATATTTTTTTATTATTTAAAAAATTATTATGCGTATGAATAAATATTTCAACATTTTTTGATAAAGTCTTTAAACTTTTAATCGTTTTTCTTAAAATTTTAAATTTTTCTAGATTTGGACCAAAAAAAGGAATGTGCGCAACAATATTCATTTTGTTATTTAAAATTTTTTTAAAAAGATTACATTGATTTATTATTCATTCAATATAAACCATTAATATTATATCGATAAGACTATAATGAAAAAAAAAATATTAATAACTGGTGGCACTGGTTTCTTAGGAATAAATTTAGCAAAAAAGTTTAGTAAAAAATATACTGTAATACTATCTGGCAGAAATAATAAACTAAATTATATTGCAAAAAATAAAACAAAGTGCGAGGTCATTCCTTTGGATGTTTCAAATATTAATTCAATACGAGATGCTATTAATTATGCAAAACCAGATATAATTATACATGCAGCAGCAACTAAATTTGTCGATCTTTCTGAAAAATTTCCTTTTGAAACTATAGACTCTAATGTTCTTGGATCAAGTAACATTGCTAGAGTTTCTATAGATAAAAAAATTAAAACAGTTATTGGAATATCAACGGATAAAGCCTCTCCTCCTGTTAAAAATATTTATGGTCTTAGTAAGTCTATAATGGAAAGACTATTTCTCAGTTCTAGTAATCAGAGCAATACTCAATTTACATGCGTAAGATATGGAAATGTTGCCTGGTCAACTGGTTCTGTGCTTCCTATTTGGAAAAGAATGTTTGATAAAAATAAAACAATATTAACGACGGGACCTTATATGAGAAGATTTTTTTTTCTAGTGTCAGATGCAGTAACATTAGTTGATACTGCTTTAAAAAACATAAAATTTTTAAATGGAAAGATATTGTCTAGAGAAATGAAATCTGCTCAAATGATAGATATTATAAAGACATGGATAAATATTTATGGTGGCAAATATAGTATTATAGGAAGCAGGTCAGGTGACAGACAAGATGAATATTTAATAGGAGAAGAAGAGTTAAGGTATACAATTGAAAAAAAAATCAATAAGATTAAACATTATGTTATTGATTTTTCAAAAACCGATAAAAATTCAATCAAACAAATAATTTCTTCATCTACCGCTGAAAAACTATCAAATTTAGATATATCTAAAATACTAAAATTTGGCATGAAAAATGAAGAAGAATAAAACAATAGAACATGCATTTATTATGGCCGCAGGACGCGGCGTTAGATTAAAGCCATTAACTGATAAAATACCTAAGGCAATGATCAAATTCAAGCAAAGCACTCTTATTTCGAGGGGAATTAATAAATTAAAAAAAAAATTTAAAAATATACATATTTCAGTAGGGTATAAAGGACCGATCTTAGCGAAACACCTAATCGAAAATAATGTTTCAACAATTTTTAATACTGAAGGACACGGAAATTGTTGGTGGATTTTTAACACAATAATAAAATACTTAAACAAACCAATATTAGTTCTAACTTGTGACAATATTACTAATATTGATTTTAAAAAAATTGAAAAAGATTACTTAAAAAAAAACAGTCCTCCGTGTATGCTAATACCTGTGAATCCAATTAAAGATCTTGATGGCGACTATATATTTCATAAAAATAATATTGTTCATAACCTTTCAAGAAATAAAATAAGCAACATATATTGCTCTGGCATTCAAATATTAAATCCATTTATTATTAACAAGATTATTAAACCTTGTGAGGATTTTAATTTATTATGGAAAAATTTAATTAAAAAAAAAAAGTTACTTGTATCAGATCAAATGCCAAAAAAATGGTTTACAGTTGACAATATCAAACAATTTAAGAGGCTCAAAAAATTTTATTAATTTCTTCTGCGCTAATTATATTTAAATACTCTCTATAATTATAATAAAAATCTCTAAACTTAAGTTTTTTAAAATTTTTTTTGTTAATAATTAATTTATTTCTATTCAGTCTATTAAAAATAATGCCAATACCTTCATCAGCAAAACATGTATAAGTGTCTATTTCTGGATTGGCTCTTGCTTCTACGATATTCTTCCAGACATCTCCGTTCCAAGACATTCTTGACCTAGGAACTGCTTGATGAAAATAACTTTTAGGCATGCAATCATGTAAAAGAATTATCCCTCCATCATTTAAAGCTTTGAGAGAATTGTTTATATCTTTATTAACCTGCTCGTACTCATGCAAACCATCTATAAAAATTATATCAAATTTATCTAAATTATTTTTAAAAAAATCATCACTTGTTTTTCTAACATTGCCTCCCTGAACGGGATCAACACCGATTTTAAAGTCTATTAAAATATTAGAAAATATTTGGTCTTTATCACATCCTATCTCAAGATATTTTTTATAGTTTTTGCTAATAATTATATTTTGTATAATTTCCAATCTATGAGGATATAGATTCCAATTAAAATTTAATTTTTTATAAAATTTTTCGCCAAAAATATAATTATAAATTTTATTTATTTTAAATAAAAAATTTTTTATTTCGCTCATAAATTTTAGGGTCTATACCAAGATGATTTTCCGCAATATGCGTTAATGAGTCCTGATAAACGAAAATAATAAATTAAAACTTTTTTTTCTTTTAAAAAAATAGCATTTATTAAAAGCTTAAATATTACTGAAATAAATTTATTAATAGTAACTTTATAAGCAAATATAGTTCCGAAATGCTTCTTGTTATAATAAAATAAAGACCACATCCAATGCCAATTTCTACATAATTCAATATTGAACTTATCTCCTGACGATTGTTTTGCGTTATGTCCAATTTTTGCTTCTTTTACTAAAAAAATTTCTTTTTTACCTCTATAAAAATCATGAATTCTTTTACAAAAATCTATTTCTTCAAGAAATAAAAAAAAATTTTCGTCAAATATTTTTTTAAAATTTACTCTTCTTAAATTTATTAACATTGCAAATCCTTTTACATAATCCACTGATAGTACATTAGCTAATTTTTCATCTGAAGAACTTTTTAAAAAATATCCATAATTACTTATTAAATTAGGTGCTAAGATTTTAAATTTATTATCTAATAATTTTACTGCTTTATAAAGTTCAATAATGCAATTTTTTTTAAGAAACGAATCTGGATTTAGTATAAATGCATAAGGGGTTTTTATTTTGGATATTCCTAAATTATTTCCAGCTCCATATCCTAAGTTCTTGCCAGCAATAACCACTGTTACATTTGAAAATTTTTTTTCTAATTCTTTTTTTATTAAATAATTGTTTGAATTTTCAACTATTAAAATTTTGACTTTTGAATTTATGCTTTTAATACACTTTTTAATAATATTGCCACTATTGAAGCAAACTATTACGAATGTTATCTTGTCTATAAAATTTTTCATAAATTTAAACTACAAAAATACACTATAAATGTATAAACACTATTATACTTTTTATTAATAAGACAAAATAATGAAAACAGTAATCGTAACTGGCGGATTAGGTTTTATAGGTAGCAATCTTATTAATATTTTAAATAGCAAAGATTATTTTACAATTAATATAGATAAATTAAGTTATGCCTCAAATTTAAAAAATATTAATTCTAATATAAAAAATTATAAATTTTATAAAGAAGATATTAACAACAAAAATTTTGTTAAAAATATTTTAAATAAATACAATCCCTCAATAATCTATAATCTTGCAGCAGAAACGCATGTAGACAGATCAATTGATGGTCCAACAAATTTTATTAATAGCAATATTCTTGGTGTTTTTAATATTTTAGAATCTATTAAAAATCATAAAAATAAAATTAAATTAATTCAAATTTCTACAGATGAGGTTTATGGTGATATTCAAAAAAATTACAAATCCAAAGAGAATGACGCTTACAATCCAAGTTCACCCTATGCAGCATCAAAAGCAAGCGGAGATTTACTGATAAAATCATATATTCGGACCTATAAATTAAACGCAATAATTACCAACTGTTGCAATAATTATGGTCCAAATCAATATCCAGAAAAATTAATACCTACTATAATTTATAATCTAATAAAAAATAAATCTATACCTATATATGGTAATGGAAAAAATATTAGAGAATGGATTTACGTAAAAGACCATTGCAACGCTCTTATACAAATATCTAAGTATGGAAAATCTGGAGAAAATTATAACATTGGTAGCGGTGTAGTATTTAACAATATTGAAATCACAAAAAAAATAATGTCTATATTTAACAATCTAAATAACAATATTGTCCCAAGAAGTATAATTTATTTTACAAAGGACAGACCGGGACATGACTTACGCTACTGTTTGGATTCATCCAAAATTAAAAAGCTAAAAAAGTGGGAATGCACATCTGATTTTGAAAGCAAAATAAAAGAAACAATAATTTGGTACACTAATAAATTTGAAACAAATTATTTTAAAAATAAAGAATATAAAAAGAGAATTGGTTTAAAAACATGATTAAAAAAGGAATAATATTAGCTGGTGGAAAAGGCACTAGATTAAGTCCTTTAACAAAAATAATTAATAAACAGCTTCTGCCATTATATGACAAACCAACAATATTTTACCCGTTATCAGTACTTATGCTAGCAAATATCAGGGATATACTAATTATTACAAATCCTAATGAAGGTGATAATTTTAAAAAAATTATAGGAGATGGGTCAAACTTTGGAATTAAAATTGAATACTTAGAACAAAAAAAACCTAATGGGCTACCTGAGGCTTTTATAATTGGTGAAAAATTTATCAATAACCAAAGCATCGCTTTAATTCTTGGAGATAATTTTTTTTATGGCCAAGGTTTTACTAATCGATTAAGAGAAGTTACTAAACAAAAAACAGGATCAACTATATTTGTTTACGGCGTAAATAATCCTCAAGATTACGGAATAATAGAAATGCACAATAAAAAGATAATAAATATAAAAGAAAAGCCAAAAAAATCTAAATCAAATCTAGCTATAACTGGACTTTATTTTTTTGATAAAAGTGTAGTTTCTTTATCAAAAAAACTTAAGCCATCAAAAAGGAAAGAGCTAGAAATAGTCGATCTAATTAAAAAATATCAAATTAAAAATAAAATTAAAGTTGAATTTATGGGTAGAGGTAGCGTTTGGCTTGATACTGGTAATGTGGAAAGCTTTTTTGAAACATCGCAATACATAGCTACAGTAGAAAAAAGGCAGGGTCAAAAGATTGCCTGTTTGGAAGAAATTGCACTAAATAATAAATGGATTAATAAATCAAAAATTATTGAACAAATAAAATTTTATGGAAATTGCGATTATTCTAAATATCTAAGGAAATTAATTACTAATAATGAAAATAAAAATTAAAGGAATAATTCTTTATAAATCAAATGTTAATAAAGATTCACGAGGCTATTTTACAGAAATTTATAAAAAAAAATTATTAAAAAAAAATCTTATATTTCACTGCTTATCAAGCTCCAAAAAATTTGTATTAAGAGGTTTGCATTTACAGATTAAAAACTCACAAGCTAAATTTATAACTGTAGTATCCGGAAAGATTTTTGATGTAGCTGTTGATCTAAGGAGAAATTCTAAAACTTTTGGAAAATTTTTTAAAATAACTCTGCCTTATAAATCTTATAACTCTATTTATATCCCTGAAGGTTTTGCTCATGGCTTTTGTGGGCTAAGTAAAAACAATATTATCTATTACTGTTGCACAAACTACCGAGAAAAAAGACATGAGGTGGGAATCTTATGGAATGATAAAGACCTCAAAATCAAATGGCCTATAAAAAAACCTATTTTATCAAAAAAAGACCAAAATAATATAACTTTTAGAGAATATTGTGCTCGATACAAAATATGAGGTTTAATTATAATATTGTGATAACTGGAGGATCCGGAAGATTTGGTTCAATTTTAAAAGAAAAATATCGATCGAAAAAAATATTTTATCCAATAAAAAACGATTTAAATATCATCTCTTTTAAATCTATAGAAAAGTACTTAAAAAAAATTAAACCAAAAATTTTAATCCATCTTGCAGGTTTATCTAGACCGATGAATGGTCATGATAAAAATATTTTGAAAAGCATAGATCTAAATATTATTGGAACTGCAAATATTGTTAAAGTATGCTCAAAACTTAATATAAAATTAATATATTTTTCTACGAGTTACATTTATCCTAATAAAAAAGGCAATCATAAGGAAGTTGATCCTATTCTCCCTGTAAATAATTATGCGTGGTCGAAATTAGGAGGAGAATCTGCAGTGCAAATGTACAAAAATTCATTGATTCTAAGAGTATGCATGACTGAAAAACCTTTTATACATAAAAAGGCTTTCGCTAATATTAAAACAAACTTTATCTACCATGATGAGGTAGCAAAAATACTATTTAAGTTATTAAATAAAAAAGGAATTATAAATCTAGGAGGAAAAACACAGTCGCCATTTGATTTTGCAAAAAATCAACGATTAAAAGTAAAAAAGATTTACATAAAAAAAAATTCTAAAACTAATTATCCTATTAACTGCTCAATGAATTTAAATAAATTGAGAAAAATTATAAATTAAAATTTTATAACTTAATTAATTTAATAATTTTTTATTTGTAAAAACTAAAGTCCTGCTAATTTTTTTAAAAATTGGTAATCTATACTTTATTAAAAAATTTATTATTCTGCAGCTAGTTAGGGTATTCTTTTTTATTTGATATATATATTTATAGCCCCTTAATGAAAAAAGTAATTTATTAGTCATAAATATTTTATTAAAGTAGCCATCAATCAAGGACGGGTGCGGAGCCAAATATACATTGGGCATCCTTTTTCTTAGAATCGGTGCTATGAATGGTAATAATTTATATTCTCCACCTTCAATATCAATTTTAACAAGATCTTCAGATTTTAATTTTTTCTTATTCATAAAACTTAATAAATTTAGAGAGTTAATAACTACACTCTCATAGTTTGTGTTTACATTTTTTATTAGAGATGAAGTTGAAGAACCGTAATTTCCGTGTGGAATATTTAGAATGGTCTTGCCGTTAAATAAATGTGCGGCTTTATTATATAGCTCAATTTTAACTTTATTTAACTTATTTTTATTTAAAAAAATATTATTTTTGAGTTCTTTATAAGCTTTAATGTCTGGCTCAAATGCATAAATTTCCTTAGGATAAAAACTTGCGGCAATTAAAACCGTAGGGCCAATCCAAGATCCAATATCATAATAATTAGTATTTTTTTTTATTAAAAGATTATATATTTTTATATTAAGTGGCTCCCATTTATTCTTTGAAAATTTTTTCCAAAATAAATTATTTTTTTTTACTTTAAAAGATTTTTTACCAACTCTAATAAGCATTATTATAAATCTAATAGTAATTTATTTTATAAATTTATGACAAAATCCATTTATGATATTTAATTTTATTTTTAACAATATATTTTGGAAACGTATTATCAAAAGTAACTTTGTCATATTTTAAATTTTTGTTAAAAAGATCTTCTAGGTTAAATATTTTTTTCTTAATTATATTAATACTAGAAAACTTTTTAGAAGCATATTCAGTATGAGCGAATGTTTGTAATTTTAATGATATATCTTTTGGTGTCATTAAATTATTAAAATGCCAGCCACCGTCTTCTATTAATTCAATACTCTTCTCTTTGTCAAATCTCATCCAAGAATATTTTAAATTTTTAAGTAATACTTTTTGCCTAAGGTCATCAAAAGATTTTAAATATTTTTTTTTGGTAATTCTTGATCCAGCCCAAGGACTTTCGTACTTATTATATAAATTTAATTTATAGCAAAAAGTTTTTTGCAAAAAAATTCCATATTTTTTATTTAAATTAATATTAACTAATTTATTTGGATTTGGGATTTCATCTGGGTCTGAATAAATAATATAATCTTCATCTCGCGCTTGATTTATTCCCTTAAATATAAACTCTCTTTGAAACGCTTGTCTTTGCCATGGATTAAGATCTTCTGGAAACTCATCGCAAATAATATGAATAATTTTTTTTTTGAATTTTTGATATTTTTTTATATTAAAATTTATATTTTTTTTTCTTCCTTGATGATCTTGTTTTCCCTCGCAAACTACAAACATATCAACATAATTATTAAGAATGTTAAATCTCAATTCCAATTGGCGATCTTCCTTAAAAAAATTAACACAATCAAATATTTTTTGCTTCATATAATTATTTTTATGGCGGAGAGAAAGGGATTCGAACCCTTGATACCTTTAACAGTATACACGCTTTCCAAGCGGGCGCCTTCAACCACTCGGCCATCTCTCCATTTTAATAATTTACAGCTATTTTCCACGCTTCTAAAATATTAGTGCATACTTTTGTGTCCAACCATTTCATGCCATGCCCCGTTGTCTCTCTGTTACCTTTGTTTATATTAGAAACTACATCATCAATTTGATAAGAGTAAAGACTCTTTTGGCAATTAAAATTGTATGTTTTGCTATAAAAAAAATTCTTTTTTATATTTATTTTATATTCTTTATTTGGCGTCCAAGGGTTAAAAATTTTCAAAACTCCCTTTTCTCCTACAATTTCTAGAGTACTTTTATAATTTTTAGCTATTGCTACATTAAATTCAGAATAGAAGTTATTGTTAAAGTGAATGTACGCAGAAGAAACGACATCTACATTTGTGTTACCAAAAAGACTTTTTGCTTTAATATTTGTAATTTCTAAATTTTTATTATTATTAAGCTTTGAAAGAAAATTAACCGCGGATATAGGGTAGCATCCGAGATCATTAATTGCTCCTCCTCCAAGATTTTTATTTAACAATCTTCCACTTTCATCTCCTTTTTTTTTAATAAACCCAAGAAAAGTTTTATTAATATTAAATCCCATATTAGCTTTAATGCTAATAATATTTCCAATTTCCCCATTAAGAATAATTTCAGCAATTTTATCAATTTGGGGATGATGTAAATACATAATTGCCTCCATAAAAAAAATATTATTTTTTTTAATTAACGCAATACATTCATTAAAATCACTAAGATTTAAAAATGCAGGTTTCTCTACTAATATATTTTTTTTATAATTAGCTGCTTTTATAATTGTATCTTTATGTAAATTATTAATATTAGAAATATAAACGGCATCAATATTTTTATTTTCTAATAACTTTTCATACGACGAGTATATTTGAACAGTATTATTTTTTAATTTGGGCTTTATTATTTTGCTATTAGTAGCGATAGCAAGCAACTTTGAATTATCGCTGTCACATAAAGATTCTTCAAAAACTTTTGCAATTCTTCCATATCCTAAAATTCCCCATCTTAACTTCATTGCAAAAACTAGTTTAATAAAATCTTAATATTTTTTTCTTTTGGAATACAAATTAAATCATGTTTCACTGGCAATAAAAAATAACTATTGGCAATTAATGTATTTAAACACGATATTAAATTAAGATTTGGAGCATGGATCCATTCAAATATTATAATTGGTCTAATTTTTATTTTATCTAAAAAATTATTTACTAAATGACAATCGTATCCTTCGGTATCTATATAAAGCAAGTCAAAACTATTGATTCCATGCTTTTTAAATAAATCAAGGAATGAAATCTGATTTATCATTTCTTTAATAATATGTTTTTTTTTAACTCCATGTTTAATTAAATGTTTATAGTCAAAAGAGGGTATTGCACGTGCGCTAGAGTCGTATTTTTTTAAATACTTTTCGTCTACCTTATATAAATAGTTTATTTCATTATTTGTACTTACTGCACAATTTTCTAGATTTACATAATTTAAATTTTTGTAATTTTTAACAAGTAATTGAAAATTATTTTTTATAGGTTCAATTAATAAACTTTTTATCTTATATTTTTTTATAAAATAATTAATGTGCTCATATGAAATTCCATCATTAGCACCTATTTGAACTATAGATTTAATATATTTTCCCTTAAGCAAATAATCTAAAATATTTTCAACTGTTAAATTAGATTTTTCAAATAAAATACTCTGATTTTTTATAAAATTTTTTTCTATTATTTTATAACCAAATATTCCGACAATTTTTTTTAAGATTTTATTATTCATTTTTATTTATTTTAAGAACTTCAATAAATGCTTCTTGGGGAATATCAACGCTGCCAAATTGCCTCATTCTTGCTTTTCCTTTTTTTTGTTTTTCTAAAAGTTTTTTCTTTCTGTCCCTTGCTCCTCCACCATGAATTCTACTAATGACATCTTTTCTGTAACCAGATATTGTTTCTCTTGCTATAACTTTTCCACCAATAGCTGCCTGAATTGGTATTTGAAATTGATGTCTTGGAATTAAATCTTTTAATCTTTCGCACATTAATCTTCCT
>Ga0209298_10001833_pt1 | contig 13651 bp, 3 predicted proteins | sample S_140806_EF_Meta_FD_187325 | JGI IMG/M metagenome (GOLD analysis project Ga0209298, IMG submission 187325) | Freshwater microbial communities from Lake Simoncouche, Canada to study carbon cycling - S_140806_EF_MetaG (SPAdes) (version 2) | ecosystem: Environmental > Aquatic > Freshwater > Lake ...
CGATGAAACCCGGGTCTACAGGATCAACGTCCCGATTGATGGATGGATTCAGGAGCTTACAGAAAGTCCTGTCGGATCTTTCGTTCACAAGGGTGATTTGCTTGCAGGATATTACTCCCCAGAGCTCCTTGCCCGTGAACGTGCATTTTTCTTCGCATTGGAGACGGCTGACAATATTCCTCAGACAGTGATCCCTGGACAAAAAGGCGTCGGTGCTGCCATTCCTGGTGGTGGCGCCACGAGTCAGCAAATCCACGACTTATCACCATCTGCCCGGATGGACCGCTTCCATGACTACAAAGATGAAGCATTTGCGATGCGCAAGGAACTTATCCGTCGCTCTCATGGTCTTCCCGTTCCAAAGGAACAAAAATCTGCCCCAGACTCCGGAAATGGTGGCCGGATGGGGAATGCCATGAAAATCGATGACAAGAGCCCGGTGCAGCGCAACATGAGCTTTGCTACCGGTGTCCTTGGACCTGAAGGAAATTCAGGGAAAATAAATGCCAATCAAGGCATCGTGCAGGGGCCGGTCGAAAATCTGCGTAACCTTGGTATGACCGATGATCAAATCGTTCAGCTTGCCGCAAAGCGAGAAGTTACGAGAACGATTGATGTCTATGCTCCAATCGATGGCTACCTGCTTACACGGTCCATCAGTAAGGGGCAGCGCTTTATGGAAGGCACAGAGTTCTTCCAAATCGCAGACCTCTCAACGGTCTGGGTCAATGCGGAAGTTCTTGACTCAGATACCCAAGCCTTACAACCGGGAACTGTAGTGACAGTCCGCACCGCGGATGGCAAACATCAGGCAGAAGCCACTGTCTCAAATGCACTTCCAGTAGCAGATCCATCGACAAGAACATCGAAAATCCGGCTTGTTGTGCGTAATGCTGATCGAGCATTCACGCCAGGTGCCGCCGTGGATGTCATTCTTAAAGTCGCTCATCAGCCAGCGCTATCGATTCCAGCCGATGCCCTTATTGACACTGGGAAGGCTACCTATGTCTTCGTTCATGGAGCGGATGGTAGCTATTCCCGCCGCAATGTAACCGTCGAGCGACACAGTGCCGGGCGCATTGTGATCAAGAGTGGACTCAAGAGCGGAGAACGTGTCGTAACCGCTGGAAATTTCCTGATCGACTCCGAAAGCCGGCTTCGCAGCCACTAGTGACCTGCCAGGCTGGATGCGTATGCACCAGCGTGCCGCATTGGAATCCAAATCATGAACATTGACCGTATCGTTGACTTCTCTGTCAAGAACCGCTACCTTGTCCTCATTTTGGTGGCATTTGCTACCATTTTGGGGTGGTTCTCGTTCCGGACATCCCCTGTGGATGCCATCCCGGACCTGTCAGACACACAGGTAATCGTCTATTCGAAGTGGGATCGCTCCCCGGATGTCATCGAGGATCAGGTGACATATCCCATCGTTACGGCGATGCTCGGCGCCCCGCACGTAAAAGCCGTGCGTGGTTTCAGTGACTTCGGTTATAGCTTTGTCTATGTTGTCTTCGATGAGGGCACAAATGTCACAGCTGCGCGTTCGCGCACCAATGAGCTCCTCGCAGGTGTCCTGCAGCGCATCCCTAAGGGTGTACAGACTCAGCTGGGACCGGATGCATCCGGGCTTGGATGGGTTTATCAATATGCCCTAGTGAATAAGTCTGGCACGTTAAACCCAGCAGATATCCGTGCGTATCAGGATTGGACACTGCGCTACCAGCTCAAGTCCATCCCGGGTGTTGCTGAAGTGGCAACCGTCGGCGGCTTCGGGCGCCAGTTCCAGGTGAATATAGATCCTGTCCGCCTGCGCCGCTACGGCGTTCCACTGCGCAAAGTCGTGGATGCGGTCCGTGGAGCCAACCAGGAATCCGGCGGGCGTCTGGTCGAGTTTGGCGGTACTGAGTACATGGTCCGCGGACGCGGCTATGCAAAGTCGTTGTCTGAGTTTTCGGAAACGATCATTCAAGGGATGGATAATGACCGTCCTGTCCGTGTCGGCGATGTCGCAGATGTGGAATTTGGCCCAGACATGCGCCGCGGAGTTGCAGACCTCAATGGTAACGGCGAGACCGTCAGTGGTATTGTCATCGCCCAGCAGGGTGAGCACGTCAGCGATGTGATCAGTCGTGTCAAGGCACGCATCCAGGATGTCAAAGGCTCCATGCCGGCAGGCCTCGAGTTGGTGCCTGTCTATGACCGCTCCGACCTGATCAAGAGATCTATCAATACGCTCAACACCACGCTAATCGAAGCGATGGTCGTGGTCGCACTCGTTATCTTCGTCTTCCTCTGGCACTTCCCAAGCTCTATCATCCCGGTGATTACGATCCCAGTGTCGATTCTGATCGCATTCATTCCATTCAAAATGCTGGGACTGAGTGTCAACATCATGTCGCTCGGCGGGATCGCGATTGCTGTTGGCGCGATGGTGGATGCAGCTATCGTCGTTGTCGAACAAACCCACAAGCGGCTTGAAGAGTGGGAAAAGGGCGGACGCGTCGGGTCTGTGTCCAGCGTGGTTGTTCAGGGCGTCAAGGATGTCGCGGGGCCAAGCTTCTTCGCATTGCTTGTCATCGCTGTCTCATTTCTTCCAATCATGACCCTAGAAGCACAAGAAGGCCGTTTGTTCAAGCCACTGGCTTACACAAAAAACCTCTCGATGCTGGTTGCGGCCATCATGGTCCTGACCCTTGATCCTGCGCTGCGTATTCTCATCGTCAAGCTGGGCGAAAAGAAGACCGGTAATGCGTTTATCGATCGTATTCTTCACAGCATTCTGGTCGGAAAGCTCCAGAGCGAAGAAGAACATCCAATCAGCCGCGGCCTGATTCGTATCTACGAACCAGTCGTGGTTTGGTCGCTCAAGCGTGGCTGGATGGTCATCGCAGCTGCAGTGCTTCTGGTTGGGATGACGGTTCCTGTGTTCAATCGTCTGGGGCGTGAGTTCATGCCTCCACTCGATGAAGGTGCGCTGTTCTATATGCCGAGCACGATGCCGGGTATCTCCGTGACGGAAGCTCAGCGGTTACTTAATGTGACCGACAAGAAGATCAAGGCATTCCCTGAAGTCGCAGCAGTTCTTGGAAAGGCTGGACGTTCAGACTCCAGCACCGACCCGGCACCACTTTCGATGCTCGAAACGGTCATCGTCTTGAAGCCCCGTGAAGAATGGCGAAAAGCCCCGACCTGGTACTCGAAGTGGGCACCAGAATTCACGAAGCCTCTCCTACGGAGAATCACGCCCGATACGATTTCCATCAAGGACCTTGAGCGTGAAATGAATGCCGCGGTGCGTGTGCCAGGTCTTGCAAATGGCTGGACGATGCCTATCAAGGCGCGTATAGACATGCTCACGACTGGCATCCGTACGCCGGTTGGCCTCAAGGTCAGCGGCAAGACTACGGATGAAATCGATGCAATCGCCGCTGAGGTTGAAGAACACCTCTCTGGTATTCGCGGCGCACGCAGCGTCTTCGCTGAGCGCACCGCTGCTGGTTACTATCTTGATATTGCCTGGGATCGCGCCAAGCTTGCACGCTATGGCCTTACCATTGATGATGCCCAAGTTGTCGTTGCAAATGCGATTGGTGGGGAAGAGGTCAGTACGGTCGTGGATGGCCGTAATCGCTACCCAGTGAATGTCCGCGTAAAGTCGGCGTATCGTAGTGATGTTGAGGCGATTTCGCAGCTGATTGTCACCGACATTGATGGTAAGCGTGCGGTTTCCGTTGCCGATGTGGCCAATGTCCGGATTGTCAGCGGCCCGGCGATGATTCGTGACGAAGATGGAATGCTGACTGGGTATGTCTATGTCGACTTGGATGGCCGTGATCCGCAGTCCTTTGTGGATGAAGGTAAGCGTGTGCTTGCTGAGGAGCTGAAACTGCCAACAGGGGCGACCGTGCTCTGGTCTGGTCAATATGAAAATATGCAGCGGGTTGCGCGGAGGTTGACGCTGGTTGTTCCAATCACCCTAGCTCTGATCTGTATCCTGCTCTATGTCAACCTTAAGTCCATTCAAAAGACCATGATTGTGTTGCTCGCGGTTCCATTTTCCGCGATTGGTGCCATCTGGCTTGTTTATGCCCTTGGCTTCAATATGAGCATCGCCGTTTGGGTGGGTCTGATCGCGCTCATGGGGGTGGATGCCGAGACGGGTGTGTTTATGTTGCTCTACTTGGACCTTGCGTACAACAAGGCGAAAAAAGAGGGACGGCTTACAAGCCGGGATGCACTCCGTGAGGCGGTTGTCGCTGGCGCGGCGCGGCGTATCCGGCCGAAGTTTATGACGGTGATGACGATGTTTATGGGGCTTGTTCCTGTGCTTTGGTCAACAGGTGCCGGCTCAGATGTGATGCAGCGGATTGCGGCTCCGATGATTGGCGGGATTTTCACGAGCTTTCTGCTTGAGCTGCTGGTGTACCCGGCAGTTTATGAAGTGTGGAAGTGGAAGAGTGAGGTGTCTGCAATGGTGAATGTACATTTAGATGTCCCTGTGATCGGGGAGCCTGAAGCGGTCTAGAAAGACCATGCAGTTCAGTTAGAAAAACGCCCCACTGGCATTTGCCAGTGGGGCGTTTTTCACATTCGCGATGCCAACACCATGGAGCCCCAGTGGCTACCAACAGTGCATTTAGCATCACCGTATAAATACTATATTTGCAAAAGATGAATTAACAATCTGGTAAAAATAACATTCTTTCTTACCGGGCCTTTCGATTAGGCTATCTGCGTCGGTTTTCGTCGTCATTAGACGTGCTCATCGGCATAGATATTGCACATCTGCTAAATATCTGCGGTGCACCTTTCCCAAAGGCATACAGCAGGCAAAGGCAGATGCGAAAACGCATCACGTATTCCCGGTACGAAAGAGAATTCCATATATGGTTACCAAGCGTCAGAACTGGTTACTCAGATTCGGTGTGCTGGCTATTGTCAATCCTTCCCTCATCATGCTGTCCCTGGCAGCCGGTGGACCTGTGAAGGAATCGACAGTCACATCACCAAAGTCAACTAAAACCGCAACACGCTCCGTTAGCAAAAAAGCACGGACAACATCTAAGGTGACAGGCAAGTCAGCACAGCTATCCACAAAGGTGGATATAAAGGCTGTTACCCGTAAGCCTGAAGGTCAGGAACGCAAAGTCCTCGGACGTGTGTCCGTAGAGCAACGTAAAGCAGCTGCGGCCGCAATGCGCACCGCTCGTGCAGAACGGCGCGGACCGGCACAGATTGGCGCCCCAGGGCCAGGTGGTCAACCAGACTACTTTGGTACAACACCAAACTATGCAAACAGCCCACTGCCACAATTCGATGCGCAAGGTAACCACATTGCAGGCACCGGAATCCGCAAGTTTGTAGATACACTCCCTGGCCTTGGCCCAAACCATGCCAACAACCTTGGTAAGTACATCTCTGTTGCGCAGCCAATCCCCAATGCTGCTTACCCAAATGATGACTACTACGAGATCGGTGTCGAGGACTTCCAACATCAATGGAATACCGACCTCCCAGCAACATCTCAGGTTCGTGGCTACCGTGACCTGAACCCACTCTCCGATGGTCAGCCACACTACCTTGGCCCATTCATTTTCGCAGAGGCAGACAAGCCTGTGCGAATGAAGTTCGTTAACAACCTCGGCGTTGGCACTGCAGGCAACCTCTTCCTCCCCGTTGACAAGACGTTGATGGGAGCTGGTGATGGCCCACTGCAAACCAGTGTTGATGGAAATGGAAACCCTGTCTATGCACAGTACACAGAAAACCGTGCCCTCATTCACCTCCATGGTGGCAAGACTCCCTGGATCTCCGATGGAACCCCACACCAGTGGATTGTGCCAGCGGGTGAATCCACGCCATATAAGCGTGGTGTGAGTGCACGCAATGTTCCTGACATGACCGATCCGGGTGATGGTGCGATGACGTACTACTTCACCAACCAGCAAAACGCACGGCAGATGTTCTACCATGACCACACATCAGGTATGACCCGTCTGAACTTCTATGCGGGTGAGGCATCTGGGTACTTCATTACGGATCAGTACGAGAAGGACCTCATTGATGGAACAAACCTCTCGGGTATCAACCCAGGTCTGAAGCAGGTTCTTCCAACATCAAATGATGAACACCGTTACGGTATCCCACTCGTAATTGCGGACAAAACATTCGTTCCTGATGCCGCACAGCTGGCTGCAACTGACCCAACATGGAACTGGGGACCAATGGGTAACCTCTGGTACCCACACGTCTATATGCCAAACCAGAACCCATATGACATCTCTGGTGCAAATGGAATGGGACGCTACGACTGGGGACAGTGGTTCTGGCCATCCTTCCCAAGCAAGTTTGGAGCCGTTCCAAACCCATACTACGGAGCTCCTGGCGAGCCTCCAATGATGCCTGGCGTACCTCACCCAAGTGCGGTTCCAGAGGCATTCATGGACGTCATGACAGTCAACGGTACGGCATTCCCAACGATGCCTGTTGAGCGTAAGGCGTATCGCTTCCGGATCTTGAATGCATCCACAGAGCGCTATGTCAACCTTCAGCTTTACTACATCGACCCTGCGCATCCAACGGAAATCAAAATGCTTCCAGCAGATCCACATGGTCCTAATGATGCATTGCCTTTGTCCACACCAGGCATGACTGGATTTGGCGTTGGATTCACCAACCCATTGATGAACACCGATGGAACGGTTGGCGGTAACGGAACAGGTCTTCCACCAGGAACCTGGCCTGATACATGGCCAACGGATGCACGTGATGGCGATGTTCCTGATCCAACAGCGGCTGGTCCAGCGTGGGTACAGATTGGAAATGAATCTGGCTTCCTGCCGAAGCCTGTTGTCATTCCAAGTGCACCATTTGCCTACGAATACATGCGACGAACCATCGTCGTGCTTAACAACTCAACCCACTCCTTGTGGATTGGTCCAGCTGAGCGCGCTGATGTCCTTGTCGACTTCTCACAGGTTCCTGCTGGTAGCAAAATCATCATGTACAACGATGCCGCAGCTCCACTGCCTGGCTTCGATGCACGTTTAGACTACTACACCGGCAATCCTGATCAGCAGGATACGGGCGGTGCTCCGAGCACAGTGGAAGGCTTTGCGCCAAACACACGTACAATCATGCGCTTTGATGTCGGCACTGCACCTGCAGCCGCTCCATTAAATGTCAATGACATTTCGCCACTGATTCAGGCTGCACACACAGCCAGCCAACCAGCGCCAATCGTTCCACAGTCGTCCTACAACGACGTCCGTGGCCAGAACTATGCGGATACGTATAGCTCGATCAATGCGACATCGCTGACATTCACCCCATTGGATGAAAAGACTGGAGCACCGACAGGTCCTGCGGTCACGACAAAAATGGAGCCTAAGGCTATACAAGAACTCTTTGAGCTGCAGTATGGCCGGATGAATGCGACGCTTGGTGTGGAAATGCCTTTCACCACCTATGCAACGCAGGTCACTGTCCCTCTGGGATACTTTGACCCGACAACGGAAAACATGTCGGATAACAAGGTTCAGATCTGGAAGGTGACGCATAACGGTGTGGACTCCCACATCATGCACTTCCACCTGTTTGATGTTCAGATTGTGAATCGTGTTGGCTGGGATGGTGCGGTTACTTGGCCAGAAGCCAATGAGCTTGGTTGGAAAGAATCGCTGAAGATGCACCCGCTGCAGGACTGTATTATCGCAATGCGTCCAAAGCACATGTTCCTTCCGTTTGCTGTTCCAGATAACATCCGACCACTTGACCCAACCAAGGCGGTTGGTGCTCAGATTGAAGTTCAGGACCTCTCTGGTGCTGGCCCAATAACCATCACCAATGCTAACACCAACTTCATGTGGGACTATGCATGGCACTGTCACCTCCTCGGTCACGAAGAGAACGACATGATGCGACCGGTCAGTGTTGCTGTTTCCAAGACAGCTCCAGTGGCACCAACAGGCGCATCGGCAACCGTAGTAAGCAGCGGAATACAGGTTTCGTGGACAGATTCGTCTGTGGTGAACTGGAACTACCGTGTAGAGCGCAATGCTGGAGCACGTGTTTCTGGTGGCGGTCTACTGTGGTCTGTTGTTGCGACAGTTCCAAAGGGCACGACATCGTGGATTGACAAAGACAACACGATTGGTGGCACGATCCAGTATCGGATCTCTGCAATCAATGGTGGTGGCGAGTCTGCTAAGGCAACCTGTTCTACGACGGTAACAAGCTCGGTTCGCCTTGCAAACCTCACAGCATACGCGGCGCCTCTGTCGAGCAATCCGCCAAGTGTTCAACTCTACTGGACGAACAATATTCCGTCGGTGACCGGAATCATTGTCGAACGAGCAACTAACATCGGTTTCACAGCTAACGTTGTTGATGTAACGGCTAACGGATCAACCAGTGACATGGTGGATTCCACCGTCGCGCCAAAGACCACGTACTACTACAGGATTAAATCTGCAGATTCGAATACCTGGGTAGGACCAGTTGTTATTACGACGGCAGGTCAGCTTCCTACTGTGATCAGTGGAGTCACTGCAACGCCGGCTGCATCGACAACAGCTGCACCTAGCATCAACCTGAGCTGGAGTCTGGGTTCTATCCCATACCCATTGACTGGCTTGATGTTGCAGCGGTCGACCGATGCTAACTTCGCTGCAAATCTGATTACAAACAACCTTGCAACGAATGCGACATCCTTTGTAGACAGTCCACTTGCAATCCAGACGAAGTATTACTATCGCCTGGCAGCAAGCAACCAGTACGGCATGGGTGATTACTCATCCACGGCAAGTGCAACTACAGGTGTTCAAGTACCTGGAGCACCTAGTGGACTGGCAGCAGCTCCTGCAGTGGCTGGTACTGGGACAACATCAAGCATCCTGTTAAGTTGGGTCGACAACGCATCAAATGAGACGAGCTTTGAAATTCAGCGTGCGACGAATGCCGGCTTTACGGCAGGTCTTACCACTCTGACAGCAGCTGCAAATGCAGTCTCGTTCAACAACACTGCACTGCCAATCAATGCAACGTACTACTACCGTGTTCGTGCATTGGCGGCAGGTGGAGCACAGTCGGCTTGGTCGAATGTTGCAGGACCTGCAACCACACCACAACGTGCTGGATTAGCACCGACAGGTGTTGGAGTCACTGCATCGGCGGCGGGAGCTATCCCAGTGTCGATCACAGTGCGCTGGACGAACCCTGCACAGGCAGCTGGTATCAACCCAACTGGAATCACGATTCAGCGTGCAACAGATGCAGCATTCACAGCGAATGTCACATCGTTTGCAGCAGCATCGGCGACGGCAACCAGCTATGTGGATAGCTCAGTCAGCGCTTCAACCCGCTACTACTACCGCCTGGCAACGGTCAACATCGCTGGTAATGGACCTTGGTCTGGTAGCGTCAACACGACGACGAACGCAGCGGTGGCTGGAGCTCCTGTAGCATCGGCAGTCAATGTACCAATCAGCTCGAATGCTCCAAGCATTACGGTCAACTGGACAGCGACACCTGCAGCGAATGTGACTGGGTTTGTTATCCAACGTGCTCGAAACACGCAGTTCACAACCAATATGGTTGAGACGAGTGTAAGTGGCGCTGCGCTGAGAACATTCACAGACACTGGCCTTGGGGCAAATGTTGCTTACTTCTATCGTGTTGCGATGGTAAGTGCTCAAGGCAACTCTGTTTGGTCGAACACGGTTACTGTCACATCGGTTGGACAGCTTCCAGGACAGGTGACTGGCTTGGCACTCAATGGAACGGTAACGACAACATCCGCACCGATCCGTTGGAATGCAGTAACCGGTGCTACCGGCTACGATATCCAGTTCACAAGAGGAGCGACGGTACTAGCGAGCACCGCAACAGGTACGACGGCAACCCGAACTGGACTAACACGAGGTACTAGCTACTCCGTGATGGTCCGTGCAAGGAATGCAAGTGGTCCAGGAATGTGGTCGCCAGCAATCACAGTAACAACAGCTCCGTAACGGAACTGGACAGACTGTACACAACATCAGCCCGGGTGACCTTCACCCGGGCTGATGCCAATTGTTGCTCTGCACCACAATTTATGTGTACGCTTTAAATATTCGCAAGACAGTTAATCCAGTTTCTCAGCCGAGGTCGTCAGAATGTTCAACATCCACCGCAGGTTCATCGCTTCAGCTACCATTGCAGGTATCGTCCTCTGTGTCGCAGCACCCGTTCAAGCACAGGACTACACCCTACGCACGGTTATCGGATCGTTGGGGAGTGGCAACAGCCAATTTCGAGCTCCTGATGGAATTGCAACCGGCGGTGATCAGGCTATTTTCGTTGTAGACACCAACCTCAACAAAGTCCGGAAGTTTGACCTCGCTGGCGGTTTCCTTACAGGCTGGGGTGGTGTCGGTGAGGCAAATGGGAAGTTCAATTCGCCAACCGATATCTGCGAAGGGCCATCTGGAAACATCTACATCGTAGATACGGCTAACAATCGCGTTCAGTATTTCAGTCCAACAGGACAATACATTCAGAACTTTGGCACTGGCGGGGCAGATACGTCAGCGCCCGGTAAGTTCAATACGCCTCTTGGAATCGCAGCCTATGGAATCGACCGAATCCTGGTTGCAGATTCGCGCAACCATCGTATTCAAATTCTCGGCAAATCTGGCGATCCCATAAGTTCGTTTGGCTCTTTTGGCGTAAATGCCGGGCAGTTTGATCAGCCCGCAGCGCTGGCAGTCAATCAGACAACCGGTGACATCTATATCGTCGATACCGGAAACAGCCGCATTCAATGCTTTACCAAAGATGGCGGTTTCAAATTTCAATGGGGTAGCTTTGGCTCTAGTTATGGACAGTTCGCTAACATTGGTGGGATTGCTATTGATTCCAATGGAATGGTTTTTGTAGCTGACACGGCAAACCTCAGGGTACAGGTTTTCAATGCTAACGGGACATTCATCAACTCTATTGAGGGACCGTTTGGGCAAGCACGGACATTTACCGGGCCGCGGCGTGTGGCCGTTGACCGCTATGGGACCCTCTATGTCACTGACTCCGGTGGAAGTACTTCCGCAGCACAGCGCTTCATGATTTTTGACCCTCTGGGTGTCGATAACCGTCCACCTGTCACGACAATCTCCTACAGCCGAGAACGTGCAGATGGACAATGGTTTGACGGGCCAGTATCCGTCACGCTTACCGCTGCCGACCTCGTTGGCGGAACGGGCGTCAAACATATCATTTATCAAGTCGATGGCGGTGCCCCGGTAACAACTTCCTCACTGAAAGTAACGTTGGACTTCCCGACAGATGGTCGCCATAACCTGACCTACCATGCAGTTGACATCGCCGGAAATGTTGAAGGTAATCACGTTGTCAACATCGATATTGATTCTGTGGCACCCGCTCTTGATGTTCAGGCGAGTGCTGATGGCAAGACAATCACAATACTTTCTTCCGACCAACTTTCAGGAATCGACAAGGTTACGTATTCCGTTGATGGCGGTGCTTTGCTTGAATACAGCACGCCTCTCACCTTGGATGGCAAGCGTCACCAAGTCATCGCAACCGCAATCGACCGTGCTGGAAACAAGTCTCCGACCCGAATCGTAACGGTAAACATCGCTCCAAAGGAAGTGATCGTACCGGCATTTGTCGCTGGTGGAGTACCTCTTAAGGCCATTGTCGGCCTCACAGATCCTGCACCAACGGGTGGTCTCGTTGTGACCCTCAAGAGCTCATCTGCGCTTGCGAGCATCCCTGCAACCATCACCTTTGCAGCGGGTGAAGTGGAACGTGATGTGAACATCGTTACCACGCCAGTCGCGACAGGTGTGGCGGTGACGCTTACCGCGACAGCAAATACCCAGATGGTTTCGCAGACATTCCAGCTAGTCCCGCCATCCGTGCAGTCCATTAGTAGCACTCCGGAAACACTAACCGGTGGAGCCTCCGGCGTGGTCCGCGTTACGCTCAATGGTCCGGCACCAAAGTCCGGCACTGCACTCTCCCTTGGGAGTTCCAGCACATCGCTTGTCATCGCGACAAAAGCCACCGTGGCTGGTGGGAAATCTGTCATCGATGTACCCTTCAAAACGCTTCCTGTTGGAGGAAGCAGCGACACGGTCGCACGGGTGATGACAACGACGGCTATGGGTGGTGGAGCTTCTGCAGCGGTGGACGTTACGATTCAACGCCCAACAATCAAGGCTATCAGTGGGCTTCCATCCCCGGTAGCTGGAGGCAAGCCAGTTACGGTGACGGTTACATTCACCGGTGCGATGCCGGCAGCCGGTGGAACGCTCCTCCTCACCAGTAACTCGCAAGCATTGGTTTGTCCAAGCTCCGTTATCATCAAGGGAAATGCAACAACAGCAACCTTTGTCTGCACCACAAAAGCAGTAACAACGAGAACATCCGTCGTTGTAAAAGCAACGCTCAATGGAAAAGAAGCACAGACAACTGTTAATGTGCGTACGCTTGAAGTGCTGAAGATCGCAGCAAGTCCCGTTTCTATGACAGGTGGAACCACAGCAAAGCTGACCGTGACCCTCACGGAAGCCGTCCCCAAGGGACAATCTGTTACGGTTGCACTTATTTCCGATTCAACAAAGCTGTCACTGCCTGCAACCTTGGTTATCCCGGCAGGTAAGTCATCTGGCGTCGTTACCATGCAATCCAGCGCGGTTGGAGAGCTGTGGATTGCTAATATCACAGCAGCACTAAATGGCGGTGCAATCACACAGGGCATTCAGATCACTCCGGTCGAAGTGTCAAAAATCACCCTTTTACCTGCGGCGGTAAAAGGAGGCTCCAGTAGCCAACTGACGGTTACCCTCACCGCCGCCGCGCCCGTTGACACAACTGTAATGCTTACATCCGCATCTCGACCGGTAGCGTCTCTCCCAGCAACCTGCATCGTTCCGAAGGGAAGTAAGACTGTTACGGTGACCGTTAGTTCGACAGCTGTCACGAAGAATGTATCCGTTAAACTGACTGCACAGTCCGGATTCGTAGCTGTGTCAGGATCGCTGAATGTCCTCAAGTAAGGCGAGATTCCGGCGGGTAAGATAGCCGCATGACTGGATTTCCAAAATGTGGCTTCGTAATAAAAGCCAGCCGGAGTGTCGCTACAGAACAGCTTCGTGAGACAGTTATGGGTCTCTGTGCATTCCCGACCCGGCATACGTTGTCCGGGAAGCACGGCGCGGATGCGGCAGCGGACTGGCTTGTCCGCCGCCTGCAGAGCTTTGGTGGCAACCTGCGTGTCGAAAAAGACATCTGGCTGGAACCCAAAGGTCAGCGCGTCGATAGACCATCCACCATCTCAAATGTTTATGCCAAAATCCCCGGCTCCAAGTACCCAAACCACTGGGTCGTCATCAGTGGGCATTACGATTCCCGGGTAACGGATGTCATGGATTCCGCCAGTATTGCACCCGGTGCAAATGATGATGCATCCGGCGTTGCTGTAACTCTCGAAGTTGCCAGAGTCCTCGCCAAGAGTCAGCCCGAAGTCGGCATCATTTTCGCTGCACTTACGGGTGAAGAGCAGGGCCTCCTCGGTGCCAAACACCTCGCAGATTCCTTGGTAGCCAAGGGGGACACCGTTATTTCGATGGCAACCTACGACATCGTG
>Ga0209298_10001840_pt1 | contig 13637 bp, 10 predicted proteins | sample S_140806_EF_Meta_FD_187325 | JGI IMG/M metagenome (GOLD analysis project Ga0209298, IMG submission 187325) | Freshwater microbial communities from Lake Simoncouche, Canada to study carbon cycling - S_140806_EF_MetaG (SPAdes) (version 2) | ecosystem: Environmental > Aquatic > Freshwater > Lake ...
CTTAACAAGTGAGTTTTTTTAACTGGCTCATGGGTCTTGCCAAATCGGGGAACATCCCCATCCGCCACGGTCAGCAGCAGGACTGCATTCGCAAAGCGGGCCACCTCGCTCGCGACATCTTACTGAAAACGGCTGCTGAGGTTCATGTGGGTGTCACCACTGGTGAGATCGACCGCTTTGCTGCCGCCGCCATGAAGGCCAGTGGCTGCACCAGTGCCTTCCTCGGTTATCGCCAGTTCCCAGGGAACATCTGCATCTCCATCAACGAAGAAGTCGTTCACGGCATTGGCGGTGCTCGCGTCATTCAAGACGGTGACATCGTCAAAATCGACATCGGTATCTACCGCGATGGTTGGGTGGGTGACAACGCCCTCACCGTGCCCGTCGGTAATGTGGAGAAGGAGACGCTCAAGCTCATGGCAGCCACAGAGGAGTCCCTTCACATCGCCGTGAATCACGCCCGTGATGGCTGGATGCTCGGCGATCTCTGCCACAGCGTCGAAAACCACGTCACGAAGTTCGGTTATAGCGTCGTGCGTGAATTCGTCGGCCACGGTGTCGGCCGCAAGCTCCACGAAGATCCTCAGGTGCCGAATTTTGGTAAAAAAGGTGACCGCCCTCGTCTCAAGGCCGGTATGACCCTCGCCATCGAACCCATGATCAACATGGGCACCGAGAAAACCCGCATTTTGGAGGACAAGTGGACCGTCATCGCCACGGATCGCAAGCCCAGCAGCCACTACGAGCACGTCGTGCTCATCACGGCGCAGGAGCCGGAGATCCTCACCTATCGCAAGCGCATGTTCCCCAAAGGCGTCGAGGACCTCACGCCGCGCCCGATCAAGGATCTGTGGCCCTAAACCGGCATCTCACCGTGTCCGCCGCGTCTTCCAGCTCCGACTATGCCCTGCTCGACAGCGGCGGTTTTCAAAAGTTGGAGCGTTTTGGCCCCGTGGTGCTCTCCAGGCCTTGTGCGCAGGCCGTGTGGAATCCCTTTTTACCAAAGCATGAGTGGCAGCAGGCCACCGCCACCTTCTTTCGTGATGGCGGCAATCAATGGCGCGGCCGAGATCGTTTGCCGGAATCATGGACGATCAACGTCGATGGCACGAGCTTCCAGCTTAGCTCCACTGACTTCGGCCATCTGGGCATCTTCCCTGAGCAGCGGGATCAATGGCGTCGCATTCGCGAAGTCTGCACCGCGTATCAGACTAGGCATCAGCGGGCTGCCCGTGTGCTGAACCTCTTCGCCTACTCCGGCGGCAGCACGCTCGCTGCGGCGCATGCTGGCGCGGAGGTCTGCCATGTGGATGCCTCCAAAGGCATGGTCGAATGGGCCCGTCAAAACGCGACGATCAATCAACTTCAAGATCGTCCCGTGCGCTGGATCGTCGATGATGTGACCAAGTTCCTCGAACGCGAACTGCGCCGGGAACGACGCTATGATTTGATCATCCTCGATCCGCCTAGCTACGGACGCGGAGCCAAGGGCGAGATCTTCAAGATAGAAAACGATCTGCCCAAGCTGCTATCACTGCTCACGAAACTCACCTCCGATGAACCGCTCGGCGTGCTGCTCTCCTGTCATACACCCGAGCTCACGCCGATCTCGCTGCATCATCTGCTGCTCCAGGCATTTGGATCTCGTGGTGGACATTTCGAGCAGGGCGAGATGCAGCTGCGCGGTGCTGAAAATGTCCTGCCAGTGCCCAGCGGTGGTTTCTGCTGGTGGTTGAAGGATTGAACAGGCTCACCAGCCGCCGCCGAGCGCCTTGATCAGCATCACCGTGGCTAAAAAGCGCTCGCCCTGAATGCGAGTGGCTTCCTGTTCGGCACGAAGCAACGTGCGCTGACCATCCAGGACCTCGTAGTAGGCCACCAGGCCGGATTCGTAGCGCTTTTGGGAAAGGGCCAGCGCCTGGCTGGCAGCGGCCACCGTAGCATCTTGAGCGGCCGATTGGCGTTTCAGCACCTCAATGCCAGCCAGAGCATCCTCCACTTCACGCACCGCCGAGAGCACCGTGCTTTTGTAAGCCGCCGCCGCTTGATCGTAGCGGGCCTGACTGGCCTCAATGCCAGCTTTCACCTCGCCACCACGCAGCAGCGGCCATTCCACCCCGGCGGGGCCGAGACCCCACACACGGCTCGCTGCATCGGCGATTTTCCACGGATAGCTCGTCTGCGTGCCGCCGGTCAGGCCAATGGTCACGCTCGGAAACAAAGCCGCCTTCGCCACACCGATCTCCGCATTCAGCGCCGCCATCTGGCGTTCCGCGCTCGCGATATCCGGGCGGCGCTCCAGCAGATCACTCGGCATTGATTTGGGAACGGAAGGTGGCTGACCGCTGATCGCATGCTCGACTTGATTGAATTGCGAAGGCGTGGTGCCCAGCAGCAGCGCGATGGCATGTTCTAGCTCCATGCGAGTGCGTTCCAGCCCTATCGCCTCCGCTTCCGTGGCATTCAGATCGGTCTCCGCCTGCGCCACATCCACTTGGGCGATGTCGCCCTGTTCAAAGCGAGTGCGAGCAAGGCTCACCGTCCTGCGCCGCAGCTCCACGGTGCGGCGCAGCAGCGCGATTTGCGCATCCTGGGTGCGCAGCGCGAAGTAATTCATCGCCAGTTCGCTTTGAAGACCAAGCAGCGCCGTGTTTCGATTGGCCTCCGCCGCTTCGGCACGTTCGCTTCCGGCGCGGCTTTGATTGCGTAGGCGACCCCAGAAATCGAGTTCGTAGCTCAAATCCAAACCCGTGCCCAGCAGCGTGCGTGTGCGACCACCCGCGAATTGAAACTGCAAATTACTCGAGCCGCGACTGCGCTGCGCCGAGCCATTCAGCGTGAGGAAAGGAAACAGGCTCGCCCGATCCGCTCGTGCGAGTGCCTGCGCTTCCGTCACTCGATGCATGGCCAGTTCGAGCGTGGGACTGTTGGCTTCTGCCTGCTTCATCAGGCTGGAGAGCCTCGCATCGCCAAACGAACTCCACCACGAGCCGCGTTTGACCTCATCACGCGGCGTCGCCGTGCGCCACGGGCCGCTGCGCTTAAAAGAGGAGGGCAGGGGAACCGCTGGCTTCAGAAACGACGGAGCCAAATTGCATCCCGTGAGCGCAAGAAGGCCTAGCAAGGCCGCTGCTGCTTGTCCTGAGGTTCTGCCAGTTTCCGATTTCCGAGTCACCATGTTGAATGACTTCATTCCGGGCGCTTTGCATGTGATCTTTCCAAAGGAATGCTTTTTCGCCCTTCGCGGCAAAGCGAATGCTTCGAGAGCCGTAGAAACCTCATGCCTCCTCTCGATCCGTTTTCACGCCGTGACCTCCTCGCCCGCCTGGGAGGTGGTTTGGGCTCGTTGGGGCTTGTTTCCAGTCTCGCAGCCGCAGGCGGTCTGCCACGCGCGAATTTCGTCCCGAAGGCCAAGCGCATCATTCACCTCTTCATGAATGGTGGCCCCTTCGGCCCCGATTACTTCGATCCAAAGCCCGCACTGACCAAATATGCCGGTCAGAAGCCCGAAGGCGCGGATCTACGCACGGAGCGGCCCACCGGCGGCCTGCTCGCCTCACCGTATGCCTATTCGAAGCATGGTCAGAGCGGCCTGGAGATCAGCGAGTTGCTGCCAAACCTCGCCCAGCATGCCGATGACCTCTGCGTGCTCCGCTCCTGCCACACGGACAATCCCAATCACGGCCCCGCACTGCTGCTCATGAACAATGGCACCATGACCGAGCGCGTGCCCAGCATGGGCTCCTGGCTCAGCTACGGCCTTGGCAATGAAAACGCTAACCTGCCTTCTTTTGTCGTGCTTTGTCCTGGCAAGCCCGTGCGCTTCTCCGTCCTGTGGAGCAGCGCCTTCCTTCCCGCGCAGCATCAGGGCGTTTACATCAATCACTCGAATCTCGATCCGAAGCAGATGATCCCGTGGCTGACCAACAGCCGCCTGGCATCCAGCGACCAACGCCGCCAGCTCGATCTCATGCAGACGCTCAATGCCGAGCACCTCGCCGCTCGTGGCGGAGCCGATGTCATGCTCAATGGCCGCATCCAGGCCATGGAAACCGCCTTTCGCATGCAGTCCGCCGCCACGGATGCCTTTGATGTGAATCTCGAATCTCCAAAAATACGCGAGATGTATGGCACCAGCCATTTCTCCAACGGCTGCCTCATGGCCCGCAGGCTCGTCGAGCGTGGTGTGCGCTTCGTGCAGGTCTATTACGGCAACGGCCAGCCCTGGGACACCCATTCCAACCACGAAACCGCCACGCGAAAACTCGCCGTCGATATCGATCGGCCCATCGCCGCCCTCATCGCCGATCTCAAACAGCGCGGCATGCTCGATGATACCCTCATCGTCTGGGGCGGCGAGTTTGGTCGCACACCCGTCAGCGAAAACGGCAATGGTCGCGATCACAACCCGCACGGTTTCTGCATGTTCTTCGCCGGTGGCGGAGCCCGCGGCGGCACCGCCTATGGTCAGAGCGATGACTTCGGCTTCAAAGCTGCCGTGAATAAAATGCACGTCCACGACATCCACGCCACCATCCTCCACCTCCTTGGCATCGACCACGAAAAGCTCACCTACCGCTACGCCGGCCGCGATTACCGCCTCACCGATGTGAATGGCCGTGTCCCGCGAGCCATCGTCGGGTGAGGACCGAGAGTGATTTCACATCCAGACTCGAAATTCCTTCGCGGGGAGTCCGTTTGTTGCCATCCTCCAGACTCCTTTCCCGACTTCCGCATGTCTTCCCCCTCCGCTCCCTCCTCCACCGGTCGTAACATGGCGCTCATCGCCGCTTTCCTCGGTTGGATGTTTGATGGGTTTGAAATGGGGCTCTTCCCGCTGATCGGGAAACCGGCGTTGCAGGATCTTCTCGCGAGCACCGCAGCTCCCGAGGCGCTCAGTGCCACGCTTGATCGCTGGTTCAGTGTCATCATCGCCACCTTCCTCGTCGGAGCGGCTACGGGCGGTGTGTTCTTTGGCTGGTTGGGAGACCGGATCGGCCGGGTCAAAGCCATGTCCTTCTCCATCTTCACCTACGCCATCTTCACCGGCCTGTGCGGCTTTGCCACGGAGGCCTGGCACATCGCCATTCTTCGTTTCGTGGCTTCCCTCGGCATGGGCGGTGAGTGGGCGCTGGGCGTGGCGCTGGTGAATGAACTGTGGACGCATGGCAATCGCGCCTTCGTGGCCGGAGCCATCGGCGCAGCGGCCAATATCGGCTACCTCCTTGTCGCTGGCCTGAGCCTCGGCATGAATACCTTCATCGAAACGATGCGCACCTGGACGCTGGCTCTCGGCGGTAGCGAGGAACTGGCTGGCTGGCTGCTCGATCATCAGGCCTGGCGCTTCCTGATGCTCATCGGTGCACTGCCCGCGATCATCATCTTCCTCATCCGTATCTTCGTTCCCGAATCGGACAAATGGGAGGAGGAAAAAGCGGCGGGCAAAACCAGCCACTGGAGCACGATGGACCTCAAAGGCGTGCTCATCGGAGCCATCGTGGCGATGTTTATCATCTGGTCGTGGTCTCCCGCCGGTATCGAAAGCGGCGTTACACCGCTCATGGCCGTCCTCATCACGGTGGTGGGCTTTGGCGTCGTCGTCTGGGGTTATCTGCTGCCGGTGCGCCGTTACCTGGGCCGTGCCGAAGCCGCTGGCAGCATCACGGAGGCCAGCCGGATCAGCGTGCGTAGGAATTTGATCATGGGAGCCTCCCTCGCCGGTATCGCCTTGCTGGGCACCTGGGGTGCGGCGCAGCAGAGTGCGAAGTGGTCCACCTCGGCCGATTTGAATGCGAACGGCTTCACCAATGTGGCGCAATACACCCAGATCGCCACCTCGGTAGGTGCCTGCTTGTTTGCGTTCATTGCTCCCGTGATCTCGAACCTGCTGAACCGCCGAGTAACCTACTTTTTCATGTGCATCCTGGCTTTGGCCTCGGCGCTGTTGTTTTACCAAACGAACGCCGTCATCAACGGCTGGTTCTTTGCCACCGCCTTCATCATGGGGGGCATCACCGCGAGCTTCTACGGCTTCTTCCCGCTCTATCTGCCTGAGCTTTTCCCCACCAGCGTGCGGGCCACCGGCCAGGGCTTCTGCTTCAATGTGGGACGCATCATCGCCGCCATCGGCGGACTTCAAATTGCGAATCTCGTCCACGCCTTCGGCACCTCCGCCAATGCCTATTCCGCGCTGTGTTCGATCTACCTCGTCGGCATGGTGCTCATCTGGTTCGCCCCAGAAACGAAAGGCGAGAGTCTCTCATGATAGGAAGGTTTGCTGATGCTCGAAGTGCAGCTCGACCATCAACTCCTCCGCTACCAGCAGAGTCCTTCATAGCGCCACGGCAGCGTCTCCAGCTCTCGCCAGCCATTCACATCAATGACGTGCTGATCGGGCCGTACGCAGTCGCGTAGCTCTTCAAGGCTCGCACAAGGCTGAGCGGCCACGATGACCTCGCTCTCGCTCACCACCTCGGCAGCGGAGGCCGCCATCAGCCGGGCCAAATGCGGCATGCGACGCTGAATCTCGGCTTCATTGGCCCCGATGAGGCGGGTGAGGTTCACACTCGGATCAAAGATGCTTAGCGAGTGCCCGCGGCCCAGCAGCGTCTCCGACAGCGAGACCATGGGGCTGCCGCGAAGGTCATCGGTGCCTGCTTTGAAGGCCAGCCCGAGAAAACCCACGCGTCGTGCTCCGGTGGCCTCCACGAGGCGGGTGAGATGATCGAGATGCGCCTGATTGGAATCCATCATCTGCTCGATGAGCGGCAGTTTTAGCCCTTCCGATCTCGCCAAGGCGGCGAGCACGCCCACGTCCTTCGGCAGGCAGGAGCCGCCAATCGGATTTCCAGGCTTTAGGTAGGCGCGGGAGATGTTCAGTCTCTCATCGCGACCTAGCGCGGCCATCACCCGGCGGGCATCCAGGCCGAGAAATTTGCCCACGCGGCCCATCTCATTCGCAAAACCGGCTTTGAGAGCATGAAAAGCATTGCAGGCATATTTCAGCATTTCCGCCTCCTCCCAGCGCAGCACCTCGTCAAAGCTGCCCAGGCCTTCCAAAGCCTCGGCGGTGCTCTCACCATCCTCCGTGCCGAGCACGCTGAGGCTGGGTTCGAGGAAGTCGTGAACTGCTGAGCCTTCGCGGAGAAATTCCGGCACATACAGCACCCGCGTTGTTGTTCCGCTGAAGAACTCCGCCACCAGCGCTCGCGTGCTGCCCGGCGGCATGGTGCTGCGAAACACCACCGTGTGCGCTTTGGGAGACTCTCGCAGGGCCGCCGCGATCTGCGCTGCCACCGCCCGCACATGATCCATCTGCACCCGGCCATTGTTCAGCGAGGGAGTGCCCACGCACACGAGGCTCGTGCTCGAACCGCGAACGGCTTCCGACGCATCCAAAGTCGCACGAAGCAGGCCGCTGGAATGTCCTTGGCGCACCAGATTTTCCAATCCCGGCTCCACGAGGGGAGAATGGCCCGAGTTCACTGCATCCACTTTCTCCGTCTTCGCATCCACCCCGATCACAGCCATCCCTCGGCCGGCGAGGCACGCCGCCGTAACTGTCCCCACGTAACCGAGGCCGAAAACACTGACTGTATTGCTCATCTGCGCTGACATCCGGGTACTCAAGCACGCAGCCCGTCTTCCCGCCACCTTCCTTTTGCCTCGAAGCCTGGTAGGACGCCGGAATGAGGCACTCGGGAATCATTGGTGGCGTAGAGGGGTGGGAAGATGGGGCGCAGACAACTTTCCCTCATTATTCCGACGAATCATCTCGATTGATTGCGTTTATAAAACGTCAAAAGCGTAACATTGGCGTTACATTTAAAACCTCATCCCCTACGCAAAATCCAGAATCACCTTCCCGGAGCGGCTGTTTTCCTGGGCGCGGCGGATGGCCTGGGAGCAATCGCGGAAGGGAACGATCTCGTCGATGGCGGTGACGAGTTCGTTGGCGAGAATCATCTCGGTGAGAGGTTCCAGGACATCGTAGAGCTGTTCACGGGTGGCTTTCTCGAACCACTTCGTGACCCACAGGCCACGCAGCGTGAGGTTTTTGAAGATAAGGAATTTGTTCGGCACCTTCAGGCTGCGGCGGCTCATGGCTCCGTAGGTGATCATCGTGCCTTCGCTGCTGAGCACGTCCATCAGGCGGAGGGCGCTATCACCACCGACAGCGTTCGCGGCGAGCATGACCGGCGCTGTGCCGAGGATGGCCTTGGCCTGGGTCACGCCTTCATCGGTATCGAGCAGGACTTCATCCGCCCCCAGGCCTTTCAACTCGGCGGCGAGCTCTTCACGACGAACGAAGTTCAGCGTCTTGAGGCCGAATCGTTTGGCGATCTGGATCAAGGCACGGCCGACGCCGGAGTTCGCGGCGTTTTGCACCACCCAGGAGCCGGGTTCTAGCTCGACGAAGTGCTTCAAGATGAGCCAGGCGGTGACGGGGTTCACGCGGAGCATGCTCGCCTGCACGGCGTCGATGCGGGAGGGCACCTTGGCAAAGGCGTGCTCGGGACCGGTGACATGCTCTGCCCAACAGCCAGTGCCTAGCAGCGAGATGACGACATCCCCTTTGGCGAGGGATTGCACGTCCGGTCCTACCGCCTCGACCTCGCCGCAGCCTTCGTGGCCGGGGATGCAGGGTGGCGTGGCCGCACGGCCGTAGGTGCCTTCCATGAAATTGAGGTCGGCGGGATTCACTGGAGCGTAACGCATGCGCACGAGCACCTCGTGGCCGGTGGGCCGTCGAACCTCGCGCTCCGCCGCGTGGAGCACTTCGGCGGGGTTTCCTGTCTGGGTGAACTGCAAAAAGCCGGAAGAGAAAGTCGCCATAGGTTCGGTTTAGGCCGTGTTCGGAAAGTCGCAAGGTGGCGTTTGCTTCTGCCGCCGGGCTTGACCGCTTGAAAGCCCGCCGGTAAGCCTCGCGGCACTTCATGGAACTGCGACACCTTCGATATTTCCAAGCCGTGGCGGAGGAGCTGAGCTTCTCCCGGGCGGCGAGGCGGCTGCGCATTGCCCAGCCGGCGCTGAGCCGTGCGGTGCAGGAGATGGAGCGGGAGCTGGGGACGTCCTTGATCGAGCGGGTGAGCCGTTCGCCCCGACTCACGCCCGCTGGTGAGGTGCTGCTGCGGGAGACCGGCGTGTTGCTGCAACGTTTCGATGAGTTGCTGAAACGCGTGAGCCGCACGGCGAAGGGGGAAGAAGGCGAATTGCGCCTCGGCTACATCGGCCCGCCCACGCGTTCGTTTCTGGCGAGGCTGCTCAAAGAGTATGCGAGACGTTTTCCGCGCGTGAATGTGATTTTGGAGGAACGCACCCCGGAACGCGTGTGGGAGATGGTGTCCAAAGGCAAGCTCTCCGTCGGCCTCACACGGCCGGTGCTCGCTCATGATGAGCTGGGGCTGCAATCGCTGCTTTTGCGTGAAGAGAAATTCTGCGCTGCCGTGCCGAAGGATCACTCGTGGGCAAAGATGGCCTCGATCCCGTGGAAAAAGCTCGCGGGCGAGCCGCTGGTGATCCTCGCACGACGTGAAGGAGCCAGTTCGCATGATGCGATCCATGCCGCCTGCGCCGCAGCGGGCTTTGAGCCACGCCTCACGCACACGCCGAGCCTCATCGGCACCATTTTGCAATACGTCGAGGCTGGATCTGGCATCGGGGTGGTGCCGGAGAGCACGATGAGCAAGAACATCGCCCTCATCCCGCTGAAGCCTATGACCTCCATCCCGCTCATCATGGTGTGGGCCAAAGAGGGCGAGGATCCCGCCGTGTCGGCTTTTCTAGAGCTCGTGCGCGAATGGCTGAAGGATGGAAATCTGTGGAAGTAACCCAAACGAATCCTCTTTACCATGCCCCCGCTTTTTCCTCTCCTCACCACCGTCCTTCTCGGCAGCCTGCTCACCTGGATGTGGATGACGGACAATGTCATGCGCTCGTTGGCGGTGGTGCTGCTAGGCGGACTGTGGCTTCTTCTCAATGGTCTGTGGTGGGTGCTGCGGAAAAAAGGTGTGCGGTTGAAGCGGCTCGCCGTCTTTGTGCTTGGCGCCGTGGCGGTGGTGATGTTCTTCCGCTTTGCCGTGCGTTACGAAGGCTCGGCGGATGGTTCCGCGTGGCCGCAGCTCGCCTTCAAATGGCAGAAGAAGGTTGCGCCCGTGGTGCCGATGCTCGGCGAGGTGAAGGCCCAACCTTCGCTGGCCGATGTGGCACCGGCGGGCCTGCGGGACATGCCGCGTTTCCTGGGCGAGAAAGGCGATGGCGTGCTGCCAGCGGCGGAATTTGCCACTGACTGGGCCGCGAAGGCTCCACGCGAGGTGTGGCGCATTCAAATTGGACCCGGCTGGTCCGGCTTTGCCGTGACGGGGCATCGGGCGATCACGCAGGAGCAACGCGGCGAGCTGGAGTGCGTGACCTGTTACGACATCCGCGATGGAAAGCTGCTCTGGTCTCACACGGATCAGGCGCAATTCAATGAACTGATGGGCGGCGAAGGTCCGCGATCCGTGCCCACCGTGGATTCGGTGGCTGGAAGGGTTTTCACGATGGGTGCGATGGGCCATCTGAACTGCCTCGACCTCTTCACGGGCGAGAAAAAATGGCAGCGGGAGGTGCTTAAGGACGGCGGAGCCACGCGGAACCTCGAATGGGGCAAAAGCTCCTCGCCACTGCTGACGGCCTCGCAGGTCATCTGCTCGGCCGGAGATGATGGCGCTTCATTGATCGCATATGATCGGCAAACCGGTGAGACCGCGTGGAAGGCCGGAAACGATGGTGGCAGCTATGCCTCGCCCGTTTTGCTCACGCTCGCCGGGAAGGAGCAGATCGTCACCGTGAACCGTGGCAGTGTCACCGGGCACGAAGTCGGCAGCGGTGAGGTGCTGTGGAGCTTTGACTGGCCGGGTATGTTCCCGAAAGTGGCGCAGCCGCTGGCCCTGGGTGAAAACCAATTGCTCATCACTTCCAGCTACGGTCTGAAAAGCCATCTGTTGGAAATCAGTGCGGGTTCCAAGACGCCTCGCGTGATCTGGGCGGAGAGCAATCCTCGGACGAAATTCAGCAGCGCCAGCGTCTTTGGCGATCACGCCTATGCCATCGATGAAGGCACGCTCTGCTGCGTGAACCTCAAAACCGGCGAACGCACCTGGCGGGAAGGGCGCTACGGCTTCGGCCAGCAAATTCGCGTGGGTGATGACCTCCTGCTCATCCAGACCGAAAAAGGCCCGGCGGTGCTGGTGAAGCCCTCCCCGGAAAAACTCATCGAAATCTCCCGCCTCGATGCCCTCAAATCCAAAACCTGGAACCCGCCCACCCTCGCCGGACGCTGGCTGCTGCTCCGAAACGACCGCGAAGCCGTTTGCTATGAACTGGCGGAGAAATAAGGCGGTGGGTAACTTCAACAATCAGCAATCGGAGTTCAGCAATCTGCGGTTTCGGGCGCTCTAGCAGCTCGCGGAGCGGGGAATGTCGATTGCTGATTGTTGAATGTTGAATGGGCCAAGGCCGCAAGTGCACGAGATGCCAGCCTGCCTGTCTTACACATGCCACGCTGCGCCTTCCTCTGCCCCCTGCCTCTTTGCCCCTCTGCGGCAAAAACGAGTGTGAAAATGCAGGCAAGGCCGTGGAGCCAGGCCCCTCTCTCGGCCACGGCCAAGCTCCCATCCGGCTGACTTTCGTCATCTGACTGGTTGCATGATGGGCAGTTCTTCTATACACCGGGGGACTTTCCAACCTTGAAAGCGAACCAATCTAATATTCACGTCCTCATCGCGTGCGGTGGCACGGGGGGACACCTGTTTCCGGGCATCGCCGTGGGCGAGGTGCTGGCGAAGCGCGGGCACGAGGTGACTTTGCTCATCAGCGAGAAGAAGATCGACTCCCTCGCCGCCAGCGGTCACAAGGAACTGCGATTCGAGAAAATGCCTTTCCTAGCCATGCCGAAGCCGTGGTCGCCGAAGATGGTGGGCTTTCTCAAAGGGCTGTGGCAGGGCACGAAGCGCTGCCGCCAGATCATCCGCGAGAACGAGGTGAGCGTGGTGCTCGGCATGGGAGGCTTCACCTCCTTTGCGCCGTTGTTTGCCGGCAAAAAAGAAAAGTGCCGCACGCTCATCCACGAGAGCAACGCCATCCCAGGCAAGGCGAACAAACTCAACGCCCGCTACTCCGACATCGTCCTGTGCGGCCTCGAAGCCTGCAAATCGCTCTTTCCGAAGCATCCCGATGTCCGTGTGGTGGGCACGCCCATCCGCAGCACGATGCGGGAGGCGAATGCGGATGATCCGCATGCCTTCTTCAAGCTCGATAAGGACAAGCGCACGCTCCTCATCATGGGCGGCAGCCAGGGCGCTCGCGGCATCAATCGCGTCGTCGGCATGGCGCTGGAGCAGTTTGAAGCCATGGGCATTCAGGTCCTGCACATCGCGGGCACCACGGACTATGAAGAGGTGCGGGATGTGTATGCCAAGCATCCGCTTCTGAAGCAGCATGTGGCCGCGTTTTGCCACCGGATGGACCTCGCCTATCGCGTGGCGGATCTCGCTATCGCTCGCAGCGGCGCCTCCAGCATGACGGAGCTGGCTTACTTCGGCGTCCCCAGCATTCTCGTGCCTTACCCGCATGCCGCTGAGGATCATCAGACACGCAACGCCGAGATCTTCGATCAGGCTGGCGCGGCTAAAATGATGTCGGAAGCCACGCTGAATGCGGACACGCTCACCGATGCGGTGCGCAGCATCCTCACGGATGCCAAAGTCGCGAACAAGATGAAGAAGGCCGCTCAGAAGCAGTCCGTGAAGGACTGCACTGAGAAGATCGCCACGCTGATCGAAAAGGAAGCCGCGAAGGCTTCTTGATCATTTCATCTCCGCCACAGCATCATCCACGGCTTTATCGAGCACGTCGCAGGCCTCGATGAGGGCTTCTTCCGTGACGGTGAGCGGTGGGCAGATTTTGATGGTCTGGCCCCAGGCACCGACGGGAGCGAAAAGCAGCAGTCCGCGCTGGTAGCACAGCTCGATGACGCGATGGGCGAAATCGTGGTTCGGCTCTTTTTTGCCGGGAACGACGGCTTGCAAGCCTGCGACGAGTCCGGCGCAGGTCACATGACCGATGACGCTGGGATGGCGTGCTTGAATGGCTTTGCAGCGCTCGTGCAAAATCACACCGAGCTTCGCGGCGTTGCCGGTGAGGTCTTCGGCGAGGAGCTTTTTGATGTTCGCGGTGGCGGCAGCGCAGCAGACGGGATTGCCGGTGTGCGTGCTGGTCATGCTGCCAGGTGGGAAGTGATCCATGATGTGCTGGCGGCCGATGACGGCGCTCAGCGGCATGCCGGAGCTGATGCCTTTGCCACAGCAGATGAGGTCCGGCGTGATGCCGTAGTGCTCGAAGGCCCAGAACTTGCCTGTGCGGCCGAAGCCGGACTGCACCTCGTCAAAGGTGAGCACCACCTGATGCTCATCACACCATTTTCGAAGCTTCTGAATGTATTCCACGGGCGCAAAATCAGGCCCCACGCCTTGATAACTCTCCATGATGACACCGGCGATGTTTTCAGGCTTCATGCCGCTGCTTTCGATGGCCTTCAAAAAGGCATCGAAGGAGCTGTCGCCCTCCCAATAACCATCAGGGAAGGGGGCATTGAT
>Ga0209298_10001847_pt1 | contig 13600 bp, 10 predicted proteins | sample S_140806_EF_Meta_FD_187325 | JGI IMG/M metagenome (GOLD analysis project Ga0209298, IMG submission 187325) | Freshwater microbial communities from Lake Simoncouche, Canada to study carbon cycling - S_140806_EF_MetaG (SPAdes) (version 2) | ecosystem: Environmental > Aquatic > Freshwater > Lake ...
ATTCAGCAGCGGATCCGCGGTACGTACGGCCAGCACGAGGGCTCCGGTACGGCTCCTGAGCTCCAGTTCCGCCAGGGTGCTGCCGTTCAGGTCACCCAGCAGGGCAGGGTCGTCGCTGAGCTGGAACTCGTCCACTTCACAGTCCGAACCGGACAGCAACTCCATAAAGTTCACTGCCAAGGGCCTCAGGGCGGTGGCCGCCATGGTGCGACCGCCGGCCACGTAGGGACTCACCACCTGGCTGGCTCCGGCCTGGCGCAATTTGCGCTCCCCTTCGTCGCTTTCCGCCCGGGCGATCAGGCGGCAGCCGGGCGCCAGGCCGCGGGCGCTGAGCACCACGTAGAGGTTGGCTGCATTGCTGGTGAGGGCCGCCACCAGGGCCCGGCAATTATGGATGCCGGCATCGAGGAGCGTCTCATCCAGGGTGGCATCGGCATTCAGCACCGGCAGGCCTCGCTCCTCGGCCGCATCGCGGCTCTCGGGATCCGTTTCCACCACCAGGAGCTGCACCCCTTCCCGGGTGAGCTGTTCGGCGATCTCGCGGCCGATGCGGCCATAGCCGCAGAGAATCACGTGATTGTGCATGCGTTGCAGTCTCCTTCGAAAGCGTTGTTCGCTCAGCAGCCGGAAGTAGCCCGATTCATTCAGGGCCAGGAAGCCCTGGATCGTGAGCTGCACCACCACCAACCCCCCCACGATGAGCAGAGTGGTTATCACCCGGCCGCTGGCGCTGAGGGTCTTGGTGTTGGCATCGCTGAAGCCCATGGTGCTCAGCGTGATCACCACCATCCAATAGGCGTTTCCCCAGTCCCAGCCTTCCGTGGTGCGGTAGGCCAGGGCTGCCAGGTTCACGATCGCCACCAAGGCGAGCAGGGGCCTGCGCCAGGGATGGCGGGTGCGGCGCAGGGGAGAGCCAGGTTTCCGGAAGCCGCCGAAGCGCTGGGTTCTCCTGCCGTTGGCCCCGTACTGGGGAGGGCGTGAAACCGGATGCATCCCCCCCGCTCCCTTCAGGCCAGCCCGAGGGCCTGGAGCACGGCGTCCACCCCCAGGGAGGGGAGGTCTTCGGCGGCCCCGATGCCCCGCACCCCGGCCCGTTCCGGCAGGCTGGCGGGGCTGCGGCCCAGGGCCACCACCGGGGTGCCGCAGAGGAGGGCCAGCTCCGTGGTGAGGGGATCGCTGGAGAGCACCACGTCACTGGCGGCCACCTCGGCTGCCCGCCGGCCCGCCTGGCCGGCTGCGGCGGGGGCAACCACCGTGCTGCGCAGGCCCGGCAGGCTGGCCCGGATCCGCTCCGGCAGCTCCTGCCAGCGGGCGTCCGGCCAGTCGTTGGGGCCGCCCCCGGGAGCGAGGAGCAGCATCGGACCATCTCCCGCCGGCAGGGCCGCCGTGGCTTCAGCCAGGGCGCTGGGGGCCAGCGGTAGCCGGAAGGCACCGGCCTGGAGCTCCACGCCGATGGGGCGAAGGTGGCCCGCCAGGGCCTGGGCCGGCCAGCCAGCGGTGGTGGCGGCCACGGTTTCCGTGGCGGAGAAGCCGGCGCTGGCGATGCGGGTGGGGATGTGGCTCATCGAGAGCATCAGGTCCATCTGGCGGCTTGGCGCCAGGTTCACGGCCACCTGGAAGTCGGGATCGCGCACGCAGCCGAGCAGGTTGGTCCAGTCGGCCAGGGAGGCGTCGCCATAGGCGAAGGGGATCACCTTCTCCACCGCCGGCAGCAGCTTCCAGATCGGAGCCTGCTCCGGCGGACAGGCCACCTGGATCGCAAAGCCCAGCGCCTCGGCGGTGGCGGCTACCGCCGGCAGGGCTTGGAGCTGATCGGCGCCATCGCCCGGGATCAGAAACAGTGCACGCATCGCTCTGGTCTCGCCGGGAACTGGGCCTCGGCCTGATTGTATGGAGCGCGTCTGGATTCTTCCGTCGGGAGGGAGTTGCTTGTGCATCTGCTGATCGCCGCCGCCGGCAGCGGCCGCCGCATGGGGGCCGAACGCAACAAGCTCCTGCTGCCTCTTGCGGGGCGTCCGGTGCTGGCGTGGACCCTGGAGGCTGCCCTGGCCTGTGCGCCGATCCGCTGGATCGGGGTGGTGGGCCAGCCCAAGGATGCCGAAGCGATCGGAGCTATCGTGGCGGTGGCACGGCCCGATCGTCCGGTGGAGTGGATCCTGGGCGGCGAGACGCGGCAGGAATCGGTGAGCAGGGGGCTCGAGGCCCTGCCGGCCGAGGCGGAGGCCGTGCTGATCCATGACGGCGCCCGCTGCCTGGTGGAGCCGGCCCTGCTGGCGGCCTGCGTAACGGCCCTGGAGCAGGCGATACAGGAAGGGGCAGGGATCGTGGCCGCCACCCCGGTGACCGACACGATCAAGGAGGTGGAGGACGGCACCATCTGCGCCACGCCCGACCGCAGCCGGCTCTGGGCGGCCCAGACCCCCCAGGGTTTCGGGGTGGCCCAGCTGCGCCAGGCTCATGCCACCGCTAGCGCCGAGGGCTGGAGCGTCACCGACGACGCAGCCTTGTTTGAGCGGCTCGGCCTGCCGGTGCGGGTGCTGGCGGCTCCCCCCTCCAACATCAAGCTCACCACCGGCTTCGACCTCACCATCGCCGCGGCCGTGCTGGCCGAACGGTTCAGTGCAGCAGTTCCTGGATCGCCAGAGCCTGTACTTCCACGGCCGTGAACAGCAGGCCGATCCCGAGCGACAACTGGATGATCCCCAGCACCAGAGCCAGCATCTGCAGCACCCGGGGCCGGATCACCGCCAGGATCGGCCGGGCGAAGAGCATGGCCAGCAGGTTGAGCACCATGATCACAAGCAAGATCGCGATCAGGGTGGCCGGGCTGCCCTCGAGTTCCCGCACCAGAGAGGAAAGGGTGATCACCACCGCCAGTCCGTAGGGCGTGAGGATGATCGGGAAGACGAGGGGCTGCACCACCAGATCCAGGCCGGGATTCTCGGGTGGCGGCGGAAGGGCATGGGGTTGCTCAGGGCCATCGCCCTGCCCGTGGTGGTGGTCGCCGAACACGTCATCGTCCCCGTACTGGGCGAGCACCACTCTCAGGGCCACGAGCATCATCACCAGGCCCGCTGAGGCCAGGATCGCGGTGAGGGGGATGTTGAACTTCGCCAGCAGGCGGTAGCCGAACAACGCCAGCACCAGCACCGTGGCTGTGGAAAGCAGGAAGCCGTTCCAGGCGATCCGGCGCCGCATCGGCTCACTGGCCCGGGCGGTGAGACGCAGGAAGGCGGGAATCACCTTGATCGGCCCCACCATCAGGATCAGGATCGGCACCAGCCCGCGCACGGCACCGGAGCCGCCATAGAACTGGCGCAGCTTGGGGATCAGCTTGGCCTGGGCTTCGAAGGCGGAGGCTGAAGGCAGCTCGGTGAGCGGGGTGGTCGGCATCCCGGTGGGAGGCATGGCCGCTGGAGCCACGGCCGCCTGAGTCGCGGCGATGGTGGCAGGCGATGCTGCCCGCAGGGTCGGTCTCGGCTCTGCAATGGCCGCCTGGGCAGGTGGGCAGAGGGCTGCCGGGATCCCCACCGCGAGCACGGCCAGGAAGGCCAGGGCCAGGAGACGGCCCAGCCAGCCCAGGCCGGCCGCGGCCTCCCGTCGCTCTGCCGGAGGCCGCTGGTGGGGGGCTGCTGGCCGCATGGTGGGTCCGGAGCACGGTTCGCCGGCATCGTATGCAGGGTTGCCCGTGGGCGCAGCGGGCGAGCCTCGCCAGGATCGGGCCGTGCCCCTGTGAACTCCCATGGCCGCCCCCATGCCCCAGTGGACCGCTGGCCGCTTCCCGCGACGGCTGCGCCGCTTACTGCCGCTGCTGGGGGTGCTGCTGCTGCTGGGGCTAGCTCTCTCCCCGGGGCCCTGGGCAGGGGAGAGGAGCGGCGCATCGGCCCGGCCGCTGCCGGCTGGTGCGGTCGCTGGAGCGATCCTGGCGGACCCCTCCAGCCCCTCAGGACTCCAGCCTTCAAGCCCTCCAGCCCGGGGAGCCGCGGGACTGGCTCCGGCCCCCCCGGGGCCGCAGGCCGGTGGATCCTCCCCCCAGCCACCTGCCTGGGTCACCCTGGAGGGGCGCCGGATCCTGGAGATCCGCTCCGCCGCAGGCGCCCAGACCCCCGCCTCCGTCGCGGAGCGGGGCAATACCATCCTTCGCAAGCTGGCCGAGAACCCGGCCGTGGCACCGGAGCAGCTCGAGGTGCGGGAGGACCCTCCCTATTCGATGCTGGGGTTGGAGGCTGGCGGTCGCTTCACACCGCTGCTCGCCGTGGATGACCGGGCGGCCCGGGCCTTCGACACCAGCCGCCAGGAGCTGGCCGAGCGCTACCGCGATCAGATGCGGGGGGCGCTACGTCAGTTCCGCAGCAGCCATACCGTTGGATCCTGGCTACGCAGCACCGCCCTCGCCCTGTTGATCCTGGGCATCTACGTGGCCTGGGTGCAGGTGCAGGGAGTGTTGGAGCGCCGCGCCCGCCACTGGATTGCCGCGGCCCCCACCCCCTGGCTAGGGGGCCTGAAGCTGGCGGGCAGCAAGGTGCTGGATGGCTCCCAGGAGCGGGCCGCCCTGCTGCGGGTGTTGAGGGTGGTGCACTGGGGCCTGCTGCTGCTGGCCAGCTACCTGCTGATCCCGTTGCTGCTGGGCTTCTTTCCGCCCACCCAGGTGGTGGCCGAGGGGCTGCGTGGTCACATCCGCGGGGTGCTGGAACGTCTGCTCGACGGTGTGGTGGCCGCCATCCCCAACCTGCTCGCCATCGTGGTGATCCTGCTGATCACCCGCGTGGTGATCCGGGCCTGCCTCGACTGGTTCGGGGCGATCGAGCGGGGCCAGCTTCAGTTTTCGGGGTTCTACCGGGAGTGGGCGCGGCCGACCGGGCGGTTGGTGGCCGCAGCCCTGCTGCTGGCCGGGCTGGTGACGGCCTATCCCTACATCCCGGGCTCTGGCAGCCGCGCGTTCCAGGGGGCGGGCCTGTTCGTGGGCCTGCTGGCGGCCCTGGGCTCCAGCGCCGTGGCCACCAACGTGATCAGCGGCCTGATGCTCATTTACACCCGCGCCTTTCGGGAGGGCGATCGGGTGGAGATCAATGGGGTGGTGGGGGTGGTGCAGGACCGCGATCTGCTGGTGACCCGCATCCAGACCCCGCGCAATGAACTGGTGAGCATCCCGAACGCCACCGTGATCACCTCCCCGATTCTCAATTTCAGCTTCGGGCGCCGCGAGATCCAGCGGCCCGTGGCCCTGGCCACCACGATCACGATCGGCTACGACGTGCCCTGGCGGCAGGTGCATGCCCTGATGCTCGCCGCCGCTCGCGCCGTGCCCGGTATCGCCGAGGATCCGACCCCCTTGGTGTTGCAGACCTCTCTGAACGACTTCCACATCAGCTACGAGCTCAATGCCAGCGTGCGAGATGTGCTGCTCTACCGGGAAACCCTCTCGGAGTTGTTGGCCTCCCTGCAGGATCGTTTTGCCGAGGCTGGCGTGGAGATCCTCTCGCCCGCCTACCAGGCCAACCGGGAGGGCGGGAAGAGCACCGTGCCGCCTCCGCCGCCCCGCTCCATTGCCATTGGGCCCCTGGCGGGCGGTGGCGAATCTCGCTGATTGTGGCTAAAGGGCGGAACGCTGAGGCCTCCTTCGGCTTTTCCGGAGCTTGCCGGCGGAGGGGTCAGCCCGCTCCGGGCCGAAGCAGCCCCAGATGCCCCCGCCCCCCGTCCAGCCGCGCCATCACCCCGAGGGGCAGGGCGGCGTTGCCGGGGCTGTGGCCCACGGGAAGGTGCGCCACCACCGGAATGCCCAGGTCGAGGCTGCGCTCCCGCAGCACCTGATCGAGGTCGAAGCGGTGGTCGGCCGGCTTCTCGGCGCGGCCATCGGCCTCCCGCCAGCCCTCGAAGCTGCCGAAGCCGATGCCGGCCAGCTGCTGCAGCGCTCCGCAGAGGCGCCAGTGGGTGAGCATCCGCTCGATTCGGTAGGGCGCTTCCCCCACGTCCTCGAGCACCAGGATCGCGCCCCGCAGGGCGGGCAGGTGCGGCGTGCCCAGCAGGTGGGTGGCCACCGTGAGGTTGGCCACCAGCAGCGGCCCCTCCGCCACGCCACCGCGCCAGCCCACCGCCTCGAGGTCGTCCACCGGTTCACCGAACAGCAGGGCCCGCAGCCGCTCGACGCTCCAGGCGGGCTCGGCCGCCAGGGTGGTGAGCAGCGGCCCGTGCACCGCGCCGCCCTGGCCCCGGTTCACCCGGTCCCAGAGCAGGGAGGTGACATCCGAAAACCCCAGCAGCCAGCCCTTCGGCTGGGCCAGGGATTGCTCCAGCAGCCGCGCCGACCCCCAGCCGCCCCGCACGCAGGCCTGCAGGGCCGCTGGCGGGGCGGTGGGAGCGGACTCCGGATCGGGTGATAGATCGGCCGCCCGTTCGTGATCACGGCCGGCGAGGTAGCCCCAGCGGCGGCCCACCAGGGCGGGTCGTTCTTCCACTGCCAGGTCCCACTGGCGCAGCAGGGCCATCCCCGCCTCGAGCCGCTCGCCATCGGCTAGGGCCGAGCTGGCCGCCACCAGCCGAACCCGGTCACCGGGCCGCAGGGGCGGGGGGAGGGGGAGCGGTAGGGCGGATCGGTGGGTGGTTGGGGAGATCACGGAGGCCATGGCAAGGGAGCGGTGGCCGGATGCTGCGGCGCCCCTGAAACGGCTGGATTCTCCCAGGCTCCGCAAGTCAGCTTGTCCTGGACCCAGCCCAGGTTCCCCGAATCCGGCCAGATTGCTTGCCGGATTCGCACGCTGGACTCGCCTGGGAGGGAGTTCAGGTCCCTTGCGCAAGGAGAGGGTTTCAGCCCCGGCCGGCCAGGATCAGCCCCAGCAGCAGGAGGGCACCGAGCTGCACCTGGCGGCTGAAGTGGAGCCCGAAGGCCGAGCGGGGCAGGTCAGGGCGGCGGAGCTGGAGGGCTTCCCGCAGCATCCCCGCTGAAGCAATTGCCCAGGCCAGCCAGAAGAAGGGCCCGCCCAGCCCCCTGAGCAGGGCGGCTCCGGCCAGGGCGGCGGCCGTGAGCACATAGCAGCCGGCCACGACCGCGGGTGCTGCCTGGCCCAGGCTCAAGGCACTGCTGCGCACCCCCAGCCGCCGATCGTCGTCCCGGTCGCTCATGGCGTAGACGGTGTCGAAGCCGAAGGTCCAGGCCAGGGTGGCCAGCCAGACCAGCAGCAGCGGCCAGCCGCCCGCCAGGGAGCCGCTGGCCGCCGCCCAGGGGATCAACACCGCGAAGCCCCAGCAGAGGGCCAGCACCAGCTGGGGGTAGGGGAACCAGCGCTTGGCGGAGGGATAAAGCAGCACGGGCGGCAGGGTGGCCAGTGCCAGGGCAAGGCAGAGGCCCCGCACGGCCTGCGGCAGGGCCAGCACCACCAGCAGGGCCGCCAGCAGGCAGAGCACCAGTAGGGCGAAGGCGGTGGGCACCCCGACCCGGCCCGAGGCCAGGGGGCGGTTGCGGGTGCGTTCCACCAGGGGGTCGATGCGGCGATCCCAGAGGTCGTTGGCGATGCAGCCAGCGGCGCTCACCGCCAGGCCGCCCAGCGCGATCCAGCCCACCAGGGGTGCCGGTGGCGGGGCCTGGGGGTTGAGCCACAGGGCCCAGCCGGCCGGAATCAGCAGGATCAGGCGGCCGCTGGGCCGGTGCCAACGAACCAGCTCCAGCAGGGCTTGTGCCGTGGCCATGGCCAATCCGGAGGTGGCGGCACCCTAGGTGAGGCGCCCCGGCCGCCGGTCATCCCCTGACGGGCTGGGGTCCGTGGCGATCGACCCACCAAGGGCTTCTCGGCCGCGGTGCAATGGCAAAGTGTGGCGCCGCCAGGCCGCTTGCTTTCGATGGCCCAGAACCCCCTGCCGGATGCTGCCTCGGCCGACGGTCAGCGCCGGGTGGCGGCCATCGACATCGGCACCAATTCGATCCATCTCTTGATCGCGGCGATCGATCCGGCCCTGCATTCCTTCAGCGTGGTGCTGGCTGAAAAATCCACCACCCGCCTCGGCGAACGGGACCCGGAGACCGGTGCCCTGTCTCCGGAATCGATCGAGCGGGCCTTTCTCACCCTGCGTCACTGCCGCGACCTGGCCCTAAGCCATGGCGTGGAACAGATCGTGACGGCGGCCACCAGCGCCGTTCGGGAGGCTCCCAATGGCCGCGAGTTTCTCCAGGCGCTCGATGAACAGCTGGGCCTGGCGGTGGATCTGGTGAGTGGGCCGGAGGAGGCTCGCCTGATCTATCTCGGCGTGCTCTCGGGCTTCCCCTTCGGCGAGGCGCCCCATTACATCCTCGACATCGGTGGCGGCTCCACCGAGCTGATCCTGGCGGACGGCCGCGGCGAGGCCCGGGCCCTCACCAGCACCCGCATTGGAGCGGTGCGGCTGCAGCGGGAGTTCTGCCAGGTCGATCCGCTCCCAGCCAGCCGCCGCGCCTTCCTGGAGGCCTACATCCAGGGCTCGCTTGATCCGGCGGTGGCCCAGGTGAAGGGGAAGCTGAAGGCGGGCGAAACCCCGGTGCTGGTGGGCACCAGCGGCACGGCGATGGCCCTGGCGGCCCTGGGGGCCGCCGAGGATCCCAAACCCACCCTGAAGCTCAACGGGTATCGCCTCAGTCGCGCCCGGGTCGACCAACTGGTGGCCCGGCTGGTGGCCCTCACTCCGGAGCAGCGCAAGGCCCTGGCCCCGATCAATGACCGCCGGGCCGAGATCATCGTGCCGGGAGCCCTGATCCTCCAGACGGCCATGGCCATGCTCGGCGCTACCGAGCTGGTGGTGTGCGACCGGGCCCTGCGGGAGGGGCTGATCGTGGACTGGATGCTGCGCAATGGCCTGCTGGCCGACCGATTCGCCTTCCAGAGCACGATCCGCCAGCGCACCGTGCGCCATCTGGCCCGCACCCACGCCGTGGATGCCGTGCGAGCCGACCGGGTGGCTGCCCATGCCTTAGCCCTCTACGACCAGACCCGGGGTGTGCTCCACGACGACCGCGGCGATGGCCGCCAGCTGCTCTGGGCCGCGGCCCAGCTCCACACCTGCGGCAAGCAGATCAACATCGCTGCTTACCACAAGCACACCTGGTACCTGATCCGCCACGGTGAACTTCTTGGCTACAGCGAGGCGGAGCACCTGATGGTGGCCGCCATCGCCCGCTACCACCGCCGCGGCCTGCCCAAGAAGCGCCATGAGTCATGGCAGGTGATCGAGGGCCGGGAGAATCGCCAGACCGTGTCCTCGATGGCCTTGCTGCTGCGGCTCGCAGCGGCCCTCGACCGGCGGCCCGCGGCCGTGGTCGCCGGCTTGGAGGTGGAGGCTGAGGGATCCCGCAGTGCCGGTACCAACGGGCTGACGGTGCGGCTGCTTCCGGTTGTTGCGTCGGGGGAGAGCCCAGCCGACCTGAGCCTGGAGCGCTGGAGCCTGCGTTCCTGCGCGCCTGCGGTGCTGGAGGCTTCGGGCCTGCGCCTCAGGGTGCCGGAGCCTTAGGCGCATCCGGCGCTGCGGCCGCTGCCTCGGCACGTTGCGGGTTTGCGGAAAAGGAGCGCCAGATCACCTGGTTGATGGGCCCCAGCACCCGGGGCTCCTGGCCGGCCACCTCGGCCCGCACCAGATCCGGCCGACCGGCCATCACCCGAAGCCCTTGGCCCAGCGGGAAGCTCTTCTCTCCCTCCAACGTGCCCTCGAAGAGGGTGGCACCCTGGCTGTCGCGCACTTCCAGCCAGCTGGGTTCTTGGCTGCGGAGTACCAGGAGGGCGGGCCCGGCGGGGGCCGGTGCCTTGGCCACGGCTGGGGAGGGAGGGATCCCGGCAACGGTGGTCGCACCGGAGCTGGCCTGTGGGGCGCTGCTGCTGACCTGCCCGCCGCTGCTGGGGGTCGAAGGACTGCGATACCACAGGAGTCCGAGCCCCACGGCAGCGGTGCTGAGCAGCAGGGCGGCTCCGGCGAGTAGTGCTCCGTTCGGCCTGCTGCCAGCCCGTTCCTGGGCCCGAGAACGGGCTGGGGTGGGGCCTCGGCCGGCCTGGCCCGGTGGTTGGGCCCGCGGGCGCCGAGCCGGGGAGGGAGGGGCTTCTGTGGAAAAGGGCGGGGTGGAGGCCCGCAGGGCTGCCACCGCCTCCTCCGCATCCACCCCGAGGCTCGCCGCCACCCGCCGCACCTGGGCGATCACGAACACCAGCTCCGGCAAGCGGCTGGTGTCGGCGTTTTCGAGCGCCTTGAGCTGCTCGTGCCCGATGCAGAGCCGCTCGGCCAAAGCCTGCAGATCGAGGCCGCGGGCTTCCCTGGCCGCCGTGATCTGGCGCCCTAGGGCCACCATCTCAGGGATGGGGGGAGGGCCCTCCCGGGAAAGGGTTGGGTCGGTGACGGTCGGTGGTGCCGGTTCGTCGGGCACGGCAGGTTGAAATCCTGGTTGCAAGAAAGTATGACAACTCCATCACCGAAACACCACAAGTTGGTGTTTGTCGACTCGGGACTGGAATGGAATTGAGATGGGCGATACTGGATTCGAACCAGTGACCCCTTCCGTGTGAAGGAAGTGCGCTACCGCTGTGCTAATCGCCCAATTGGCCGCGCAGAAATCCGCTGCCGTGGCCGAAGCATAGATCACCAACACCCCACCCATCATCGGCACGCCACGCCTGCCCGAGGGGCGATCCATCACCATGGTCTGTGGTCGCTGCTTCTGGTTGCGGCTCCTGCAGATCCCGGCATGGGGACCTTCGGACCGGGTGACCGGATCAGGGTCCGATCGCCAGCCTGGGCCGGGAGCTCGCCCCTGGGCGCCTCCATCCCCGTCCGATTTCGCCGCCGTGCCCTCCACCGAGCCCAGCCCGATCGCTTCCCCTGATGTGCCCAGCCCCGGGGCGGCGGCGGACATGGTGGATGTGCTGATCGTGGGCGGTGGCGTGTGCGGCACGGCCCTGCTGTTCGAGTTGGCCCGTTACACAGACCTATCCCGCCTGGCCCTGGTGGAGCGCTACGGCCGCTTGGCCCAGGTGAATTCGAGGGCCAGTAGCAATAGTCAGACCATCCATTGCGGCGATATCGAGACCAACTACACCCTGGAGAAGGCCCTCAGCGTGCAGCGCACCGCCGCGATGATCGGCCGCTACGGCGAGCTCCTCGACCCGGCCGTCCGCGATCGCTGCATGTTCCGCACGCCGAAGATGGTGCTGGCGGTGGGGGAGAGCGAATGCGCCATGCTGCGCCGACGTTTCGAGGAGTTTTCGCCCCATTTCCCGGCCATGGAGTTGCTGGAGCCCGAGGCGATTGCCGAATGGGAGCCGCAGGTGGCCCTGGTGAACGGCGAGCTCCGCCCCGAGCCGATTGTGGCGATCGGCATCCGCAACTCCCCCACGGCGGTTGACTACGAAGCCCTGGCGGAATCGTTCGTGGCCGAGGCCCGGCGCCAGCTCGCCGGTTCCGCCCGTGAGCTCGATCTGCGGCTCGGCACGATGGTGGAGGCGATCGAGCCGGATGGCGATGGTTTCCGGGTTCGGCTGGGACCGGGGCCCGGCAGCGCGGAGGCCCCCGGCGAACTGTGGGCCCGCCATGTGGTGGTGGCCGCCGGCGCCCACAGCCTGCTGCTGGCCCAGCGCCTTGGCTATGGCCTGGAGTATTCCTGTCTGCCGGTGGCGGGCAGCTTTTACTTCACCCCCGACCTGCTCAACGGCAAGGTCTACACCGTGCAGAACGACAAGCTCCCCTTCGCCGCCATCCATGGCGATCCGGATGTGCGCGCCCCGGGGAAGACCCGCTTCGGTCCCACGGCCCTGCTGCTGCCGCTGCTGGAGCGCTATAGGCCCGCTTCCTTCTGGGAGTTCCTGCGGGTGCTGCGGCTGGATGGGGCCGTGCTGGCCGTGCTGTGGCAACTCTTCGGCGTGGCCGATATCCGCAACTACATCCTCCGCAATCTCCTGTTCGAGGTTCCTTGGCTGCGCCGCCGGCTCTTTCTGGCCGACGCCCGCAAGATCGTGCCCTCCCTGCAGCTCGAGGATCTCACTTTCGCTCGGGGCTACGGCGGTATTCGGCCCCAGCTGATCGATCGCCGCTCCCAACGCCTGCTGCTCGGGGAGATCCGGATCGAGGCGATGCCCGGCCTGAGCTTCAATGTCACGCCGTCGCCAGGGGGCACCTGCTGCCTCGGCAACGCCCTGCGGGATGTGGAGGCGATCACGGCTCGGCTGGGATGCCATCTCGATCGCGGCCGGCTGGAGGCCGAACTCCTCGGAAATCCTGGCGCACGGGGCTCGCTGGAGGCCATGCCCCAGGCGGCTTAGCGGGTGCCTGCCCGGGAGTTCGGGCGCGCGCAACGAATGTCACCGCACTGAGGTCGTCCATCCAGGCGGCAGGGGTGCTCAGGCCAGGCGGTCGGAGTCCTGACGTCCGGCTTCAGTCGGCGCCGCCTCGGAACAGGTGGTTGTGGCTGGCCGAGTAGAGCAGGGAGCGGGTTTCACCGGCCGCCGCCAGGGCGGGGCTCACGATGTAGAGGGTGGTGCGGATCAGCTCCCGTTCCCGGCTGGTGGCGGCCATGGCTTCCAGGGGCACCACCGTGAGCCACTGGTCGGGCCAGCTGACCCGGTAGCCGATCGCCACCGGGGTTTCGGGGGGATAGTGGAGCAGCAGCTCGTGCTGCACCTCCTCCACGTGGCGGGCGCTGAGATAGAGGCAGAGCGAGGCCCCCAAAGCGGCCAGGCGTTGCAGCGATTCGCGCTCCGGCACCCCGGTGCGGCCACCGGCCCGGCTGAGCACGATGGTCTGCACCAGGCCGGGGATGGTGAGTTCCTGGCCCAGGGCGGAGGCCGTGGCCTGGTAAGCACTCAGGCCGGGCACCACCTCCACGGCGATGTCGGCGTCGTTGAGTCGGCAGATCTGTTCTGCCAGGGCGCCGTAGAGGCAGGGATCGCCATCGTGCAGCCGCACCACGCGGCGGCCGGCGCGTGCCCGGTCCACCACCACGGCCAGCACCTCCTCCAGGGTGAGGGTGCTGGTGCGGATCTTCTCGCAACCCTCCGGGGCCAGGGCGGCGACCTGGGGATTGATCAGCGAATCGGTCCACACCAGCACCTCCGCCGATTCAATCGCCCTGGCGGCCCGCAGGGTGAGCAGGTCGGGAGCACCCGGGCCGGCACCCACGATCTGGACAGTGGGGCGTTCGGCCGCGGCGGTCATCGGGGTGAAGTTCAAGGGTTGGGATCTCCGCTCGCGAGGGAGGGATCCGGCAGGGCCCGGCGCTGGCCGTAGAGCCACCAAAGGCCGAGGCCGCCGGCACAGATGAGCAGCAGGCTTACCAGCTGGGCCATGCGCAGGCCCCCCTCACAGAAGGGCGGATCGGAGAGCAGGCAGAGGGGATCGAGCCTCAGCGCCTCGATCCAGAGACGCCCACTGCTGTAGGCCATCAGATACACGCAGCTCAGGGCACCGGCCGGCAGCTGGATTCGGCCCCGGGAGGCGGCGCGGAACAGGGCGAGCAATAGGGCCAGCACGCCCAGGTTCCAAAGCGATTCATAGAGGAAGGTGGGGTGGAAGGTTTCGGCATCGAGGAACTCGATCGGCCGGTTCTGAATCGGGATGGTGAGTTTCCAGGGGAGCTCGGTGGGCAGCCCGAAGGCCTCGGAGT
>Ga0209298_10001852_pt1 | contig 13548 bp, 6 predicted proteins | sample S_140806_EF_Meta_FD_187325 | JGI IMG/M metagenome (GOLD analysis project Ga0209298, IMG submission 187325) | Freshwater microbial communities from Lake Simoncouche, Canada to study carbon cycling - S_140806_EF_MetaG (SPAdes) (version 2) | ecosystem: Environmental > Aquatic > Freshwater > Lake ...
TTGGAATACCAGCCGCTGCTGACAAAGCGATCATTGAGCCAGGCGGACTTGCGCAGATCCTGCCAGCTCGCCACGCCCGCGCCGGCGGATTGATTGATCCAGGTCAGGCCGTCGGTGGAGGTGAAGACCTTCGTGGTGCCGTTGCTGCCGGTGTAACCGGTGAGCAGGAAGAGGCTGCCGTTCCAGGCGAGGCCCTCGAACGTCTCGTTCGTGGTCACTCCCGGGATCGCTACCGCAGACCAGCTGGTGCTGTTGGTGGAGCGGATGACATTGCCATCATTGCCTGCTGCCAGGTAAACGCCGCCGCCATGGGCGATGGCATAGAGCTCCTTGCCGGTAAAGTAGCGCTGCGTCCAGGTCGCGCCATCCGGCGAGGTCTTTACCAGGCCGCGCCAGGCACCGTTGTTGCCTTGGCCTGCGGCGAGGAACTGAGTGCCATCATGAGTGACGGCGTACATTTGCTCATTCAGTCCAAACTCGCCCGTCGTCCATGAGGTGCCGTTGGCGGACCATGCCCAGGGACCTTGGAACGTCGTATCGTAAAGGGTCCCCACCGCCACCACCCGGCCACCGCCCGCGGCGACGTCTTTCAAATCACCCACCGTCGTGGACACGGAGCGGTTCGTGAACGTCCTCGCGGGATCGGTGAGGGAAATGGTGTGGTTCAGGATGGCCAGACCGCCACGTCCATCGCTAACCCGCAGCGTGACGTTGGGAGATCCGCCGAAGCTGAAGGTGGGCGCGATCTCGAAACCATCCAGGATTTCGGTCGTGGAGCCGAGATCCCACGCGTAGGTCAGCGTACCGCCATCGCTGTCCGTGGCATGGGCGGCAAGATGCACCGGCTGCCGGACATTCGCCGAGGCGGGTGCGGTGGTGAAACTGGCATTCGGCGTGGCATTCGAGGGATAGAAGGAACCGCTGCGGCGTGTCACGCCGCCGTCCTCAACGGTGAGGAAGCGTCCGTCACCCCACGCGAGCGCGTGCGCGTTCACCACGCTGGTGTTGCCGCTGGCACGCACCCAGCGCTGGCCGTCCACGGAGACGAGCAGCGCATTCGAGGTGCCCGGCTCATCCATGGCGCGGGCGGTGCAGAGGAGGGCGCCGTCTTCCGCTGCGGCCATGAGGAAGGTGCTCCAACGAGTGCCGGGAGGCAGGGCCGCTTCCGTCCAGGTCACCCCCTGATTGGTGGAAAAACGCACTCCCCCATACCAGCCGATGGCATAGAGCTGGCCGGAGGCGCGTAGGAGCTGATACACATCAAAACCGATCGACGGGCGCTCCGTCCACGAGGCCGCATCGGGCGAGGTCCAGATCACCTCGCCATTTCCACTGGTCGGATGCAAGGCGGCGGCGACCCACGAGCTACCACTCCAAGCTAGGTGGCGGAAGTCAGGGGCGCTTGCGAGGGTGGTCACGCTCCAGCTTTTGCCATCTGCGGAGGTCAAGACCGTGCCGTCATCACCGACGGCCACGAATGTGCCGCCACCAAACGCCACCGATCGCACATACGGCACGCCATTGGGGAAAACGGCCTGATTCCAGCGGCGTCCATCGAGGGACCAGGTGATCTGCGCGGCGGCCGGTACGCTATCCCTCCTGCCCGCAGCCACAAAAACGCCGGCACCGTAGGCCAGCTTCGGCCGGTCGATATCCGGTGGGTCGCCCACGTTGCTCCAAGTCACGCCGTCCCAGCTTAGGAAGACGGTGCCAAAGTATTCCGCGCTCACGAAGCGGCCCTTGGCATACACCATCTGCTCCAGATACTCGCTGCTACCCACACTGCCGGTCGTCCAGGTATCGAGCGGATCGGTCACGGTCACGGCTTTGGAAAGCGGGAGCGTGCCGCCCTTCATATCACTGACGGTGAGATTCAGCGTGTAGCTGCCGCCGACGGTCCACGTCTGCGCGATGCCGGAGGAGTTGTCCGGCACGCTGCCATCGCCAGTGCCCCAAGAGTAGGCCAGCGTGTCGCCATTCGCATCGCTGGCGGAGACGGAGTAGAGATTGCTCGTGCGTGCGGGCACCGTGGCGAGGCCACTGATGGCACCGGCGGTGGGCGCGGCATTGCCGGGGAAGGGGCCGAAATTCACCCGCACATCGAGCCAGGCATTGTCACCACTACCGCCGAGGGCCAGCGGCGTGATGAAGGCATTCGACGAGGCATCCGCCAAGGTGCGGCCGAGCGGAATGGGGGCATCGGATTTGACACCGCTCGTGCCTGGCGTGGTATCGACGAGCCAGCCGCGTGACTGACCGGGCCGCTGCCACACCAGGTAAGCGCCTTTTTCGAGGAACGGGAGGCCCTCATAGAGCGGGCGGTAGCCCAGCCACAGATACTCCTCGCTGCCGGAGACGGCGCTGCGGGTGAGGCGCACGCCGCGTGGCGTGCCAGTGGTGAAGCGGCTATCGATGCGATGCACGCGATACGTCGCCGAGCCGCTGGCGGTGGCGTCGCTCCACTCGCTGGAGGTCAGCCAGTTCAGCTTCGCCTTGGCCTGCGCATGGAAGTGGCCTTTTGGCACCCCGCCGTCGCCCATGATGTCGTAGTCGTCGCCATACTCGACATTCGATCCGGTGCCGAAGATGCTGCCATCGCTGGTCTGCCAGAAGCCGGAGTGGCCGATGCCATAGTTGTGGCCAAACTCATGGGTAAATGTGTTGCGGCTGATCGAGTCCTGCATCCACAGGTTGCCCCCACCGGCCAGGCCTGCGTAGGTCACACCGCCGCTGGAAAGGCCCAGGCCGCCAAACAGCACGCCCACGATGTCATAGGAGCCCAGACCGCCGCCGTCGCCGTTGCCGGTGTTGCTTACCGGACCGATGTTGATGGACGCGTCACCGCCGCTGCGGGTGTTGCGGAAGGTGTTTCGCGCATCGCGGAGCAGTTCGCTGTTCCGGCTGGCACCGCCATTCACATAGTAGGCGGAGGTCTGCGGCATGCGGTAGAGGTTCTGGCTCGCGCCCGCGATGATCCACGTCTTGCCGTAGGACATGTCGCGGATCTGATCAGAAACCACACCATTCAACACATTCGCCGTCGTGGCCTGCGAGTAGGAAAGGCCGGTGAGGTCGCTGAAGTCCACCCGGATCAAAAAGACGTTCTTGGGATTCTCCGTCCACGCGTCCGCCTGCATCTGTTCGGCGGCCTGAGCACCCGAAAGATCAAAACCACCGCTGCTGCCATCGGCGGCCTTGGCTTGATACAGCACATCGGAGCCGGCATTCGGCCCCGGAAGATCGTCGAGCTTCGCAAGAGCCTCGTTGAGCTGCGTGAGCTCCGCCTCGTTCGCGAAGTGATACAGGCGACCACCTCCAAGGGCCACCACCGGAGCCACCGCGAGCGATTCACCGCTGAGGAAGCTCTTCGCGGCATCCTTCTGCCCCATCGGGAAAAGCCGCTGCGCCGTGGCGACTTCCGCCGCGTCGAGCTTTCTCAAGGCCAGGTCATGCATCGCCGCCGCGCCATCGAGCGTGATGCCTTGCACCGGGATCGAGTGCTTGCTCATCACTCCCGTGCGACGCCCAAACGTGAAGGCTTCGAAGCGGCCATCCTCCAGATTGAGCGCGGCAATGTGGTCCGCCATGCCCGCCGGAGCGCCGCAAACCGGATAGTATTCATACGCCGCCGCCGCGCTGAACGGCTTCTCCACCATCCCGCGAAGCTCCTGCGGCATCCTTTCATACTCGTGCAGCTTCAGCGACTCCTTCAACGCCTGCTCCGGGTCCTCCCGAATCAACCGCGCCATCCTTCCCCGACGCTGCGCCAGCACCGCCCGACCTTCCGGCAGCATCGCCACCCTCTTTGACTCATTGGCCGTCTGGAAAACCCCAAACCAAGTCCGAAACGTTTTTTCAGCCTTTAAATCATCCACCACTGCCGGAGCCTGTTTTTCGCTCAAAGTCGTCACTCGGGTCAATTCGGTCACTCCAGTTCTTTTTCGCTCTCGAGACACCTCCCATCCAATCATCCCCGCGAGCAGGAGCAGCGGCCAAACAACAGCAACAAGGCGAAAGCGGCGTGAGTGAGGTTTCATAGGCACCGCGGATTGTCGTCGCAAACCTCGTTTACGCACAAGCTGGAAAATGGGAACTTCAGTTCACCGGCTGCTTGCCTGCCGTTCAGCAATCCATACTTTGATCCATGACGATTACCCTTGATCGAGTTCTGGAGGACGCGCTCTGCCTTACCGGCGATAGCAGGATCGTGCTCGTGGAGCGCCTGCTGGAAAGCATGCCGGAAGATCCTTCCATCTTTGAGGCACAGATGGCGACCGCTGTCGGCAGGGCTGACGAGTTGGAGTCCGGGGCGGTCCAGGGTATCCCGGGAGAGGAGGGTCTCCGTCGTGTTCGTGAGTCCATCCTCAAGCGATCGCAGTCATGACCTTCGAGTTTCACCCCGATGCTCTCGAAGAATATGAGGAGGCGGCTGCCTGGTATGAAGAGAGACGATACCGCCTGGGTGTGGAGTTCACTGAGGCCGTGGAAGCCGTGGTGGCAGCGATTCTAAAGAGCCCAGACAGCTACCAACCCGTGAAGGGCGGAGTCCGCATCTTTCGGCTCAAACGCTTCCCCTATTCTATCTTCTACCGCTACAACGAAGCAGGCCAGCATGTTCGCATCGTCGCCATCATGCACCACAAACGACGGCCTGATTCTTGGCGTGACAGGCTTTGATCGTTTTTCACTTCACGGGGCAGCTCACCTCTCGTAAATCGGTAGGAAGCGGTAGTTCAAAGCCACGGCGAGCAGGGACATGCCCGTCTGGTAAGCATCGCCGAAGCCGCCGTCTTCGCCTTGGGACTCGGACAGGCTGCGGACGGTGGCGATGTTCCATTTCACCCAGGCATCGTAATCCCCCTGGAAGAGCGATTGAGCCATGTAGTAGCGGAAGTACTCTTTGTAGTGGCCCTCCTGGTGCTCCAGCCGCGTGTTGATGTGCTCCAGCGTGGCCTTGTACTCGGGAGTATCCTTCTTCTTGGCCACCGCAGCCACGAGCGTGGCGATGGCGCTGCGGTTCATCGATTCGCCCATGCCGCCAAAACCACCGCTGTAAGCCACGCTGCCATCTTTGCTGGTGCTGCGGCGCATGTATTCGAGCGCGGCCTCGATCACCTCGTCACTCACCTCCATGCCGGCATTCCGCGCCGCGAGCAGGCCCATGAGCATCGCGCCGGTGACGGAGGTATCCGCATCGCGAGCCTCCGGCGAGTAGCGCCAGCCACCCCAGCGATTGTTTTTCTGCGAGGTGCCGCTCAGCCGGATGGCGAGATCGAGCGCCTGCGAGATCGTGCGCACGGGCTTTTCACCCTCCCACAGCAGCGCCTCATCCACCGCGCCATAGGCCTCCGACAGCGCCAGCATGGCAAAACCATGGTGATACATGCTGTGCGGGAAATAACCGGACTCCTGCTGCGACTTCAAAATGGCCCGCACACTGCGGCGGATGTTTCGCGCATACTTTCCGAAGTTCGGATCATCTCCGCTGGCGAGAAACGCCATCACGCAGATGCCGTTCACGCCGGGCCCATCATTCCCGCCCTGCCAGGCCCCTTCGTCGTTTTGTTTCGAGGCCAGCCAGGAGAGGCCGCGCTCGTAGATCGTCTCGACCTCGTGTGGAATCGCGCCGCCGAAGCGGAGATCGGCCGCATTCGCGGTGAATGACGAAATCAGAATGAGGAATGCCGAAAGAAGGCCGAAGCCCGAATGCCGAACTTTCCAGCACTCGTCATTCGTCCTTCGCCATTCGTCCTTCCTGCCAAGGGTCGTTCTCATTCGTCAAAAACGCCCGCGCCTCCTTCCGCGTTCTTGTCCTGCTCCAGGCGCTGCTTGTGATAGCTCTCGATGCCTTCCCAGTATTGCAGGGCGTCGGAAAGATCGCGTTCCTGGACGAGCTTCCATTGGCGTTCGGTGAGGGCGGATTTCAAATCGGCCTCCTTCACGCCAGCGAGAGGAAGCAGGGCGTAGTAGTATTGCAGATGCCAGGAGTGGTTCATGTAGCGCTCGATGTCCGGCAGGTAGTCATCGAGCACCGTGGAAACGAGCTGATGCACTTTTTTGACCTGCTCCGGCGTGAGGCGGCGGCGGCGGTCGAGCTCGTTCACGCTCATCGTGGCCATCGCGGCGGTGCGGTAATCTTTGCGGGCATCGAGCACCTTCTTCCAGGCGGCTTGCTCGCTCTCGGAAAGCAGCGTGGTGATGGTCTCACGCCAGCGATCCTGTGTCTGCGGGCCTTTGCTTTGCGTGTTGTAAGTGGAGCGGGCGAGGTTCGCGAGCGTGGCCTTCACCGTGGCGGACGTGGCACGCTCGACCGAGTTGCGCACCCAGCTTTCCACCTGCGTGCGCCATTCCTCCATCGAAGCTTCCACCGCGCCTTTGGCGGCGGTGGTGAGGCGTTTCACTTTGTCGTCGGGCAGGCTGAGCACGCGTTTCGCATCGTCCACCTTGGCCAGCATGACCTCAAGCAGGCGTTTCCGCTCGTTGACGCCGAGCTGGTGAAGGTGGCGCGAGATTTCCCATTCGATGTCCGGCTTCTCCTCCTCGGGATCGATCTCGCTGGAGGTCACAGTGATGCCGCCGCTGCGGCTGTTGTTTGGCACCGTGCTCACGAGCGTCTTCCACTGCTTCATCTGCACGTCATCCAGGATCGTGGTGAGCTGCTTCTCGTCCACTTTCGCGGCGGCGTTGCAAAGCTGGTAGCCCTGATAGCTCCAGTACTCCTGCGATTCATCCCGCAGCAGCGGCTCCATCAGCGGGCGCAGCAGCGGCTCCAGGTCGGCACGCTGCTTCACGCTCAGGGCGAGCGTCTTGTCCATCTCCACCAAGGTGGCTGCGGCGAGGGCACCGCTCATGCGTGTCTTCCGCTGGGCAACGCCGTCCTGCAGGCTCTGAAGCTCCTCCGTGCTGAAAAGCTTCTTCAAACCTTCCGCCCACACTTTCTGCTTCGGTGGCTGATCCTCATCCGTCACGCCAAAGTAGTAGTTCTTGCGTGATTTACGGTCCGCCGTGGACCAGCCCTGGATGGTCTTGATCCACTGCTTCTTCGACGCCTCGACGCTCGCGGTCACCGCCTGCTTTCCAAGGGCTTCGAGCTGTTTTTTGCGCTCATCATCGAGATTCAGGCCGCTCACATAGCTGTCCACCTCGCGACCGATGAGCTCCTCCATCTGCATCTGCGCCTGCGCCTCGCTAGGCTTGAGCGAATCGACCAGATCCGCCTCTTCTTTGGCCTTCTGCTCCGCCACGAGCTGCTGCCACTGCTTCACCGGTTCCGCACCGAGGAGGCTCGTGATGACCTCCGCCCACTTCTTTTCGAGATCCATGCCTTTCGGCCTCACAAAGCGTGTGGCGAAGCTATTGCCCTGGCCCATCGCCACGAGGCGCTGCTCTTGTGGCAGGGACGAGAGCAAATCCATGCCCGCGACCAACTCGGAGGCCACATGCTCATCGACGAGCTTCTTCGCGGCGTTGAAGAGTTCGTCCACCTTCGGCTGCTCGAGTTTCAATTCCTTTCTCAAGCTCTCGATGAGCAGGCGAAGCTCCTCATCCATCGGCACGCGACCCGTGCTGGCCCAGCGTTCGAGGAAGGTCTGCATCTCCTCCTTCACCTCTGCCCGCTGCTTCGCCCGGATGGCGATGGCTTTTTCGCCGCGCTCAGCGCCGAGATGCTTCTTCACGAGTTCCTGCCACGCCGGCGAGAGGTCCGGCAAGGTCCAGCCCTCGACCGTGAGGCGCTTCTCCGCCTGATCCATTTTCCACTGGGCGATGCGCCGCGCTGCGGAGGCATCATCCGTGTAGCTGACGATGTAAAAACGCAGCGATTCGATGTAGCGCGGCCGCCACGCCTTGATCGCCGCTTCGATCAAAGGCTCCGCGTCCTTCAAAAGCGCCGCCTTTTCCGCCGGCGTGATCTTCACCTCCTGCTCCGCCAGCTCCAGCACCCATTCCAACTGCCGCGTGAGCTGCTCCTTCTTTCCCGCAAAGCCATCCTCCGCCAGCTTCTCCAGCGCCTTCTCCGAATCCGGCCCGAGGGATTTCTTGGACTCCGCCCGCGTGTTGAAGGGCGCGGCGTGAATGCCGAATGCCGAATGCAGAATGCAGAATGCGGCTGCCAGCATGCGCCAGCGGCCATTCGTCATTCGCCATTCGCCATTCCTCATTTCGTTTCCTCCAGCTTGTTGAAGTAAGCATCCAGGCCGGTCTTGAATTCCTCTGGCAGCTCGCGGCCAGCCTTGCCCGTGGCCTGGCCGACGGGGCGGGCATCGACATTCGTGGCGGCATCGCCGCCTTCGCCGAGATCCGCCAAGGCAGCGAGACCCGTCGAGGCGGCGCTGCCACCGCCGCCGGGATTGCTGCCGCCACCGCCGCCGCCTTTGGGATTGGGGCGCTTGGCTTGGAGGAGGAGTTCGATAGCTTCCGTCTCGGCCGCGATGGCGGGAGCGCCGGTTTCGGGCTTGTCGAGAAGGCTGCCGGCCTCGTCCATCACCTGCATGACGGCATCGAGCAGCTTTAACTCCTTACCGAACTTCTCGTTGGCAGAAGGCAGGTGCAAAATGTCATCGAAAGCGCCGCGCACATTCAGGCGGATGCCGAACTGCTTCGAGGCGAGGTCGTTCGATTGCTTCGCGTAAACCTTCGTATCGAGCGCGGGCTTCGCGTTCTCGGCCTCGCGGGTTTCATCGCGCAGCTTCATCTCATCGCGCAGGGCCTTCATCACTTTGAGGACGATCTCCGGCGGCAGGCTGTCGGAGCTGCACGAGCTACAGGCCTTGCACTCGCTGGCGGCCACCATCTCCTCCGCCCAGCGGTCGAGCGTATCCGCCCAGAATTCCGCGCCGGCCATGCTGCTGCCGCTGAGATTCACCGCCGCCTGATCGCCGAGCGTGTGCAGCGCCTTCACGACCTGCGTTTCCTTCATCTGGCCGATGACGGTCTTGAAATGCATCTCCGGCTTGCGGGCATAGTAGGCTTCGAGATCGCTCTGGATGACACGCACGGTCTCGCTCTGCCGTTTTTCATGTTCGGCGATGCTCGCGGCTTCTTTGACGGGCTGTTTTTCCAAACCGAAGGCACTGAGCGTCTTCGTGTTCAAATCCTTCGCGGCGACCAATTGATCGCGTGAGGCTTTTTTGAGCCGCTTCACGAAGGTGCTGGCCTCCAAACTCGCCAAAACGGCGGCGAGCTCGTCCGAGACCTTCGCGAACTCCGCGAGCAGTAACTCCTGCTCCTCGATGGCCTCATCCATTTTCTGCTGCACGGGTGTTTGCGGCTGCTCCTCGGCTTTTTTGCCTTCTTTCGGTGCTGCGGCGGCCATCTGCGTCGTCGGCAATTTCAGCGTGCTGGGCTTTGGCGGTGCCGGTTTGGCATTCGGATCGTTTTTGGCTTCAGCAGGCTTGCTCATCGAAGCTTCACGATCCGTGAGGCTGGGCATGTTGGGCTTCTTGGGGGCTTCGTTCGCGGGTTGTGGAGTGGAGGGTTTTTGACTTTGTTGACCCGATTGACCGGATTGACTGGGCTGGCTTTTTGCTCCGGCGCTTTGTTTGAGCAAATCCGCGACGCTCGGCATTTTCTTGGAAGCGATGTCCTGGAGTGATTTGAGCATCGTGGCCCAGCTTTCGAGGCGTTGGGCATCGAACTCATCATTTCGCGTGGCTTGCTCAACGAGGCTGCGGCCGCTTTGATTGAGCGCTCCGAGTCGTGCGGCATTCGCGGTTTCTGAACTGGCTTGCTGGGCGATCTTGCGACGGTTCTCGGGTCGGTCGAGCTCGGCGGCATTCATCTGGCGAAGCTCGCGATTCGTGGCGTGGAGCTGCTGCTCGCGTTCGTAGGTCTCGCGGGCGGATTCGAGCCACTTGCCGAACTGTTCGGTGAGCCACAGGGCATGATCGGTCTTGTTGAGAATCTGAAGCTGGAAAGAGCTGGAGTAGGCGCGTTTGCGGCCTGGCAGGTAATCTTCGGCCCAGGCACGAATTTCGAGCGTTTGTGGTGCCACGCCATCGCGGATGGCGGAGAAGGTGACCTTGGCGTTGAGGGTCTTTTTCTCCGGTTCACCGGCGGCGGCGATCTTGTCGCCCTTCGTCGAATCATCATTCACGCTGCGCCATTCAAGGCCGACGCGTTGAATGCCGAAGTCATCCTGCGCATCGACTTCAAAGGCGAGGACTTCCGTGTCCAAAACGACCTGCTCCGGCGATTCGCGACGCGCGGCCAGCCTCGGTGCTTCGTCTTCCACGGCTTGCAGACGCAGCACGAGCGGCTCGCGAGGCTCCAGACCCTCGCGATCCTTCCACGTCATGGTTTTTTCCGCGTCAGCGGCGAGTTCGCTGAAGGTGGTGGTCATCTTGTCGCCAGAAACGGACTGCGTTTGGCCATCAAGCGTGGCGCTGGCCAGTTCGCGGCTCGCGGTGGCCTCGATGGAGGCCAAAGCGCCTTTCAGCACGCTCACGGAACCGCCGCGCACCTCGATCACCGGCTGCGTTTGGTATTTCAGATACGCGGGCAGCTTTGTGCAAATGGCGAGCGTCTTGAGCTCTGGACGCGCCCGTGGCAGCACGGCGATTTCTTCACGCACATCACCGAGCGAGAGCTTCAACGCCGTATCATTCTTCTGCGGCGGCAGCGCCAGCACATACGCGCCGTCTTTGAGCGTGCTCTGAATGATCGGCTGGCCTTCGATGCTGGCCTTCGCGACCTGCGGTGACCATTGAGTGCCTTTGTCGAGCTTCACCGTGAGCTTCACCGGCTCCGCCAGCGGCACGACGAGCTTTTTGGGCAGCGCTTCAATGCGGGCAAAGGTGAAGCGCTCGATGTTCTTCCAGGGCATCGCCCAGCGCTGCGCGGCATTCCACGCGGCCTCCGGCACACCGAGAGCCGCAGCGAGGGTGAGCAATGCTGCGCCAGCCAGTGCCCAGCCCCAGCGAGCATGCCGAGCCTCGGGGACGGCATGCGTGAAATCCTTGTCCTTCACGGCCTCTGCCGCCTGCGCCATGGCCGCCTGCACCAGCCGCTCGCTGCGACTGGCGTCCTCATGCCGTGAAAGCTCCACGATGCCGAGCAATTGATCCCCGAGCCGGGGAAAGGTGCGCTTCAACAGCCGCGCGGCATCTTCCAACTGCCGCTGCCGCCACACCCAGCGATGCCATTTGAGCGGCAAACCGAGCCCCAGCACCGCCGAACCACCAAGCATGAGCGTCCAGCGCATCCACGAGGGCGTTTCCATCACGCGATCCAAAACAAAGAGCACCAGCCATGAGCCGAGCAAGCCCACCAGGCCGGCGAGGATGCCCTCCAAAACCTTCACTACCCAAACGCGGCGGCGAAAGTCCGCGAGCTTGGACTCCAGGATCGGAGGAAGGGCCGTTTTCATGGGCGGAATTGTGCGCGGAGAAGCACGCGGGTGCCAGAGATAAAATTGGGCGTCTTGCTTACCGAGGCGGTTGACGGCCTTGGGTCAAGGCAGCTCGGTGATTTGATCATGGATGCTGACCCACACGCGGTCGGCGGGTTCGCGGCGGATGAGTCGGAGGCCGGTGAAATTGCCGAAAGCGGGCAGGACGAGGGCACCGCGACGCTGCCAAAAGCAGGGGAGCTTCACTTTGCGCTGCCTCGCCGGGCCAAAAGAGACGCCGGGATGCAGGTGGCCGCACAGCGTCGGCTCCACAGGATCGTTCGGTGGAAAATGACGCACACGCCAAGGGCCGATGAGAGCGCCTTCTTCGAGGATTTCGGCACCGGGAAGCCATTCGGACCAGGGCACATGCCGGTCGTGATTGCCGGGCACGATGAGCCAGGGCACCTCGCGGCGAAGGTGGGCGAGTTTTTCCACGACCAGCCGCGTGCCGGGGGATTTCGCGTGAAACACATCCCCGAGCACGACGAGGCTCTTCGCCTTCGTTTTGGCGATCAAATCGGCCAAACGAATCAAAATGCGCTCATCGGGGCCTTCCGGCAAAGGGAGGCCGGCGTCACGAAAGACCGCCGTTTTGCCCAAATGAAGGTCGCTGACGAAAAGGAAGCCGCGTGCCGCATCGAAGGCGGCTCCTTCGGGGAGAAGGTGCAGATCGTTTTGGCCGAAAGTGATCGTCATGGCTTCGCGGCGGCGGTTTCGAGTTCTTGCAGCATCCTCGCGAGCACTTCGGCAGGATCGTCTTTGCCGACGGCGTGGGAGATGCGGTCCGCCCACAGCGGAAAGGCGAGCGGCGTGAGGCGGGGGCATTCACGCAGGATGAGCTGGCGGTTTTGCAGGCGGCGCAGGGTATCGGCGAGGCGGTGGAAGTCCATCTGGCGCTCCAGCACCTCGCTTTGCGATTGGGCGAGGAGTAGATTGCCAGGGTCGTATTGGGAGAAGACATCCCACAGCAGGCCGCTGCTGGTTTGCAGGCTCTTCAAAGTGGGTGGTGAGCCGGGCGTGCCGCTGAGGATGAGGCCAGCCACTCTCGCGATCTCGCGAAAATGATGCCGGCCCAGCTCTGCCGCGTTCACAGAGGCTAGCACATCGGCCAGGAGGTCATCCGGGGAGAGCAGTTCACGCCAGCGGGCCTCATCGCATTCAAAGGGTGTACTGCTAAAAAGCTCCACGCCGTAGTCATTCGGCGTGACGCGGAGGGAGAGCGGCCTCTCACGGCCCAGACGATAGCCGATGAGTGTGCCAAGGGCACCATTGACGAGCCTTCCAGCAAAGGGATAAAGATACGCGTGATGGCCATCACGAGTGACGGTGGTTTCGATGAGCAGCTCATCGGGATTCGGCACGATGGACCACTTCGTCTGAATGGCGAGGATGGGGGCTACTTTACGCATCTCCGGCGTGTCATCACGCTCGCCCGCACGGTAGCGGCGTAGCTTTTCCGCCACGGCGGCGCTCAGTTCGGAGGACAGCGGGCTTTTACCGCCCTGCCAGCTCGGAATCTCTCCCCGCGCCTGCTTTTTCGTGGGGACCTGCACCGTCGCCACGAGTGCATGCACGCGGACGAGTTCCCACATGCGGCCCCCAAACACAAAGCACTTCCCCGGCCGAATGCCCGCAATGAACCACTCCTCCACGCTGCCGAGGCGGCGGCCATTCTTCAACCGCAGGGAGACCGAGGCGGAGGCCACGATGGTGCCGATGCTGAGGCGATGGATGCGAGCCATCTTGGGATCGGTGAGACGGAGCAGGCCGTTTTCATCAAGGTGGAGTTTTTGATATTGCGGGTAGGCCTTCAAGACGCCGCCGGTGGTCACAAAGGTGAGCGTCCACTGCCATTCCTCGTCGGTGAGCTGCGAGAAGGCATGCGTGCCACGCACCTCGGCGAGCATTTCCTCCGCCCGAAAGCCGCCGCCGAGGCCGATGGTGATGAGATGCTGCGCGAGGAGATCGAGCGGCTTCAAAACAGGCCGCCGCTGCTCAATGCGCCGCGCCAGCATGGCCTCACGGGCGGCGGAGAATTCGATGATCTCCAGTGCATTCGTGGGCACGCCGAGCACGCGGCTGGTCTCGCCGGGACGATGGCCGCTGCGGCCCGCACGCTGCAAAAGCCGCGCAATCCCCTTCGGGCTGCCCACCTGAAT
>Ga0209298_10001858_pt1 | contig 13518 bp, 7 predicted proteins | sample S_140806_EF_Meta_FD_187325 | JGI IMG/M metagenome (GOLD analysis project Ga0209298, IMG submission 187325) | Freshwater microbial communities from Lake Simoncouche, Canada to study carbon cycling - S_140806_EF_MetaG (SPAdes) (version 2) | ecosystem: Environmental > Aquatic > Freshwater > Lake ...
CCAGCAGCCCGATGCCCAGAGCCTGGATCAGGATGGAACGGATGTTTTTGCGATCCGCCGAGAGGATGGCCCACTGCGTCTTGGCCAGGACCACCAAGGAGGAGAAGAAACCCGGACGGGCCGCCCGAGGCGGACGGGCAAAGACACGCCGCCGTGGAGGAAAGGCACCGGTGGAAAACGGGGCGAGCGGCGATTTCAGGAAGCGAGCGAGCCATTTATCGCTGTTCTTTTCCTCGTTCACCTTTTTGTAGATGCGCTCCAAGCGCAGCGCGGGGCTGCTGGTATCGGAGCTGGTGGCCGTGCCCGTGGTGTCCTTATCTGAAGTGAGGAAATGCTCGCGGGCTTCGTCGAGGTTGCCGAGGAAGAGAAGCCTGCCGTCATGCACGAAGGCGATGCGGTTGAACAAGAAGGCCTTATGCAGGCTGTGCGTGGTGCAGACGACCGTCTGCCCCGTGAGGCTGAGGTTTTGCAGGGTGGCGACGACGCTTTCCTCGTTTTCGGGGTCGAGGCCTGAAGTGGGCTCATCGAGAAACAGGACCGCCGGCCGCACGAGTAGCTCGGTGGCGATGTTGACACGCTTGCGCTGACCACCGGAGAGAATGCGCACCGGCTTGTCCGCATGCTCCTTGAGTCCGAGTTTGATGATGATGCCGGAAACCAGCGAGTCGAGAGCCGCACGGGAGACCGCCAGCCGGAGTTGTGCCGTCAGGGTGAGAGCCTGGACGACGGTCAGCTCGGTATGAACAATGTCATCCTGCGGCACGAAGCCGATGACGCTGCCAGAAAGCAGGCTGGCAGCCAGCGGCTCGCCATCAATAAGCACCTTGCCCTTCGTGGGAGAGAGCAACCCGCCGAGCAGATTCATCAGGGTGGATTTCCCCTGGCCGGAGCCGCCCAAAATGCCGATGAACTCCCCGGCATGGATTTCAATCGCCACCTGGCGCAGGATCGTCTTGAGGCTCCCCTCATGCCGAACCGTGAGTCCCAGATCATTCCCCTCCACGCGTGCTCCGAGCAGGGAATCCACACTACAGATGGAGCTCCCCGTGAACTCAAACGTGTAGCTGCCAATCACAAACCGGTCTCCTGGGACGAGTTGCTTCTCGGAAAACACGGCTCCGTTGAGATAGGTGCCGGTAGGGCTGCGGTCATGGATGGCGTGGCCGCCGCCTGAAGGGAAGATTTCCACATGCACCTTCGCGGTGCGCCGGTCATCCTCGGGATCGAGCAGCCATCGCTCCTGACCGGCCTGGTAGTCCTCAGACGCCGAGCCATCGGCCCGCCCGATGAGCAGCCTTCGCTGGTCGAGAAAGATCTCCCGGCAGGGTTTCCCTCGGATCAGCGGCACCTCGGGAATGCGCAGAAATCTCGCCCGGATATGCCCGACGAGGATTTCGTCCAGGTGGGCAAGGGCCACGGTAGAGCCTTTCGCCACGGATCTGCCATTCACCTCAAGCAGACCGCCGGAGGGACTCGATATCCCCCAGGTCAGCCGCTGTGGCAGCCATTCGACGACGGCATGCTCAAAAGCATCCCGGCCTTTGCCAAGCGGCAAGGTCTTGCTCTGTTTGGAGGCATTGATGTAGTCGATTGCTCCCTGCATGAACCGGTCTTTTTTCCCTTGTTAGGCCAGATTAGGCTTCTGTCTCGAAAAAAAGCCATCAAAGAACCGCAAGCATGCCAAAGATGATCACGCCATAACATTCTCCATCTGGAGCAGGCTGCGCATGAAGGGCACGCAATCAGCCACCATCAATTCGCCGCTCACGACTTTGGACAGCAGGCGGTTCGCCTCCTCGCTGATGCCGGCCACAGGCACATAACTGTTACGCGGAGCGTGCGGTGGTGGCGCCGGGAGGCCACTGAGCAGATGGTAGGCGAAGCGTGCGAAGCGCCAGGCCATCCCTTCGCCGCCTGATGAATCGTAATCCAAGGCAAGGCGGATGTGGTAAGCTGGCCACTTGGACAAAGGCATCGAGAGCATCCGGGTGACTTTTTCCCCATGGCTTTTTCCTGGTGGGATAGAAGGAAACTGGAGCACCACATGATGCGGAGCCATATCGAGCGCCGCAATGCCAGCACCTGAGGCCTGATCGCATGCCACGGCCACTTTCAGCAACAGAGAGCCCGCCTCGGCCAGGCTGATCCGCTGCCTCGCACGCAGTAATTCCAGCATTCGCGGCCCCTCTGCCATTTCCTCCAGCAAAACCGCGTGGTCGGTAAAACGTATCATCGTCAGCGGTCGAACCAGAAACTCGCCCGGGCATTGAAGTGCCTTGTCCAGCAGCTCGCGCAGATTTTTGACCGTCTGTCGATCATTCGCCACCTCGGGGTGCAGCAGAGTAAGACGCACCACATCCTTGTTGGATAGCCGCACGGCACGATGGGCGGTGCCCGTCTCAGGATGCACTCCCTCAAGCTCCTCAAAGAGCTGGAATTTAGCGGAGAGCGGCGTGTCCAGCACCAGCCGGGCGGGTTCCCCCCGACGGGTGTGGGTATTGAGAGCTTGGGACGGCAGATTCTCCACCTTGCCCGGAGCTTTGATGTCACGGATGGTCATTCTCAGCTGCGAATCCTGAGCCGCAGCGGCTCTTTGAATCGAACTTTGAGTGGTAGAGACTGTGCTGGAAGGCTCCTCGTTCGTCCGGGAGGGCTGTCGCACCTGGGTCGAGGGCGCGGACGCGGACGCCTGCTGCTGGAAAATTCCCGGCGAACTACGGCGACGCGTCAAGGGTGCCACCTGCCGCCTGATCATGTTCAGGCTCTCATCCATACCTGCCAGCACGGCATGCATGTTCCTTGCCCTCCGCGTTTTGTCAGGCTGTAGCATCTGGCGCAGCAGGGCACGCATGGCCGGATGCGTGCTGGCAGGAAGCTCCTCTGCATGACTGTCCTGGGACAGACGGCGTTTGGTGATCTGTGCTTGATCGTTCTCCATGGGGAGACGCCCCAGCAGCATGAACCAAAGCGTCATGCCTAGCGAAAACACATCCGTGCGCTCATCCAGTTCCTCCTCCCGGAGCTGCTCCGGGCTGGCGTAAAGCAGCGTGCCGCGAAAATGTCCTTTTCTCGTGAGACCGGAGGTTTGCCCTAGCGCTTTCACGAGACCAAAATCGATCAGCTTGATGTTCGCCGTGTTGGTACCCGGCACCATGGAGAGCATTAAGTTCGAAGGCTTCAGGTCCCGATGCAAAAAGCCCTCGTCGTGTACATAAGCCAGCGCCTTGGCCGCCTGCCGACCGAACAGCAGCGCCGTCTCATCTGAAAGTGCTCCAGTGGAAGCTACCAGCTTTTCCAAATTGCCGCCATCACAGTATTCGATGGCGCAAAACAACGCGCCATCATCCTCGTCACAATCCACCAGTTGAGCGATGTGCGGATGCTTGAGTTTCGCGATCGCCTTTGCCTCGTTCAGGAAACGCTGGCGCACCTCCGCATCGTAAGCCAGCGCCTCATGGATCACCTTCAGCGCCACCGTGGTGCCCAGCAAGGAATGCACCGCCTTGTAAGTCTTGCCTGCGGAACCTGTCCCCAACAGAACCGGCCTCCCATCCTCGGCACTCGCGATTTTATAGCGACCCAGCCGATTCGCTGCCATCCGCGAGCGGCGAGTCTGCGTCTGCACCTGCGTAGTCTTCGGTGCCAAGATCTCGGCGAAATCCACCCGCATCTGCGCCACCGTTTGGTAACGCTTGTCACGATCCTCCATCAATGCCTTTCCAATGATGACATCGAACTGCACATCTACACCTTCGACCCTCTTAGAGGGCATCTCAAACATGCCCTGAGGTAGCTTCCCAGTGAGCATCTGGTACAGCATCACCCCCACCGCAAAGATATCCGCCCGATGATCTACCAAGGTGCCCAACGTCAAGGCCTCAGGAGCCATGTAGTGCAGTGTGCCCAGCAGGGCATTACTCTGAGTCAAGCAGGCATCAGAGCCTTGCGTAATTTTAGCTAGGCCAAAGTCCGCCACTTTAACCTTGCCATCATAGCCCACCATGATGTTCGCCGGCTTGATATCGCGGTGGATGATTTTCATCTCATGGGCGTAGTCCAGGGCGTCACACACCTGGGCGATGATGTTCTTCACATGGTCGCATTGCAGACGGCCCTGCTCCTTGAGCATTTTATGCACATCCATCCCCTCGATGAACTCCATCACAAAGTACAGCAAGCCATCTGAAGTCTCCCCGAAATCATAGACGCTCACAATGTTCGGGTGGCTCAGCCTCGCCATGGCACGCGCCTCGTTCTTGAAGCGCTCCGCGTAGCTGTCATCGATGTCATCCATCTCCGGGGGCAGAATCTTGATTGCCACCGCCCGGTCCAACGTCCTGTGCCTGCCTTTGTAAACCGCCCCCATACCGCCACGTCCGAGCAACATATCCACCTCATACTGCAACAATACCTTGGAAAGCTCCTGCGGGGCAGGCGGCTGCCACACCTTCGACCTCGGCTTGTCCACGACAATGGTGGCATCACCATCTTTTGAAGAACCGGGGTTTCTGTCGCGCGGGGGAAGCATAGAGGCAGTGGCATTTACGAGGAATACCTGTTCTCTTCATCTGACTTCACACAAGGAAGCAGAATAATCTGGTTACCTCTTCACCAAACTTGTTTCGCATAATGGAGGCTAGAGCTTCGGCTGGAATGATGGCGGTGACGGGGGCAGGCATCTGTAGTGGTGCATTTTCTACAACATTGACCGGACTAGCGCCATGATTTCGCCGGAGATTTTCGAGTTTTGTATCCTGGACTTGCGAAAGAGACAGGCTGTGGGCACTTTCCGCCATGCCTGCTTCCGATGTCTTTTTCAAGCTGGTCCTGTGCCCGCTTTACCTGCAGCGCTCGATTTGCTAAATCGTGTTGGGATTGAGCCGGTGGAGCTGATCGACCGGCATGGGTCCGGGGACTTTGGTGAGAGCGTTCTACCGCAGCTTTGGCAGCGATGGCCCTACTGGCTTTATTTCTGCAATCTGGGCACCGAGAACCATCATGATAATGGTGATGTGCTATCTCGAGTGTTGGGGACATGAGAAGAATGGAAAACAGCCGGAGAGGCAAATCCGATAGCCAACGAAAGTTAGGACGCGTAGATTCAGACGCGCGCAGGAGCACGTCAGGGAATTGCCTGTAAAACTCCTCAGCCAGCTATCTTGCAGGCTTGTCCAGCGTGAGGACTGCGGGGCCTTCGAAGAATGAATGGAAGCGGTGTCTCTGCGCTTCCTTGAGAAACTGGTGCTATGGAATAAACTCCACCACGTCGGCGTCAGGCAGCCGTTTGGGGTGGCCGTGCTGCAGGAATAGCAGGATGGGAGAGGTCCGATTCAAGGCGGACGCACGGCGGTCAAACATGGCTTTCTGTACCTGCTCATGGTGAGTAAGCCACAAAGCGTGCACTGTCCCTATTACTTCACTGCTTTGGGATATAATCGTTAATGAGCCGCAGCACCGGATGAGTGCTACAAATCGAAAATCTCGATACCCAAATCGCCAGTGCGACCGAAGCGGGCGACAACAAGTTGACACGAAATGTTGTTGGAACAAACCGCGACCAACCTTCATCTCGCCCTTGGCTGGGAAAAGCCGGATCGATCACTTTTTCCTCTTTTTCGGCTTTTCGACACCCAACTGTGGGATGCTGTGAATTTCAAAAGGCGCGGACGTGGCGCTGTCGAACTCGGCGGCGGCTTCGAGGCCGGCGCGGGCGATCTCTTCGGCGCTTTTGCCGCTGTCGTAGGCGGTTTGCATGGCTCCGAGGGCGAAGTCACGACCCGAGCCGGCGGCCCAGAACTTATGAAACTGCTGCGCGGAGCGGTAGGAGTAGAGCGCGAAGATGCCATGTTCATTCGCGGCGAGGCCGTAGAACTGGGTGGTCTCGTATTCCTCGCCCTTGTCCGGCATGGCCGTCATGAAGTACTCGGCCTTCAACCAGGCATGGGCATGGCGGAAGGTCTCGAAGATCATCTCACAGGAGGAGAAGTCACGCGGGCGGTCGGGATTGGAAAAGTAGCTGTTGAGCACGACGAGGCTGGCCGAGGTGCCGGTGAGGCCGATGAAGGTATCGCCGATCTTGGTGATCTTCGTCTTGTTCACAACATGCCCGGCTTTTTGCCGCAGCGAGCCGAGGCAGCTCAAAGTGTCCGCCCCGATGCAGGCGACTCCGTTTTTCTGGGTGACGACGATGGTGGACATGATTTGAAGAGATGACGAAGGCCTGAAATCCGAATGACGATTGGGCTCAGTGGCCTTTGTCGATCATCGCAGCGAACTCGGAGAAGAAGTATTTCGCGTCGTTCGGACCGGGGGCGGCTTCGGGGTGGTATTGAACGCTGAGGACGGGGGCCTCGCGGTGGCGCATGCCTTCGACGGTGCCGTCGTTGAGATTGATGTGGGTGACCTCGACGTTGCCGGGGAGGCTGGCGGGATCGATGGCGAAGCCGTGGTTCTGGCTGGTGATGGCCACCTGACCGTTGCGGAGGTCTTTGACGGGCTGATTGCCACCGCGATGACCGAATTTGAGCTTGAAGGTCCGGCCGCCGTAAGCGTGGCCGAGGATCTGATGGCCGAGGCAGATGGCAAAGATGGGCTTCACGCCGATGAGTTGCTTCACCTCGGTGTGGATGTAACTCAGCGCGGCAGGGTCACCGGGGCCGTTGGAGAGGAAAACGCCATCGGGATTCCGGGCGAGCACGTCTTTGGCACTGGTGGTGGCCGGAACGACATCGACGCGGAAGCCAGCCTGGCGGAGGCGGCGGAGGATGTTCCGTTTGATGCCGAAATCGTAGGCCACGATGTGGTGCTTGGCCTCGGGCAGGCTGTGAAAGGCACCGGTGAGGCCGCCTTCACGATTCTGCGAAGGGCTGGGGATGTCCCACTCGCGGCTTTCGGTGCTCTCAGGGTCCCAAACGTAGGGTTTGGCGGTGGTGACTTCTTTGACGAAATCGCTTCCTTCCATGGTGGGGCTGCTGGCGGCGAGCTTCACGGCCTCATCGGCATTGAGCACGGCGCTGGTGATGACGGCCCGCATGGCTCCACGAGTGCGGAGATGCTTGGTGAGGGCGCGGGTATCAATGCCCTGGATGCCAGGGATGTTCCATTCTTTGAGGTATCCGTCGAGGCTCTGCGTGCTGCGCCAGTTGCTAGGGATGTCGCAAAGCTCCTCAATGACGAAACCACGAACATGCGGCTGGCTGCTTTCGGGATCGAGAGGGTTCACGCCATAATTCCCGATCATGGGATAGGTCATCGTGACGATCTGACCGCGATAGGAGGGATCGGTGAGCACCTCCTGATAGCCGGTCATGGAGGTATTAAAGCAGATTTCGCCGGTGTGTGTGGCCTCGGCGCCGAACGCCGTGCCTTCAAACACCCGGCCATCTTCGAGGGCGAGGAGGGCTTTTTTCATCAAAGTGCGGCCAGTGCGATAAACAGGACGGCGGAGGTTCCAAGCTCAAAGTTGGCGTTTCTCGCAACGAGCATGGATCAAGGCGATTCCGGCTCCTCGGTGCGCTCGACGAAGCGCATGGCGTGATCAATGAAGCGGAGGTGAACGTCGTCGGTGGGGCCGTTTCGGTTTTTGGCGAGGATGAGCATGGCTTCACCACGCTTTTTCTCCTCAGCCTCTTCGTCTTCGACCTCCATTTTGCCGCCGGCGTAGTCGGCACGGGTGAGGAGACCTACCATGTCCGCATCCTGCTCGATGGAGCCGGACTCACGGAGGTCAGAAAGCACAGGGCGCTGGCCTTTGCGGCTTTCGACGGCGCGATTGAGCTGGGCGAGCACGATGACGGGGACGTTAAGTTCTTTGGCGAGACCTTTGATGCCGGCGGAAATTTCGGCGATTTCGATCTGGCGGTTGTCCTTGGCACGACGGCTGCCGCTGGTGACGAGCTGCAGGTAGTCGATCATGATCATCTGGATATCGTGCTGCTTCTTAAGGCGGCGGGATTTGGCACGCATCTCCATGATGTCGAGGCCAGGGGTCTCATCGATGAAGATCTGGGCCTTTTGCAGATCACGCGTGGCCTTGGCGAGGGCATCCTGCTGGGCGCGGGAGAGGAGGCCACGGGAGAGATCCTGCATGCTGAGGCGGGCGCGGGAGACGAGCAAACGACGCACGAGCATGGTGGCGCTCATTTCGAGGGAGAAGACGACGCAGGGCTTGTTACAATCCACGGCGATGTGCTCGACAATGTTCATCGCGAGGGAGGTTTTCCCCATCGAAGGACGAGCGGCAATGACGAACATTTCGCCGCCTTGCAGGCCGCTGCTCATCTGATCGAGCTTAGAGTAGCCAGTGGAGAGGCCACGGAGCTGGCCTGGATGCTCGAGCATGTATTGAATGCTGTCGATGGCATCCATGACGTGCTGGCTGAGCGTCTTGATGCCTTCCTTGGCCCCCACGGAAGTGCGGACAGCCAGGGCACGCTGCTCGGCGTGGTCGAGGACGGTATCGATGTCCTCATCGAGCTGCTCCTTGCCATGCTCGTAAGCGGCGTGGATGTTGAGTGAGGAGGCGTGAATGAGTTCACGGAGAATGTGTTTCTCCATGACGATCTTTTTGTAATGCGGGAAGTGCGCCGGGATGGGCACGAAGGTGAAAAGATCACTGATGGCGGCGGCACCACCAACCTTGTCGAGGAGGTTTTGATCCCGCAGAGCATGGGTGACCGTGACGGGGTCGATCGGCAGGTTTTTATCGTAAAACTCGAGCAGCTTTTCGTAGATCGTGCGGTTGGCGTCGTGGTAAAAAGCATGCGCGGGGAGCGTCACGCGGCAGTCACTAAGACGCTCGTTGGGATCCTGGAGAAGGCAGGAGAGCACGCCTTTCTCGGCTTCATCGGAAAAGGGCAGCGCCCGATTGATCGAGGCGAGCAATTCCTCCGCCGTGGGCACTTCATTGCGTTTTTTAAACGGTGCTTTTTCGACGGCCGGCGCTGAGCTGGCAGCGGCGGAGGGAGGGGAGAGTGGTGCGGCGGAATCAGCCATGGGAGGAGGGATCGAGGCGGATTCGCAGCATGAATGATTCATCCATCCGAACAAACAAAGACTTGCTTTTTTTATGCTTTCTCCCGAAAAATGAACACTCCCCGCATCACCGGGTCCAACGTCGTCCCTTCCCACCACCATCTATGCTCCTTAAAGCAATCAAACACAAAGTCGCCGTGCTTGCCGCCATTGCCGCCTTCCATGGCGCCGCATTTGCCGCACCAATCGCCGGTATCGAAAAATCCGACCTCGTCCAACCAAGCGCCGAGCTCGACAAGATTCTTGTCACGCTGGAAGCTGAGCAGGCCAAGGTTCAGAAAGACCCGCAAAACACGAGCACCAATTCCGATTGGACGAAGGCGTTCAACGCCGCCGTGACGCAGGTGCAAGAGCTCGCCAATAAGAAGGACGCGAACGCGGCCTATGTGCTGGCGAAGTGGGGCATCCTCGTGGGTGGCAACAATGTGAACGTCAATAGCATCGTCGATCTCTACCGCGCTGCGGGCAGCCTCCCCGCTGCGCAGATCGAACTGGCCCAGGTGCTCCTCAACGGTTTCCGCCAGGATGCCGATAAGACCCGCGAAGCGGTGAACTTGATCGTCGAAGCAGAGAAGGCCGGCAACAAGCTGGCCCGCCGCATGAAAGCCCAGCTCCACCTTTCCGGGGCTGCTGCTCCTGTCATCCTACAGGACAACAAAACTGCCGTCGAGCTGCTGGAGAAAGCCAGCACGGATGGCGATGGTGATGCATCCCTGGGTCTCTACCAGATTTACGCCCGTGGCATCACTGGCTACGCGCAAGACTTCGCGAAGTCCCTGGACTACCTGAAGATGGCCGCTGAAAAGCAGAGCAACGCCACCGCCCTCGGTGAATACGGCGCCCGCCTCCTTGCAGGTGACACGGGTGACGGCAAGACCGCTCCGAACCTCGTCACGAAGAACGTGCAGCAGGCACTGAAAATATTTGAAGACTCCGCCAAGGGTGGTCTCGCTGCTGCGAACCGCATCCTCGGCCAGATCTATGAAGGCGGCGTGGGCGAAAATAACGCCGACGTGAAGCCTGACCTCCAAAAAGCCATCGAGTATTATGGTAAGGCCGCCCAGGGCAGCGATCCCGCCGCCCTTTTCCGCCTGGCCCAGGCATCCGAATCCGGCATCGCTAAGCCAGAATCCAAGCCTGAAGCCGATGGTTCCTGGGATCCCAAGAACATCCTCGTGCAGCCGAATGCCAAAAACGCCCTCGACCTGTATCGTATGGCCGCCCAGAACAACGCCGCCGAAGCCTTCTTCGCCGTCGGTCGCTTCTATGAAACGGGCACGGTGGTGGATAAAGATCCTGAAAAGGCTTTCGGCCTCTACATCCGCGCTGCCAACGCTGGCGTGCTCGCTGCCATGAATCAGCTCGCTGGTCTTTACGCCAACGGTGCAGGTGTGACGCAAGACATCATCGCCGCTGGTGGCTGGTACAAGCGTGCTGCCGATGCTGGCTACGCCCCCGCCAAGATCGCCTACGGCATGATGGCTGAGCAGGGCACCGGCATGGAGCGCAATTTGATCCTTGCTGAGCGCACCTACTCCGAAGCTGCCCAACTGGGTGCGCCGCTGGCCATGGTTCGCCTTGCCGCGCTGCACATCAACGGCGTGGAGTCCGGCAAGCCAAACTTCCCTCTCGCCTGGGCCTATGCTCAGCTCGCTAGCGAAGCCACAAAAGGCCAGTCTGCCGAGATCAATCAGTTCGTCGCCAACCTCGAAGACGCGAAGAAAGACGATAAGAAGATCTACACGGAAGACATGATCAAGCAGGGCAAGGCCGAGCTTGAGAAGCTCAAGAAGAGCATCAACATCGCCCCCACCCCTGCTGCGGCCGCTGCTCCCGCAGCAGCGCCTGCCTCACCCAAAGTCGACGCCAAAAAGAAAGCGACCAAGTAAGGCGTGATTGAAGAGCAGATTTGCCAAAAACCTGCTTGCCAAAATATCGACTCCCTCTAGTCTCCGGCTCCCTTCGCAAGAGGGGAGCCGGTTTTCATTTCCGGGGCATTAGCTCAGTTGGTAGAGCGCCTGCATGGCATGCAGGAGGTCAGCGGTTCGAACCCGCTATGCTCCACCAAACCCCATGCAGGTTCCGCCATGACGCGTGTTTTCCTTCTCCTGCTATCTTTAACGCCTTTCATTCAGGCACGCGAGGTGCAGAGCCATGGCCTGCTGTTTGAAAAATGGCTGCGAGATACCTTCTTCGGAGGTTACGAGCCTACAAGCCACACGCAGAAGTGGGACATCCCAGCCAGCGCCAACAAGGAACATGGCCGCATCCCGGTAAATCCCAAGGCGGCGAAGCACGGCACGCCCATCGGCCTCGGCGATGCTTTGCATCAATTCGATATCGATGAGCCTTTCCTGCTCATCACAGGCTTTTGGCGCCAGGAGACGGAGAATCAGAAGGTGTGGACGAATGTGCAGGCCGTGCGGGTGGAGCCGGGGACATGGCAAAAGCTCTGGCATCCGATCACAAGTGCAGATCTCGAAAAGCTCGATGCGGTGATCAAGGACCCATCACTCAGCCTCGATGAGGCTAGAAAGGCGGCGCAGGCGATGAAAGCACGAATTCCCTACACCAAAGCCGTCATCCAAGTGAATCCGAAGATCGATGGCAGCCAGCGCCGCCTGCAATGCAGCCTTCATTTTGATGACTTTTTCGCTCACCTAGCGCCGGAGGCCTCACCCGAGCCACAGAGGCAGCAGCAGATCTTCGGAATCCCGGTGCCGAAGGCTTTTGCTTCCACCCCGAGGGACTTTTGAGGTGTCCTGACCTCAAGGGATTGTGTTTTGCCATTCGACAGGCCCAATTTTCCGTTCAATCTCATTGCCAATCTGCGGCGTCGTTGTTAACACCACGCACAAATTTACCGGCATATGAAGTTCAATATCAGCAAGGAAGCCTTTTTGGGGGCCATCAACCAAGTGCAGCATGTCGTCAGCTCTCGCACGACGCTCGCCATTCTTTCCAACGTACTTCTGAAGGCCAAAGACGGCGTTCTCGAGCTCACGACGACGGACCTGGATGTCGGCGTCACCTGCACGGTGCCCTGCGAAGTCTCCGAAGCCGGAGCCACGACCCTTCCCGCTCGCCGCCTCGCCACCATCGTGCGTGAACTTCCCGCCGAGGACATCGAGGTGAAAGTGGATGAGAAAAACGTAGCCTCCATCAAGAGCGGTCCCAGCTTTTTCAAGGTGCTCGGCCTCACCAGCGAGGAATTCCCTGCCCTGCCCCGCTTTGACGACGCACGGGAATTCAAGATCGAGCAGCAGATGCTGCGCGACTGCCTGCGCAAGACCAGCTACGCCATCTCGACGGACGAGACGCGTTATGTGCTCAATGGCATTCTCTTCTCATTCAAGGAAAATGCCCTCACTATGGTGGCCACGGATGGCCGCCGCCTCGCCATGGTGGAGCAGGAAATCGAATTCCCGCAAAGCCAGGAGATCGACATCATCGTGCCCACCAAGGCCGTGAACGAGCTCTCACGCCTCCTCGGAGATTCCGGCCTCGTCTCCATCAAAGTCACCGGCTCGCAAGTGGGCTTTGATCTGGGTGACGGCCTTCTCGTAAGCAAGCTCATTGACGGCAATTACCCGAACTACCGCCAGGTCATCCCCGGCGAGTCGAAGGAGCGCATCCCCATCGAGCGTGAGGCCTTTCTCCGCGCCATCTCCCGCGTCTCGCTACTCACCACGGATAAATCGAACTCCATCAAGTTCATCTTTACCCCAGGTCAGGTCGAGATCGTCGCCTCCTCCCCAGACATTGGTGAGGCCCGTGAAACCGTCGCGATCAATTACAAAGGTGCTTCCATTACCATCGCGTTCAATCCGGAGTTCTCCATGGCTCCGCTGCGAAATCTCAGCGCCGATGAGATTCATCTTCACCTCATTGATGAGATCAGCCCTGGCGTCATCCGCAGCGGCACGAATTTCCTCTATGTGCTCATGCCCATGCGCGTGAATGCCTAACTTAACGCTCCTTTCATCAACAGCCAGATTATGAAAGCCCCCGCGCTGCTCTCCCTCGCCGCCCTCGTCTCGTTGGCCTCCTGCTATGGGCCAGGGCCAAAGCCCCCGCCCGGACCGCGTGGTTACTCTCTCGATCGTGCCCCAGGGGATGCCCGCTACGGCCAGGATCCTGCCGGTCTGGCAGACACGCGATACCTCGAAACTGGAGATCCTTCGCTCACGCCTCCGCCTCCCAATCCGAATGATCCGGCGGCTGCTTCCGTTCAGCCTCCAAACCCGGGCGAACCCGCCACCACGCCTCCTGGCCTCACCCCACCAGCCACGGGCACCACGCCGCCACCACCTGTCGTCGTCACCCCACCAGCCACGACCACTCCGACGGCGCCTGTCACCCCTCCGAGTACGGGCAGCTATCCCACGGCCACTCGCACGAAGCCAGGTTTTGTGAAAAGCCCCTTCGATTCGCTCGGTCGTGAGATCGATGTCCGTGAGATGCGCTCCGGCCAGAAGGCCCGCT
>Ga0209298_10001862_pt1 | contig 13489 bp, 21 predicted proteins | sample S_140806_EF_Meta_FD_187325 | JGI IMG/M metagenome (GOLD analysis project Ga0209298, IMG submission 187325) | Freshwater microbial communities from Lake Simoncouche, Canada to study carbon cycling - S_140806_EF_MetaG (SPAdes) (version 2) | ecosystem: Environmental > Aquatic > Freshwater > Lake ...
AAAAAGACAAATTAATATCACGACCAGTAATAACTTGGGTTGCCATGATTGCTCCTTATATTGTTCTTGTGTAGTAGGTAGAAACTCGAACATCTGCAATTAGCAGCGTTGATGCTCCAACTGTTGTAACTGTTGGTCTTTCGACCGAACTGACAATGTATCCATTTGGAATGACTGCCAGAACACTTATGACTAACTGCTCGATGTTATCGAGTGATGCAGGATTGCTATTGTAAGCAACTGCAACTGAGATTGTAAAATTAATCTTTGCGCGAATGTTTGATTTGCTAATTGTTTCAAATTCTAAATATGGGCTATCTGGAACAACTACTACCGCTGGAGGAATAACTGTTTCAGGCACAAATGAATAAACATTTCCTAAAACACCAGAAAGTGCAGTTGCTAAAGGCGTGCGGATTTGTTCAAGAATTGTTTGGTTAGCCATTTATTGACACATGCTTTCGGTGTCTATGTAACTTCCCAATATGCCCACACATTTATTAAATAAACTTCTGCCCATGCGGAACGGAGTTGAAGTAAAATCTACTCCTTCAATTTGTCCTCCACCTGCAAGTCTTGCTTGAAAGACTTCAACTGAAACTGTGTAACAGGCTGATTGAACAGCTGCATTTCCAACATAAGTTGATCCGCCAGAAAGGGCAGCAACTCCTGATGGAATGACATTAGCCTCAAGTATGTCGGCATTAGTGATCGATTGCGAAAAGGTATATTCTCCAAGATTATCTGCCAACACAACTCTTGTTCCGTTGTAAGGTGATCCGCATCCTGTGATGACAACTGATTGTCCTTCGGTGAATTCATGTATTCCTAGTGTAGTGAAAGTAGCGACATTACTTGTCAGGGATACTTTTTCAATTGGGCTTTTGAATGTAACTAGCATTGGCAAAATTACCAATTCAGCGGTATCTATTATTTGGTTTAGATAAGCATCAGAATACAAGGCAGATGACACACCAAGCACAGAGCGCAATTCGCTTGCGGTAATTATGGTTGGCATGTCATCTCCTTTAGTTCTCCCATTATTAGCTGCCTACCAGCGGGAGCACCAGTAGGCATTAAGGGCTTACTTAGTTTTTGTTAAACCAAACTCCGCCACCAGCAAGTTTTACTGCTAATGCGCCGTAACCATAATAAGCAACAGATACCTGTCCAGTTGCTGTAATGTCGGAACGAAGTTGTAAGCGTGGGCTTTCATACCATGTGAATGCATCTGGATTTACTACGATCATTGATTGATCTCCAGTTGTGTATCCATCAAGTGAACGAGAAACATAAAGGTCTAAGCCAGCAACATTTCCACGAAGTGATTGTGGAGAAACTGCTCCACCTGCGTTTTGTGGTTGTGATGCATTGTAAATTGGGCGACCGCTGTCGTTGTAACCCATGATGTTTCCCCATTGGGTGCTATTCACAATTAAGTTGCGAGCAAATCCAAGTGAGCCTGAATAAACTGATGCAGCAGCAGCAGAAACATAGGAAAGAATTCCAGCAGCTGTGTTATCAGCTGTTCCTGTTGCTAGTGCGCAAGATGAACCAAGAACTGATGCGGCATAGGCATCTGTGGTCTTTGCGTAAGCAAATTCCATTTGACGAACTAACTCATCAAAGAATGCTGGAGATGAACGATCAAGAAGTTCAACTGAGAATGTTTGTCCGCCAGCAAATTTCTTAACATCAACTGAAACGAAAGATGAAGCCATATCGGTTGTGTCAATTGTTGCTGCTTCTGCCTCAAGAGTTGTTGTTGGAGCAGTTGTAATTTTAGGAATTTCAAAAGTCATTCCTGATGCTGGCAATACGCCACGAGATAATGCATCAATTAAACCACGATCAGCATTTGCAATGCCGTTGATGATTTCAGTTGATTGTGGTGTTGGAATTAAACCAGAGTTATTTCCAGTTGTATCAGCAGCCATTACATATTGACGGCTTTCCTCTGAACCTAATGCAGCACGAACTGAGTGCTCCAAATAAGTTGCTTTTGAATTGATTGGTGAGCGTGGCTTTGTGTAAGCAACTGATTGAGTTGCTACTACGACCACAGGCTCAGATTTAGCAGCTTCTACCGCTTCGGTTGCGATAGGAGCATCTGAAGTTATGTCAGACACTTTGTCCTCCTGTGTTGTTGTATCCTCAGCGGTTGCTTCGGAATTCTCTGCTGGTGTTTCTGTTGCAACTACGCGTTCAACGCGAGCTGACGCGATGGCTGGATCTGCGACAAGGCTGACCTCAGATAATGAACTCTTTGAAATAACCATTGCGCCATCTTTGTTATCCCAAGCATCAACCATAACTCCAACAGAAAATCCGTCGCGTAATCCAGTTGCTGCTTCTTCCAATGCGTCATCTGCTGCAAAAGTTTTTGCTAAACGAAATACACCTTCTAAACCTGAATCTGTTGCAGTTATATCAACAAGTTTTCCTAAAGGTCTGGTTTTGTCATGCTCAAGTAATAATTTTACAGGCTTTGAAAAATCAATGCTGTCTTTTGCAAATATAGTCTTTCCTGCTGATGTGTTTCCTGTTTCATTCCAACTTACTATGACCCCAGAAATTGTTCGCTTATTTGTATCGGCAGCTGTTATTGTTATTGGGAAATTGATCTTCATCGGATCAAGTCCTCCTCTTCTTGGATTTGCTCAATGCTCATTGCACCGATGCGGTTTAGGATTTCATAAACTTGAGCACGCTCTAATGCTGAGCCTCTCAAGAAATCATCAATGTCAAATCGAACTTCAACACCATTTGGAACAAAATCAGCAGCAGATAATCTTTGCTCTATCGGAGTTATTATGTTTCTCAAACTAAAATCGATAAGGGCTTTGCGTTCCATAACAGTCGTGCTATATGTTTGACTTGTTAATTCAGCAGATAAGAAACTTGCTGGAATTCCGACGGCGCGTGCGCATTCGGTTGCGAGATATTGGCGTGCCTCATTTAATTGTAATTTTTGCGGATCAAAGCCTAATGCAGTTAATTCAACATCAGCATTTAAGAATGCAGTTGCTCTTGTGTTTCTAGCAACTTTCCAACTTTCAAGAAGTTTTGTAATTCTTTCTGGTGCAAGATTTGTTCCATTAGATTTTAATACCATTGTTGGAACTGGCTCTTTTGCATAAAGTTCTGCTGCTTTTTCTAGTTCCTGAGCTGCGCGGATTGTGCGACCAGCTCTATTTAATACACCTTCATCAAGTCCGCTGAATACAATTAAAGAGTTTAGACCAGTCGCAGGAACATGCATTCCATCGACCATGTATGAAGTAATTTCAGTTTGATTTGCATTTAAGTTATATGTAACACGATCTGGAGCAACTCGTGTCCATGCGCGAATGCGACTTGCATCTGTTGATGAATAACTATCTAATACCTGACCATAAGCAACCCCATGAAATAATAAATCTTCAGCAATCCAAGCATAAATTGCAGAACCTGCAACTCTTGGATCTGGTTGCATAATAACTCTTTGTGGTCGTAAATGTTCTTTTGTAAAATGATTATAACTTTCAATAGGCAACGAACCAATTGTTGCGCAGATTATATTTCTTGCTCTTGCCACAGCTGGAACAGACATTGCTTGTTCGCGAGTTGCAGTTTGTGCTCCATAAAATAATCCACCAACAGCTGATTGTAAATTGTAAGGCGTATTGGCAGCAGCAACATCTGTTTGAATTGTTGGTGTCTGGTTTGTCAAAAATCTATCAAATAATCCCATTAGCACATAATATACCATAAAGTCTAGTTTAAGCGATTTGTATGTCTGTTTCCGTTTCAGGTTGTGTCGCAAAATAAGTAACTAATGCTGATGCCACAGAAGCGCAGACGGCGACCCTGCTGGCTCTTCTTCCAATAATCCACGAACCATCACCAAATGGCAATTTAGCAGCTGATAATGTTTGTTGAGTTAATTCCTCTTGCCCCGAATGCTGCAACCTATGTGAGTTAATTGCACCGAGCCACCTGTCGCAACTTTCCGCGTATATTCCGCCATCCATATCGGTTGTTTGAATTCCAGCAGAAGCTAAACGACTTGCAACCGCTTGACTTGTTCTTTTGCTATAAGCCACAGTTTGCGTGTTGTATTTTCTAACATAAGGCGCAATATCGTTTGCAACTGCTAGATCGTTTAAGCTGTAATCGTTTGACCAAGTATGAAGCAATTGAATGTAAAATCTTTCACCAGATAATCGCTGGGCGCAAACTAACGCCCCAAATTTACGATCAGGAGATAAATCTAAACCAAGCCAAGTAGGTTGTTCAGGATCTAAAGGAATTGCATCTATCTGACACATTGCCCACTTTTGCGCATCAATTGCTGAATTTATTGTATCAACCCATTGAGCCAATACTTCGGTTCTTACAATATCTGGAGGATCGTTAATAACTGCTTTTAAGTTATCAGGATGGATTGTTATTCCTAATGATGGGTTGGCTTGAGCAAATGCACTCCAGTTCATCTCGCCTGACGGAAGCAAGATAGGAGCATCAGGTTCTGCACTCCACTCAAACCAACCTATCGGATCGTTGGTTGTAGCTGAAGCCAACGCCCTCTCACGCAATTTGTTTAAGATTACGGAATGTTGATCACCAGCTGAGGAATAAATCCAAACCTGCGGATTTTTGGCAGCCATCATTGAATAACGCATACTTGACCAAGCGTCTTCATCTTTGTATTCACGCAACTCATCAAGATGAATTGTTTCGGGTTTACTTAAACCTCTAGCTGCATTGTTTGCAGCCTTTACAACAAACCGCCTGTTACCAAATAATTCAATTTCTTCCGCACCATGTTGCCATCTAATTTTCTTTACTTCCTTTTCCAACTTCGGATTTGTTTCAATTAAGCCAACAATCTGTCTAAATGTTTCAAGTGAAGTTGTAAGTCTGTGAGCTGATGCAAGCTGCAAGCCTTCGCCCCACACGAACATTCCTGTTAAAATTCTGAGCATCATGAGTGTAGATTTTCCTTGTTGGCGTGCCATGATCAACCCCAGTTCGGAAGCGTGCCAACGCCCATCGGCTCTGACTTTATGTCCATGAATACACACGAATTTTTGCCATTCCATAAGATTGATCCCAAGTTCAATAGCAAAATCAATCATTTCTTGACCTTTTGATGGTAAATCATTGAGTTTTGAGTGAATACGGGGTGTTTGCACACCTCCTAATCCTGAATAAGCCTGATCTACGCTTATCTCTCCCGTTTCAAAATTGATCAATCTGATCCAGTCTGATCGTGGCTGATCGAGGTGTTTTGTGGGTTAGAAAAGGAACGGGGGGTCGGTGGTGTCCGCTGGCTCACAAAAAAGCGACCCCCTTTCGATAAATTACATCTGGAACAACTTGAAACGAGATTATCGTCAGAATCGTTTCCGTTTAATCTACGAGGAATTACATGATCAACTGTATTAGCTTCTTGGCCACAGTATTGGCAGATGAAACCATCACGCCTTAGTATCCTTTGTTTGATCTTAGTCCATTGTCTTGTAGATCCAGTAGATCTTAATGCGCTGCTACTCAATACCATCCCTTAATCTTATGATGTGCTAAAGCATTACATGGATTAGAGTAGCGTCTTTCAATATATTTTAATTGCCATTCAAGCTGCTTGTATCCATCAACAGTAGATAACCATTTAGACTTACCTTGAGGAATACCGTAGTGTGAACCATTCTTGGCTTTAGGATTCCATCTAGATTCTTTGTAGTTTAACTCATCTAAACAATAGAATTGATCTATGTTATTAAGTTGTATGAAAGCCCATTGTCTGTAATGATTAGTCTTATCAAGAGCTACGGAATCATTCTTTAGAAAGGCTATTGTCATTACCAATGACAGAGATATCACCAAACCAAACCTTGCGATCTTTCTGCTTCGCAGATCGCCCTTTCGCTCTGAAAGCGAATTTGCGTTTAATGTTATCATACCGATCCTAATCCATTAGTATAACCGCAGGTCAGACGGCAAGTCATTTACTAGCAATCAATAGACATGAATGACAAGGTTGATCTACAAACATCCAATGCCCATATTGATCACACCTTTGAACAGGCTCTTGAGTGTCAGTTGCTTCGGCTAAGTTCTTTGTGCCAATGGCGCAGCATTTAAGGCATTGGTAAACTCTAAAACCATCAGCTGTGTCATAGCCATCCATCCAGATAAACTCTGAATTGGCTGAACAGAAATTACATCTAAACTTGACCACTTTTACCAGCCCATCCTGTTCCCTTAAATATGGCAGGAACTGCTGTGAAGACACGCGTTAATTCAAAGCCACATACTTGACAAAAAGGGATTTCGTGCTGCATCGGAAGATCCAATACAATACTCGACCCCTCTCTATCACAAGCGTATTCGTAATTCGGCACTATGGAATCCGATTGATTGAATGACAGGAATAGCATCGAAGCAGATCGCCCTCATGAAGTAATCTGTCATCGTTGCAAGTATCACAAACAATTGTTGATGGTTCTACTATAACTCCATTATCTGTAAAAGTCGCAGTTAGACCAGAGCCATCAATCATTATCATTTTGCCCATTTATTCCTCCTCTCTGAAAAACCAACTGCCATTTGCAGCTGTAACCGCCCACTTAGCATCGCATTGCTGCCCTTTAGGTGCGCTGCATACATATCCATAAAAAGGGCGACCCGTTTTTGCAGTTCCTTCTTTCAAGATCATTAAGCCATGTGAGCATTCTTGCTGTTTAGGTTTGGTCGATAAGGCTTCTGCAACATCTCCAACTGTCCATGTTGTAGGTTCGCTTGTTGGCTTAGCATCATCTGCAAATGACTTTCGGAGTGCCATTTCAATAATCTGCGAATTGCCACTCTTGCCATAAATGTTTTTAATTGGTTCACTTTCAACCTTTCTCATGTCATCTTTTGTAGCTGTTTTGTCAGATCCTTTAAGTAGAATTATTGCTCTACCTAATGCGCTTGTCGCAGTATCCTCAACATAGAACTTTTTCATGTTCTGGATATAACTTTCTCTTGAACCAAATGCAATGTTAGAAACGCATGGTTGCTCATCTTTGCTATCTCGCCACAATGTTGCTTGCACCAAGATATAACCATTGACAGCATCATGGCTTATGACTGAGATATCAGATCTCCCTGACGGGAAATTTAATATAAACCATTTGTTCAAAGTAGCCACATCTTCATATTCTGACAAATTAAATGCCATCATCTACTCCGAAATCATTCTCGTATTGGTCGTGCAGCTCTGAATATATTGCCGCGTAACCAATGATGTCTTTAACACTATCTTTGTGATTTGGAGTTTCTGAGAGCCTTGACACTTTGACAAGCAACTGCATGAGGCTGACTTGCATAGGCGATATGTAACTTCCATAATAAGCAGACCACAATTCGCTGATCCGTTCGTGATTGCTTCTACTGCTTCCATACACGCTCCCTCTTTGACTAAGAATTTGGGCGCATTCATCTAGGAGTTCAGTTCTGCTTGTCATAATCAAATACTTGATCGCGCTTGGCATCTGTGATCCTACGGTGCATGTCATAACCGTCTTTACGGCCTCTCCAATACATTGTCTGCCCATAGTTTTCTTTAATTGTTGAGAAAATGCCCCAAACAATAAAATAACCTAGCACGCTATAAAGCACTAACCAGCCTGTTGTTGTTTCAATCATGCGTTCACCAGTTTCTTGCGTAAGTGGCAAGGGCTGGCATAATTGGTCAGTATTAGCCAATCGCCTGTATTTTCATCGCTATGTGTTGCGTAATTCTTGCCTAATGAACTTAAAAAACCTTCTGCCATTTTAAGGGCTGCATAATTATCAAACCAATATGCATAGCCCCAGCTAAATAATGGGCTTGGATCAAATCGATCTGCTTGTTTTTGCCAATCGTTATTCATCCATTCCATTGAGTTAATCCATAACTGCTCAAAATCAGCAGCTTTTAAGTCAATCTGTATTTTCATGTCGCTCCCTACATATCCACAGACCATCTGTGAATACATAAAGTTTGACCTAAATCAAGTTTATTATCTACCTAAGCGTCGGCGTGTTCTATAACGATTAGATAACGCCAATATCCTCAAATTCATCGATATGATCATCAATCGAACGATCCCGATAGTCGGTTTCAAGCCCCATAAGTCCTTCGGTTGTATGTAAAACTGCCATCATGATTAACTGGTATCAGTTCTACTTGATGACCTTTATTGCCAAAACTAAGCACAACAAATCCCATATTCCAATCGGCTGAATTATATTTGAGATAACTAGCCTTTCGCATGTCCATAAGATGACCAGCCTCTATGCCCCAAATCGTTGAATAACGCCCGTTTAAGCCAGTTTGGTGTCGGACTGCACCCTGCCTATGCGAATGCCCACAAACCACGCTAGAATGCCATTTCTTGGCTAGATTTAGCCCTGTTATACCTGCATGTTTAGACATGTTGCCTTCATCGCCATGAGCCAAGTGCCAGCCCTTTTCAAACTCGTAGGCTCTCTTATGAAATTTAATTCCTAAGCTGCTGAAATCCATGAACTTGTCATAAGCCAATTCTGGTAATCCAATAAGGGATGGCGCACCTTTAAGCAATGTCTGATAAATGCGATCCGTATGGTTTGATCTGACTATATCTGTCGTGCCTAGATCATAAAGAATTTCTTGACCTAGTTTTCTTTCCTCGTCAAGTGTTTCTGCAAACTCTAGTTTAGTTCCCTTTGCCCAACGCGATTGACTACCAAGATCCATTTCATCACCAACATTTAATACAAAATCAAACTTCTCATGGCGTGCCATTTTAATTAGGTTAGACACCGCTTTTGGATGGTGTAGTGGAATTTGCAGGTCAGGCGTTACGAGATACCTACGGTTAGCCTTAATCGTCATCCTCATCGTCAGTTGGATCTATGGAAGGAATAATCCCACCATCGCCTACGACCCAATCAGGGAAAGTCTTATGCTCGGTCATTAACCAGAATGCGTGCTCTGGTGTAAATCCTGCTTTACGAGCTGCTTTATAACATTCGTGCAACGCAATGTAATGCGCATCAATCTTTGTTGGATCAGGAGTTTGGCGAACTACGCGACGATTGATCTTTTTGCGTTTGATAGGTTTTCGTGTGTTCGCCATAGGAAAATTATTGCTTACTAATTAGAACGAACAGATCATCAACACGCTTTTCAAGTCGAGAACTTTGTAATTCCAATCTGCAAATCGTGTCCTTGATACTTGAGCCTCCATTGGGTCTAAGTTCTTGCAGGTAGGATTTAATAACCCATCGTAGAACCAGCAACCCAGTCGCGATTAAAGTGCTTGCGCCAACGCATAAACCAACTATTTCTTGAGCGGTCATTTCGCATTAACGCCATAATCAGCTTCTTTACCTGAACTTGGATCAATTGCTTTAGCAACAGGTGCAACTATTGAACCAAGCAGAATTGCATACTCTGGTCGAATGTCTGCAACGATTGCCAATAGGACAGTAATACCAGAGGCTGCAACAGCTCTTAGATATGACTTAATTGCTGCTTTGTGTTTGTTAGTTAGTTTCATTGCTTGCCTCCTAGTAGTGGGATGTTAAAGAACTCGCCTTTTTGATTTGGTTTGAATGAAATATGGATATGTTTGTGGTGTGGATTAATGCCGCTGTATTTTTTCCAACGCCAGAATGATCTTGCTGAACAGATTTTTTCTGCGTGGATTATGTAAGAAATACGCTTATCCGATTTTGCTGCCAATCGAATCTGATCTGCCAAAGCATGACTAATTCCTTGTTCACCAGATAAGCCAGAGTCAATGTCGATTGCACATACTTCACCTGTTGGCAAGGGGTTATGATCGGATTTTCTAGATTGATGTTTAAGATCACCGATCCATCCATCAGATTTCCTGCTGCGATCCATGAACGCATCATCAGTTTGTTCTCTTAACTGAACAGCAGCTTTAGATAACCAAGCCTTCATTAGCCAAGTATCGTTTTAAGTTCATCAGCAGTTAAGCCAATGCGATCAAGAATGGCTGCTTTGGCAATTTCTTTTGCTTTGGCTTCGGTTATTTCATCTGCCTTAATTTTTTTAATCGCAGCATCTATCTCTTTCTGAGTAGGTGCATCGCCATCTAATACATCCCATTTAATTGTTGAGTAATCATCATTATTAAAAGAAAATTGTGAGTTAGGTTTAAGTAATCTAATTGCTTTGACTAAATCGGACATTATGCACCAATTTCTAATAAAATAATTGTAGATGTTCCACTACCTGGTTGAGTATTAGATGTTCCACTTGCAGTTGTATCTTGCGCTCTTTGTTGAGTTTTATATGTAGTTGATGATGTAGTTGATGGAGAATCTAAATAATTAAATGATGCTATGGTGTTTCCAGCAGTGCCTTTCGGACTAGTTGTTGTATAAGCGCTTATAAATAATAATCTGCCAATTTCGCCAGCAGTTCCAGCAGGTTGGTAAATATCTGTTGAACCTCTTAATAATTTTAACGCCATTCCGTGTTCATTATCATCAGCACCCCAATTACAAAATTGAGATACCATTACTAATACTTTACTTGTTGCAGCACTTGGTGTAATTGATGCACTCAATGTTGTATCGGTAAAAGTTGTTGATGAAACATTTGTGGCAGTGCTTGTTGTTCCTTGAACTACCTGTAATACCTTACCACCAGCAGGTGCTGCCCAAGTTGGCACGCCACCAGCAACTGTTAAAACATTACCAGTTGAACCAATTGCTAATCTTGCAGCAGTTGTTCCACTTGATGAATAAATTGTGTCGCCTGTTGTTGTTAAAGGATTTGCAAAGCCAGAAGCCCAAGATGGAACTCCAGCAGCAACAGTTAATACTTGACCACTAGATCCAATTCCAAGTCTTGTGTTTGTGTTAGCAGTAGATGAACGATATTCAATATCGCCAAGAGTTGTTGATGGGTTTAAGTTTTTGGTTGTTGTATCAACAGATGATCCAAGCGTGCGAATAGCAGCTGCGCCATCTTTGACCAGAGCGGTGTCATCTGGTGTTGTCCAGCCATAATTGGTAGTGGTTGCCATATTGTCCTTTATCTCAGGCTACGATTGTAGCGTATTCCCATGTTAATGTTGCGCTTAAAGTGTTCCATGCCTCGCCAATTGGCACAGTATTCCAACGCATCGCCACTTGACTGTAAGCCACAGGCGACAAGTTTATTGTTAGGAATAATTCGTTGAACCTAGTGCTCCATGACCAACCTTCAACATATCCTTCAAACTCACCGCTTGAGATTTGTGCAGGTAAATTCTGGATGTTTAGAGGTTGCCCCATGAATACACCAAGCAGATTATCCCGATCACTATTGTCAATCTCTGGATTTGTGATTGCAAAGGTAATGCTCTGGAATGCTGGTTGTGGAAATGCTCGTTGAGCAATATAGCGATCTGCCACAGCTTGAGCATCCACAGCTGAATGAAGAACTGATTGAATGCTTTCGGCTTTGTAGCCATAAATTGCAATTGAGGTTGCTGAGGTTGCTGTTTTTTGAGATCCGAAATTATTGCCATAATTAATATACACATCATTTCGAATATCACCTGAACGAGTGATTGTGCTAAGTCCTTGACCTAAAGCGTGGTTTGCATCAAGATCAACATAGCCATTGATCAATAGGTAATTTTGGCGATGATCTGCATCGGCATACCCGATATCGCCAGAATTCGTTTCATACAAATAACCAAATGCCGAGTTTGCAATAATGCTTGCTATGTTGTAAATGGTATCTACTGATGCTGCTCTATTTTCCATTGTGTAGAGTCCAGGAGTATCAATTTCACCAAGTCCTAGATTTAACGCATTAGCCCATGTTTCTGTTGCATCATAAGTTGCCCATGTTGAAGCTGCTGGAACATCATTCCAAGTGCCAAGTAATACGCTAGACAATAGGTCATATATCTGATTGCCATCCTCATCTTGTGAAATTGTTCCTAAATATAATTCTTTTGCTAATTTAACAAGTGATCCCATTGCAAGAACTGAGTATTGAACAACAGTTGAAATTGCACCAGTAGCTTGAACGCTTACAGTTATATCTGTAATGTCGCCACCAAATATATTTACATAAGAACCTGCTGTGTTTTTAACTTGCAAACTTAAACTATCATTAATATCAAATGGTAAAGTTTGACCAGATAATGCAACAAAATTGATTTGAATATAAGATGGATTTGGTTGCTGGTAAATATCTGAACGACCAGCCTGATGGTCAATATCGCTTATTGCAATATCGGTGTAATCAACACCTGCGACAGTAAGTTTCCAATCTGGCGACCATGCAGTCATTATCTACCTACTGTCGTGCCGACTAACAATCCTTGTGATCTTGCTGCGCTTTGATTAAGCACACCTGCCACAGCTCTTGCAGCACCTTCGCCATCTATTGCATTGACTGTGATATTAACTGGATTGCCTGAGCCATAAGTAAAATTTGATCCGCCTTTAGGAATTGACGGCAAATCCATTTTACCACTAGGAGCAATCTGAGTTAAACCATAAGTTGCTGCTGCGCCAGCTAAGGCTGCGCCAGCCAAAGCAACGCTTCCTCCACCAGTTGCAAAAGCAGTTGCCACTCCTGCTGCTGCTGCTGCATTTCTCAAAGTATTCATTGCAGTAACTAAAGTCATAATTGCACTCACAAATGCCACAATTTTATTGGCAACAAATACTGTTGCAATGATGCCACCAAGAACTAAAAGTTCATCTTTAATACTAATTACAAAAGTAATTAAATCAATAAGTTGTAATCCAAAATTATATGCACCTTCAGTTGCAGCAGTAATGCCAGCGGTGATGCTATCATCTCCAGTTAGTCCAGCTGCAAATGCTTGAACATTTGGCACAACCTCTGCAAGTAAGAAATCAGCAAATTCTTTAACAATAGGTAGTAATGCTGCTCCAATTTTTTCTTTTGTTTCATCAAGTGCAATAGTTAATTGCTTAAATTTGAACTCAGCATTAGTTGCTTCATTAGCAATAAATCCATTATATGTTCCCTTTAATTGCTGCATGATTTGTTCATGCGACATTGTTTTTAGGGTTGCAGCATCAATACCTAGCCCGAGTTTTCCAAGTGCAGCATTCTGCCCATCAAAACTTTTGCCTAAAGCATTTGCCACTGTTTCTAGTGGCTTACCAGTTGCAGTTGATATTTCCTGTGCTAAAGAAAGCAAATCTTGTGCTTTTGTAACATCATTAGTGGATCGAACTAATCTTGCAAATGCAGGTCTTAAAATATCATCGGTTGTTGCGGTTGCTATAGATTGCTTTGAAATATAATCATCTAAACCAGCAATTTGTTGTTCAGTTGCTTGCGTGTTAGATCGTATTGTTTGCTCAAGAGATTTGCGAGCCTTTTCATCCTCAGCTGCTGCTCTTACGGCAGATACAGCAAATGCCCCAACGGCTGCTCCAACGGCTGCGAAAGCCAATGCTGCTTTTTTACCAAACTCACCAA
>Ga0209298_10001864_pt1 | contig 13478 bp, 18 predicted proteins | sample S_140806_EF_Meta_FD_187325 | JGI IMG/M metagenome (GOLD analysis project Ga0209298, IMG submission 187325) | Freshwater microbial communities from Lake Simoncouche, Canada to study carbon cycling - S_140806_EF_MetaG (SPAdes) (version 2) | ecosystem: Environmental > Aquatic > Freshwater > Lake ...
ATAGCACTTGCTTTCGCAATCACTGAAGAAGCGATTGAGGACAATTTGTATGACAGACTTGCGTCTAGATATACAAAAGCACTAGCAAGATCTATGGCAAACACTAAGCAAGTATTCGGAGCGAATGTATTAAACAATTCATTCAGTGCTTCTTATGCTGGTGGCGACGGAAAATCTTTGATTAACTCCGCTCACCCAACTATTGCTGGTTCATTCAGTAATACACTTGCTACACAAGCTGACTTAAACGAAACTTCATTAGAACAATCATTGATCGATATCAATGCATTCACTGATGAACGTGGTTTAAAAATTGCAGCTCAAGGTGTTAAATTAATCATTCCAAAAGAATTACAATTCACTGCGGAAAGATTAATGAAATCAGCTTTAAGAACTGGTACTGCTGATAACGATACAAACGCAATCAGATCAATGGGAATGGTTCCACAAGGTTATGTGGTTAACAATTTCTTAACTGATACAGATGCGTTCTTTATCAAAACTGACGTTCCAAACGGTTTAAAGATGTTCGTAAGAGCACCTATCAAAACTGCTATGGAAGGTGACTTTGATACTGGTAACGTTAGATACAAAGCTAGAGAAAGATACAGCTTCGGCTGGTCTGACCCTAGAGGTATTTACGGTTCACAAGGCGCTTAATTTATAAGCAATTTATTTAATGGGGTGGGTATATCTCACCCCATTAATATGTTAGAAAGAAAGAATTATGACAAAAATGTTTCAAGTAAAAATTAGAGCGTATGGTCACATGGCTAATTTTAACATTGAAGCTGAAGATAGTGCAGAAAGTATAGAACTAGCTATCCTTGACAAAATAGGAAAAAAAGGTATATTACTAAAAGACAGCATGCGATCTTTTGCTAAAGATAAATGCTGGATAACCTATGAGGAGGTTGTAGATGATAAATCACGTTCAAGCTCTTTACACAAAGAAGAGAGCCCTAGAACTTGATTGGGAGCAACACTACGTTCAAGAGGGAATATATACTCTTGATATGGTTAGGATTGACGAAAAAATTCGTGAAATCATTAACCAGATTAAAATGTCTGAAGCTGAAATAGCTACTAGACAAATTAAGGTAGAAATGGCTGCTCCTGAGTTTTCTGTAGCTAGCTAAACCTAGCTATATATCCGAAAAGTAGATTTTCGATGCAGGTATCCCTTGCGCTATTTAATAAATTCAGTTATATCTTAAGCACTATACATTAACTTCTAATGCGGACGCGTATAGTCGACGGCCTAGAGACTGCATTGGAATAACTAGGAGAACATACTATGGCAAATACAACGTTTCAAGGACCAGTAACATCTTTAACTGGTTTTATTGGTGGACCAAACCCTAATGCTGGAGTTACAGGAACACCTGAAGATACACAACAAGGTGGAGCAATTGTTTATACAGTTGTTAACTCTACAACTCTTCAAATACAAAGTGGACCTTATTCAGGAAATACTTTGTTAGCGACTACAAACAAAGCAAATATGATTTACACTGACAATGGTGCTTCTGGAGTAGCAATTTATGCTTTCTCTAATGGAACTAATTGGATTAGATGTGATAACGTTTCTTTAGTTGTATCGACATCATAATAAATAATTTTTTAAGGAGCTCGAAAGGGCTCCTTAATATAAGGAGAAAAATATGGCTTATAAATCAGATGTAAAACCGGTAGTTGTTGCAAGTAATATTTCTACTTTAGTTTTATTCACTGGACCTACAAGATTAAGAGGATACTCAGCACAAAATGGAACAGCAACTGCTGGTACATGTATAATTAATGGTCTAGCAAATACAACAACAGTTAGTACTTCAACTAATACAGAAGTTTATATTCCAATAGCAGTTGGTGCAAACAGCACACAAACATTAAATATTCCAGAAGATGGAGTTCTTTTTGCAGGACGAAATGGAACAGGAATAGTTGATGGTATTGGAATAGTTTCAAATACAAGTTTAACGGTTACGTTATTTATAGATAAATAGGAGTCGCTCAATGGCTACTTCTTCAGGCACTACAGTTTTTGAAAAAACTTTTACTATTGATGAAATCATAGAAGAGTCTTACGAAAGAATTGGTCTTATCAATAATACCGGTAATCAGATGAAAGCCGCTCGTCGCTCGCTGAACATCATGTTTCAAGAGTGGGCAAACAGAGGTCTTCATTATTGGGAAGTTGCATCAAACGATATTTCATTTGTAGAAGGTCAATCTACATATACAATTTATAGATCAGCATCTGATGGAACTTCAGATGGAGTATTTAGTTATTTAGATGGTGCAATTACTGCAGGACAAACTACAATTACATTAGATTCAGTTTGGCAGTTTCCAACATCAGGAACATTATTAATAGATTCTGAACAAATTACATATACTGGAACTAATACATCTTCTAATCAAATAACAGGTTGTACGCGTGGTGCAAATAGTACTACAGCTGCAACTCATGCAGATAATACTGCTGTTTATGATTATAATTCTATTACTTATGGGCCAGATGATATTTATGAAGCATCATATAGAAATACACAACAAGTACCGGTTGTAGATTTTCCACTTACAAAAATAAGTAGATCAGTTTACAATTCTTTATCTTCTAAATATTCACAAGGTCAATCAACTCAATATTGGGTACAAAGATTTATAGATAAAATTACAATCACTTTATATTTAACACCAGGATCAGATCAGGTAAATAACGTAATGCATTATTACTATGCAAAAAGAATTCAAGATGTTGGAGCTTATACAAATATTACAAACGTTCCATATAGATTTGTTCCGTGTATGTGCGCAGGACTTGCTTATTATTTAGCAGTTAAATTTGCACCACAACGTGGACAAGAAATGAAATTATTATATGAGGATGAATTATTAAGAGCATTAGATAATGATGGATCTTCTTCAAGTTCATTCATTACACCTAAAACTTACTATCCGAGCGCATAATGGGAAATTTATCTAGAGGAAAATATGCTTATATGATCTCAGACCGTTCTGGTCAGAGATTTCCATATACTGAAATGGTTCAAGAATGGAATGGATCATGGGTACATATTTCTGAATATGAAAAAAAACATCCACAACTTGAACCAAAACCACATCAAGCTGATCCTGAAGGATTACAATATGCTCATCCTGATAGACAGGAGCCACCAGTAATTATTGAATTAACACCAAATCCTTTTTCAACAACTAAGTATGCAAGTAATACTTATATTAATGTTTATTCAGAAGATCATGGAAGATCTACTGGTCAAGTGGTACGATTTAGAGGACCACCAGAAGTGTTAGTCGCAGGCACGTCTACGCGCGAGACTTCATTTGAATTAGTACCTTCATTTGATAATGTTACAGATATTTCAAATTCAAATGGATTTACTATTACAGTTGGAAAAATCAATTCATCTGGTATTGTAAGTGATACTTTAAATTATTTTTATTTTAAAAGTACAGATACAGCAACTAACGGAGGAGTTTCAGGTGGTGGAGCACAATGTTCTGCAGGTCCAGTAACTTTACAAGCTTAATATGACATACGCAGAACTAACAGCTAAAATTAGAGATTACACTGAAGTAGATTCAAATGTATTTACACAAAGTATTATTGATGGATTTATATTAGATTCTGAATGGAGAATTCAAAGAGATGTAGATTCTGATAATAACAGAAAATATGCAACAGCGACTGTTATTGCTGGTCAACCTTATGTGAGTACACCTTTAGTTACAAATCAAACTTTAATTATAAGAGAATGCCAAATTATTCCATCAGGTGTATATAGTAGTAATGCTATAGTAGAATATAGAGATACAGGCTTTATTAATGAATATAATGCTAGTAATGCCCAAGGATTACCTAAATATTTTAGTTATTGGGACGAACAAAATATTGTATTAGCCCCAATTCCAGACTTGACATATACCATGCAATTAAATTATACCTTGAAGCCAGCAGGATTATCTGTTAGTAATACGACAACATATTTAAGTCAGCAATTTCCCTCTGGTTTATTATATGCTTGCCTTGTTGAGGCGTATGGTTTTTTAAAGGGTCCGGCAGACATGATACAATTTTATGAACAAAAGTATCAAAGTGTGCTACAAGGATTCTCTATTGAACAAATGGGAAGAAGAAGACGAGATGAGTATCAAGAAGGTGCTCCTCAGATTCAAAAACAAGGACAATAATTAGGAGTTAATATGGCTATAACACAAGCAGTTGCAAATTCGTTTAAAGGACAGCTTCTACAGGGTGGACACAATTTTAATACTACTGGGAATGTTTTTAAACTATCTTTATATACTTCTGCAGCAACTTTAAGTTCAGCAACAACAGTTTACACTTCATCAAATGAAGTTGCTAACACTGGTCAGTATGTAACAGGTGGTGGAGTTTTAACAAATGTAGCACCAGTTGTTTCAAGTGGCGTGGCATTTATAGATTTTGCAGATATATCTTTTACAGGAGTTACTTTAACTGCAGCAGGAGCTTTGATTTATAATACATCAAATTCTAACGCAGCAGTATGTGTATTAGATTTTGGTGGAGATAAAACAGCGACATCTGGAACTTTCACAATTCAGTTCCCAGCAGATACAACATCAGCGGCTATTCTAAGAATCGGCAACGCGTAATAGGAGTAACCTATTATGGCTAACGGTTGGAATGATAGTACCTGGGGTGCTCTCGCATGGAGCGGAATACAAAATTCTACTGTTCAAGTAACAAGTCCATGTAATGATACTTGGGGAGCTCTTTCCTGGGGACAAAATGCATTTGGTGGAACAAATACTTTAGAAATTTTTCAAAATTCGGTAACAGCAACACCTGTTTCATTAATAAGTGTAACTGGTTTACAATTAAATACATCTATAAATTCTGTAGTAGAACTTATTACTGTTGATGTATTTTTAACAAATACTAATCTATTATTAGGAACTTCAGTTGGTGATGTTGATGTATCACCTGACGCTTTAGTAACAGGTCAACAATTAAATTTATCTACAGGAACACTTTTAGCATACAATCGACAAGGTTGGGGCAGATATTATTGGGGTGAAGAAGTTTGGGGAGGGGACGGAATATGGGAAACTGTATCTGTTACAGGTCAACAAATAAATACATCTTTAAATAGTGTAACTCCATTAGCTAATGCAAACGTAGATTTAACAGGTCAACAATTAAATATTTCTGAAGGAATAGTAGATCCAAGTCCCGATGCTACAGTTACTGGTATTGGAATGACAGTTGGTTTAGCTATTGGAACAGTAGTTATTGGAACAGGTAATGTTGCATTAACAGGCCAACAAATAAACATATCCCAAGGAACTGCAATTGGTGATGCAAATACTATTGCAAGCGTTACTGGAATAGGCTTAAATATAGCAGTAGGTACAATATTTGCAGGTACTACTTCTGTTATTCCTGTTACAGGAAATGGATTGACTATAGCTTTAAATAGTATAAATAATCAAATCTGGACTGAAATTAGTACCGGAACTGATGCAACTTGGACAGAGATTGACACAGCCGCATAAATTAAATAATATATAACATAAGGAATTAAAATTATGGCATCAAGTTATTCTACAGACCTCAAACTAGAGATACAAGTAACTGGCGAAAACGCTGGTACATGGGGTGATATTACAAATACAAATTTAGTTATTCTTCAACAAGCAATTGCTGGTTATTCTGGTATATCTATTGCAGGTGGTGCTGGAAATACAGATTTAACTTTTTCAAATGGTTTAACATCAAACGGTAAAAACGCTGTTTTAGAATTAACAGGAACAATTACAGGAAACAGAACTGTAACTATAACTACTGCCTCTGGTGTTAAAAATAAAGTTTACGTAATTAGAAATAGCACATCAGGTGCTTTTACTGTTACAGTATTAATTCAAGGTCAAACAGGAGTTACTTTCTCTGCAACAGATAAAGGAACAAAAATTCTATATTTAAATGGAACAGATGTTGTAGATTCTAACATTGGAAAATTATCTAACGATTATACTCCAACACTTGCAGCAAACTTAAGTACAAATGCAAAAAATATTATAGTTGCAAGTACATATGGAATTATAGATGAAAATGCTAACGAACAAATTAAATTTTCAACAACTGCATCAGCTACAAATGAAATTACAATAGCTAACGCTGCAGCTGGATCAAGTCCAATTATTTCTGCAACAGGTGGAGATACAAACGTTGGATTAACTTTAACTCCAAAAGGTGATCTTGGAAGAATTACATTAAATGGTGAATCAAAAATATTTGGTGTATTTGAGAATGCTACAATATCAACTACATTTGTAACATCTTTTTCTTATGATGTACTTACACAAGCGGTTTATTTTGCAAACGTAGCAGCTGGATCTAACTTTACAGTTAACTTAAGAGGAAACTCTACTAATGCATTAAATGCAGTTTTAAATACTGGTGAATCAGTTACTGTTGCTTTTCTAGCTAAAAATAACAACACAACATATTATAATAACGTGCTTCAGATTGATGGGACAACTGTTACAGCAATCTGGCAAGGTGGATCTGCTCCAACAACAGGAAATGCTTCATCAACGGATGTATATTCTTACACAGCAATTAAAACAGCAGCATCAACATACACAGTATTAGCAAGTCAAACACAATTTAAGTAGGAGGATAAGAAAGAATGCCTTTAAACTCAACACGCGGAGCAGCTTCAGCAAAAGCATTTGGTTTTACTGCAGGAGCAGCGGCTATAGAAGTTGATTTTTTAGTTATAGCAGGTGGGGGTGGAACACAAAGAGCTGGTGGAGGAGCTGGTGGTTATAGAACATCTTTTCCAGGTGGAACAAAATTAAAATTAAAAAAAGCTTTAACCTATCCAGTATCTGTTGGAGCTGGTGGTTCTGACTCTGCTCCTAACCCTTCAAGAAAAGGTAATCCATCTTCTATTGATACGATTGCTTCAACTGGAGGAGGAGCTATAAACGTTGAATCTCAAGCAGGTGGATCGGGAGCAGGTATTCCAGATTTTTCAGCACCTAGTCCATATAGTCCAGCTCCAGGAGGAGCAGGAAATCAAGGAGGATATAGTCCACCCGAAGGTAGTCCTGGTGGTGGTTCAACTCCTGGAAGTACTTTTCAAAACTGGTCAGGTGGTGGAGGTGGCGCAGGAGCGGCTGGAGGAAATGCTCCAGGACCTGGTGGAAATGGTTTAGCAAATTCAATTACTGGAACTTCAGTCACAAGAGGTGGCGGAGGTGGTGGTGGACAGAATAATAATACAGGTGGTGGAGCTCCTGGTGGATCAGGTGGAGGTGGACCAGGATTTACTGGACCAAACGGTACTGGTGGAGCGGATGGAACTGTTAATACAGGAGGTGGAGGTGGAGGTGGAGGAGATAATACTTATGACGACTCTGCAGGTGGATCTGGAATTGTTGTTCTTAGAGCACCTTCCACAGTTACTTTTACAGTAGCACCTGGAACTAATACAGTTACAACTGCACCAAATGGAGATAAAGTTGCAACATTTACAGTTAGTGGAACACTATCTGCAAGTTAGTTTTTAATGAACTTTTTAAAGAAAGATTATATTATTATAGATAATTTAATATCTAATAATCATGCTAGCACAATAGAAAACACATTATTAAATTCATATTTTCCTTGGTATTTAAGTATTGAAAAAATTAATAATAAATTTAGTACTTGTTCTAAAAATTTATATTTAAAAAATAAAAATAAAAATACAGTTGAGGATTTGCAATTTGTTCATAGTTTTATAGAATATGAAAATAACCAATCTAAAATAAATTCAAATTATTATAATTTAATTGAAGAAATTTCTAAAGAAATAATTAATTATTTTAAATTAAATCAAATTTCTTTATTAAGAGTAAAGGCAAATTTAAAAACAAGAAGCAATATTAAAAATACTAAATGTGGAACTCCTCATATAGATTTAGGAGATGAAAATATTACGTGTATTTATTACGTTAATGATTCTGATGGGGACACTGTTTTATACAAAAAATACAAAATATATAAGAAAATAACACCGAAAAAAGGGAGATTTTTATTTTTAAAAGGAAGTATGTTACATTCTGCTGGATATCCATTTAAAAATCAGGTAAGATGTGTTATAAACTTTAATTTTAAAATTTAAAATATGTCCCACTTTGCAGAATTAGACGAAAACAATATAGTTAAAAGAGTTGTTGTCATTGGTAATGATGTTCCAACATCTAATGGACCATTAGTAGAAAATGATATGCATCCTGATGGTGAAGTATATTGTCAAAATTTATTTAAAGGAGGTAAGTGGAAACAAACTTCTTATAATAAAAAATTTAGAAAAAATTATGCAGGTCTTGGAATGTTATTTAATGATGAAATAAATATGTTTATTAGTCAAAAACCATATCCTTCTTTTAATTTAAATAAATCTAACGGAGAATGGGAAGCACCGGTTCCTTACCCTACTAAAAAATATATTAATGAAAATCATCCAGATGGACCAGTAATATATATAATTGAATGGGATGAACAAAATCAAAGATGGACCGCTAAAGATAAACCATGGTTTGATATTCCAAACACTGGAAGAACTCAAAATAATTATATTTGGAATCCATTGACTTTAGATTGGGAATTAGTATAAATAACTTCTAAAAGAAGTTATGAATTTAAAATATTATTATTGGTATTTTCAATCTGTTTTATCACCTAAATTTTGTGATGAATTAATCAAATATGGTGAATCAAAAAAAAATAAAATAGCTTTAACAGGAACCTATGGTAAAAAAGATAAGTTATCTAAAAAAGATTATAAAGATTTAAAAAAACTTAGAAATTCAAATATTGTTTGGTTAAATGATAAATGGATTTATAATGAAATTCATCCATATATACGTCAAGCAAATTTTAATGCAGGTTGGAATTATCAATGGGATTATTCAGAATCATGTCAGTTTACAAAATATAAAATAAATCAATTTTATGATTGGCACTGTGATAGTAATGATCTTCCATACGATGATCCTAATGATTTAAATTTTAATGGTAAAATTAGAAAATTATCTGTTACTTGTTCTTTATCCGATCCAAAAGATTATAAGGGTGGTGAATTAGAATTTAGAATAGATAGGGAAAAACAAAGTTATCTTAAATGTAAAGAAATATTGCCTAGAGGATCCATTGTTGTGTTTCCTTCTTTTGTTTATCATAGAGTAAAACCAGTTGTAAAAGGAACTAGATATAGTCTTGTGATTTGGAATTTAGGTCATCCTTTTAAATAAAAGATGAAAAATAAAAAAACAAATTTTAAAAAAAATAATTATAGCATAATTAAAAATGCTATTACAAAAGAAATGGCAACTTTTGTATATCATTATTTTTTATTAAAAAGACTTGTAGCTAAAAAATTATTTGATACAAATTTTATATCTCATTTTACAACTTATTTTGGTACATGGAATGATCCACAAGTACCAGAAACTTATTCACACTATTCTGATATTTTAATGGAAACTTTACTTGTTGAATTACTTCCAACTATGGAAAAAGAAACAGGATTAAAATTAAGTCCAAATTATTCTTATGCTAGAATTTATAAAAAAGGAGATATACTAAAACGTCATAAAGATAGATTTAGCTGTGAAATTTCGACAACATTAAATCTTGGTGGAGACGATTGGCCAATATATTTAGAACCTTCCGGAAAAGAAGGAACAAAAGGAATTAAAGTTAATTTAACACCAGGGGATATGTTAGTTTATAAAGGAAATATATTAGAACACTGGAGAAAACCTTTTAAAGGAACAAATTGTGCACAAGTTTTTTTACATTATAATAATAAAGACACGAAAGAATCTGATAAAAATATTTTTGATACAAGACCACATTTAGGACTCCCTTCTGAATTTAAAAAATAAAATGTCTAATATTCATTTGTTTTTTCCAAGCGCTTTTTTTTATGAAGAAAACATATTAGAAAATAAAGAATTAACAAAATTAAAAGAATATAGTTTAAAAATTATAAAAAAATTTCCTAAAGGTGGAAAAAATTGGTTAGCTAATCTTTGTAACACTTTTCAAACATATGACATAGTAAATGATACTAAATTTAATAATTTAATAAATATTATTAATAATAAAGTTAATTATTTTAATTCTAAATTTGGTTCAAATTTTGAATATAAAAAACCTCTTGAAGGATGGGTAAACATATATAAAAAAAATGATTATCAAGAATTCCATATACATCCAAATCATATTTATTCTGCAGTGTATTATGTGCAATCTGAAAAAGACGTTAATAAAAGATCCACTATAACTTTTGAAAATCCTTATCAATCTATGTTGCCTCCAATAAATATAAAAGAATATACAAATTTATCTTTTGAAACATGTAATTTTAAACCTGCAGAAAATAGTTTATTAATATTTAGAAGTCATTTAAGACATCATGTTTCTCCAAATAAAAATAAAAACGAAAGAATTAGTTTAGCTTTTAACTATTAATTATGAAAGAATATAAATTACCAATTGAAACTTTTATGGGTGGGTGGTTTATAGATAATAAAATCTGTGATGACATAATAAAATATTTTAAAAAATCAAAAGAAAAAAGAATAGGCGCATTTGAAACAGGTAAAGAAAATAAAATTACTTTAACAAGTAATAAAAAAATAAAAGATTCAGTGGATTTATATATTTCAAATAATAATTTTGAACATCCTTTTTTAAATTATCAAAAAGAATTACAAAAATGTTTAGATAATTATAGTTTGAAGTATCCAGAAGTTCATTTACTTGGAAAATTTATGTTAGTTGACTATAATATTCAATATTATAAAAAAAATGGTGGTTATAAAGTTTTTCATTGTGAAAGATCTTATAAAAACACATCAAAAAGAATATTAGTTTTTATGACTTATTTAAATGATGTAAAAGATGGAGGTACAGAATTTAAATATCAAAAAGTAATAACGCCAGCTAAAAAGGGACTAACTTTAATATGGCCCACAGATTGGACACATACGCATAGAAGTCAGGTATCTTTACTAGAAAATAAATATATAGTAACAGGTTGGTTTGAATTTGAATAAAATTAAGGTATAATTAATATATGATAGATGAATTACAAAATAAAATAAAAGAACTTGAAGAAAAACTTGAAATGGAAAAAGCAGTTAAAAAATCTGAAGTAATGTGGAATAAAGAATTTCAAGAAAGAATAGAAAAATTAGAACTTCATAAAGAAACATTAATAGAAATTAATGAAAAATATTCAGATACAATAGGTAAATTAAGAGCAAGATTAAAAGAACTTATTGTTAAGTCATAATATATCTGTTATTTAATCATTTTATATTATATAAAGGATACTTATGCCTTTACAGAAGATACAATTTAAGCCAGGATTTAATAAACAACAAACTGCAACCGGAGCCGAGGGGCAATGGATTGATGGGGATAATATTAGATTTCGCTATGGTGAACCACAAAAAATAGGTGGGTTTCAGCAACTCGTTGCTAGCACCTTAGCAGGTCCTGTTAGAGATCAACATACTTGGACTGCATTAGATGGTAAAAAATATGCAGCTTTAGGAACTTCTAAAATATTAGCTATTTATTACGAAGGTTCTTTTTACGATATTACACCACTTGGTACAGCGTTAACTGGAGCAACTTATACATCAACAACATCTTCAACAACTGTAACAATCAATTTAACAGCACATGGATTATCTGTTGGTGATTATATAATATTTACAAGTGTTACAACACCAGGGTCTCCTACAACAAGTTATACATCAGCAGATTTTACAACAAATACATTTGAAGTAACTTCAGTACCAACAGCAAGTACTTTTAGAATTACTATGGCAAGTGCTGAAACAGGAACAGGTGTGACTGCGGGCGGAACTTTAACAATGACACCTTATGTATTTATTGGTCCAACATTTCAAACTCCAGCTTATGGATTTGGTACAGGATTATGGGGAGGTGTAGTTATTCCAAGTGTAACGACTACATTAAATGGAGCAATCAATTCAGCAGTTACAACTATAACAGTTACTTCAGCTGCAGCATTTCCATCATCTGGAAGAATAGATATTGATACAGAATTAATTACTTATACAAGCAAAAATGCAACTCAATTTTTAGGATGTACAAGAGGTGCAAATGGCACAACTGCAGCATCACATTTAACTCTTGCAACTGTAACTAATGCAACATCTTGGCAAGATTGGGGAGAAGAATCTTCGGTTACATCTGTTAATCTAGAACCAGGTTCTTGGTCGCTAGATAACTTTGGCCAGATACTCGTTGCTACAATCAAGAATGGAGCAACTTATACTTGGGATCCATCTACAGCAGGTAGACTTTCTATAAGAGCAACTGTTGTGAGTGGAGCACCTACAAAATCTATTATGACTATTGTTTCAGATAGAGATAGGCATCTATTTGCAATGGGAACTGAAACAACAATTGGAGATACTACATCGTTTGATCCAATGCTTATAAGATTTTCAAATCAAGAAGATATTAGTACATGGTCTCCAAAAGTTACAAATACTGCAGGTACATTTAGATTAGATACTGGAAATACAATTATTGGAGCTGTTCAAGGTAAAGATTATATATTAGTTTTAACGGATCAAGCAGCTTATACAATTCAATATGTTGGTCCACCGTTTACATTCTCTATTAGACAGGTAGGTACAAACTGTGGGTGTCTTGGACAACACGCTATGATATTTGCTCAAGGAGCGGTGTTTTGGATGGGTTTTGGAGGAGGTTTTTTTGCATTTGATGGTACAGTTAAACAGATACCTTCTTTAGTTGAAGACTTTGTATTTACAACAGATGGGGACAATTTAGGAATTAACTATGATGCAAATCAAATTTCTTATGCATATCACAATTCGTTATATAATGAAGTCGGTTGGAATTATGCAAAATCAGGATCACAACAAGTGGATAGAAATGTTGTTTATAACTTTGTTGAAAATACCTGGGCCGTTGGATCATTAGCAAGAACAACATATCAAGATTCTGTTACTTTTGATTTACCTTATGCAACTCAATATAATGCAACGGGTACTCCAACATTTCCTACCATTAACGGTGTAACTAATACTTATGGTTCATCTAAATACTGGGCACAAGAAACGGGTGTTAATGAAGTAGATGCAGATGGTAATGCTACAGCGATAGCTGCTTATATTAAATCTGGAGACTATGATATATCTGAACAAGGTTTAGGTGGAGATGGACAATTGATTATGCGTGTTAGAAGATTTGTACCGGACTTTAAAAACTTAGAAGGAAATGCAAAAATAACTTTATTCTTTAGAGATTATCCAGCAAATGCTGATTCAACACCTTCTACAACACCACCATTAATTACCGGACCCTTTACTATTACTTCATCAACTGATAAAGTAGATAC
>Ga0209298_10001867_pt1 | contig 13461 bp, 12 predicted proteins | sample S_140806_EF_Meta_FD_187325 | JGI IMG/M metagenome (GOLD analysis project Ga0209298, IMG submission 187325) | Freshwater microbial communities from Lake Simoncouche, Canada to study carbon cycling - S_140806_EF_MetaG (SPAdes) (version 2) | ecosystem: Environmental > Aquatic > Freshwater > Lake ...
TTTCAATCCCATATAGCGCACCTCAATATTTGCACCTGTGTCCGGAGCGGAAGTTAATGTTAATGTTTGACCATTTACATAATAATCCACACCAGGAATCTGTACGATACCTTCTATTGCTACAAAAATACTTGAATTTGTTGTATTTGCATAATTTAAACTATAATTTATATATGAAGAAGATCCTGTAATTATCTGTGAATTAGCGTAAAAATTAACACCAATTATGCCATTTGCACTTACTGAAAGAGAACCATCATTCGAATTCTGTATAAATGATGCTACTCTTGTATTTGTGTAATATAAATTACTACCAAATTCATTAACATTTGCGGTGTTTAATCCGATAACACCATTTGCCAAAACAGAACTTGCAGCACCACCGCTTGCAGCTAATAAATTAGCAGAAATCTGTCCATTTGCAGCAATAATAATATTATTACCCAATTCGATTTACTACTTAAAAAATCAATAATCGTATTCATAATTATTATAAGTTTAAAAATTAAAAAAAATCAATTTGTCTTCCATTATTAATAAGTATTCCGCTTGTTTATTTGATTTTAGTAAGTGGGGTTATAGATCATATGTTTCTTTTTACTGAATCATGTGATTAACCCAATCGTTCGACCCTATTGTCATGATTGAAAGAAAGGCCAATAGGAAACCAAGATTCTTTTTGTGATTTGGAAAATAGCAGTTCAGGTATCTGGATGCAAACTGTTTGATATTGTTTGTTTATATAATAAATATGAAGGGCTATCAAACAATTAATAAGCATAGTGATGATAAGGATAATTGGCATCAGCTACTTAGTTGGTTAACTAAATTTAATAACTAAAAACTAAAAATAGATTTTGCGCGCCTTTAGGTTATCCACACTGTCTAATTTTATCAGATTAAAAATTTGATATATAATTAGTTATAAGGTTTAATTTTGGGATAACTAATTATTTTATAATAAAACAAATGAATGGTTTATTTGTTTTGGTCAAAAATAAATCGTTCTTTTTGTATTGTATATCCATCCATATCTACGTAGATAATAAAGTACAATCCTTTATTTAAATAAGTAGTAAGGTCAATTTGCTTAGTTGATGTACTGCCTGGAATATCTAATAATACTCTACCGCATATATCATAAAAGAGCACTTTTGTAATTTGTTCATTTGTCTCTAATGTAATTTGTCCATTACTTGGATTAGGATAGCAGCGATTATTTATTGATTGTTGAAATCCAGAGCCAATATTTGCTGTGCTGGTACTGCAAGGGCTTGCTGTGTTTTGATAAATATTGTCAAATAAATTACCCTGTTCTTCAGCTCTTCCCGCTAAATTAAAGTCTGGAAATACAACGATCTGATCATAGGTATTGCCTAAATGAGCTGAAAAATCGAAAGTGAGCATTTCCCATTGATTGGTAAGTGTGTTTGGTTTTTTAATTTCTCCTAATGACCAATTATCATTTCTTACAAGCTTTATGCCAACATCGCTGATTACACCTTTATAGACCATTATTTTTATTATTTTATTATTGGCATTGATGGTAAAACTTCCAATGCCAGTGTTATGTTGGGTTTCGCATCCTGCCCAAGGCTTACCTATTTGTAAGGCTGTGAATTTTGCACAGGTTTTTGAACAGTTTATACCGGTAGTATCTGGGTTGTCTACAAATTGTAGCGCAGGGTTATTTCCATTCTCAAAAACATTCCAAGCCCAATTGGCTCCAAAACCATTTGTTTCAAAGTTGATAGGGATGTTTTGGCTAAGTACTTTTCCGATGCTCGAAAGCAATACGAAAAGAAGTAAGATGTGTTTTTTCATAGATTGGTTTTAAGACTGTGAAACAAATGCACAGTTTACAAACTATAAAAACTATACTTTATAAAGTTAATGCTTTTATTGGGGATTATTTGCCGATACAAAATTTTCCGAAGATCGCCCCTAAGATATCTCTATCATGTTGAATACTGCCGGTAATACTACCAATGGCATATAAGCATCTGCGAATATCTAAACTTAGCAAATCTCCTGATAGACCTTGTTCCATACCTTGTTTCACATCGTGTAAGGCAGTCATAGCACTCAGTAAGGCTGTATGATGTCGCTCATTCGTAACAATCAAATCATTGGTATCTCCTGTAAAGGATTGCGCAATTGTGCTTAAGGTAGTTTGCACTTGGTTGATACCTTCACCTGTTTTTGCTGCAAAAGCAATATGGCGCAAGCCCTTGCTAGATAAGTATTCCGACCAAGTAGCAAGTTTATCTGCACTGATAAGATCTAACTTGGTTAAGCAGATAAGGAAAGGAATATCGTTTCTATAGTATTGTTGAATATCATTAAAAACAGTTTCATGAATAGGTTCTTGAGCATCGATCAAATATAAAATGATGCGTGCTTGATCCATTTTCTCTTTTGCTTTTTCAATGCCAATTTTTTCGATCACATCTTCTGTATCCCTAAGTCCAGCCGTATCAATTAAGCGAAAAGGAAAACCATCAATCGCAAATACTTCTTCTATAGTATCGCGTGTAGTGCCTGCTATGGCACTTACAATTGCGCGGTCTTCTTGCAGCAACGCATTGAGTAGCGTGCTTTTACCCGCATTGGGTTTGCCCACAATGGCAACGGGTATGCCCGCTTTTAGTACATTTCCATATTTAAAGGATTGAATAATAGGTTGGATATGTGCTTCTATTTTTTCAATTAATTGTATTAGCGCAGAACGATCGGCAAAGGCTACATCTTCCTGACTGAAATCTAATTCAAGTTCAATAAGCGCAGCAAAATGAATTAACTCATCACGTAATACCTGCAAGGCTTTAGAAAAACCGCCACGCATTTGATGCATGGCAATATCATGTGCCGTTTTATGACTAGAGGCAATTAAATCGGCCACCGCTTCTGCTTGGGTTAAGTCCATCTTCCCATTTAAGAAAGCACGCTGTGTAAAAGCACCTGGACTAGCAAGTTGTGCACCAGATTCGATTAATAAGTGCAAAACGCGTTGTAAAATATAAGAAGAGCCGTGGCAACTGATTTCAATCGTGTCATCTCCAGTATAACTTTTTGGGCCTTTGAAAAGACTGATGACCACTTCGTCCACAAGTCCTTCCATAGGAATGCTAGAGAGTGGCAAATGTTTGTATTCAGGCACTACGATATGTCCAAAATGCAGCGTATGGGTTGCTTGCTCGGCAAGATTTTTGCCTTTAAATAATTGTTGGGTGATGGCTATAGCTTCTGGTCCGCTAATGCGGATTATACCAATAGCGCCTGCACCCGAAGGAGTAGCTATAGCAACAATATTGGTATTTTGTAAGGGCAACATGCTTATTGTTCTAAATGCGCTATGCTTCTAAATAGGCGATTCCAGCGAATACCTTTATTGCCGAAGCTCAACCATACAAACCAAGCCTTACCCACAATATGATCATCGGGAACAAATCCAAAATAACGAGAATCGGCTGAGTTGTGACGGTTGTCACCCATCATCCAATAGTAATTCATTTGGAACGTATAACTAGTACTTTCTTTACCATTGATATAGATTTTACCGTCTTGAATAGCTAAATCATTATGTTCGTAATTAGCAATAATACGTTGATATAAGGCTATGTTTTGTAGCGTTAACGCTACTTGTTGACCTGCTTTTGGAACTACTAATGGTCCGTAAAAATCACGATTCCATTTAAAGTTAGCCGTATCATTTGGATAGGCATTGTCACGCGTATCGTTTTTAGCTAGCACAAAAGGAGCAACGGCCAATACGCCTTTCATTTTTTTAATAGCAGCCACTTGGTCATTCGCTAAATTAGCGAGATACATTTTTGAATTAGGATCATAGTTGACTTCATCCGGATTCATATCTTGCTCTTCTATAAACTCATCTAAACTAACTTGACCATTGGTTGCAATGGTGTAAGTCATTTTAGAATGAGGATATTGCTCACTAAGTTTATTGCCTATGTACAAATATCCTCCGCGTACTTCTATGGTATCGCCCGGAATACCTACACATCGTTTAATGTAATTTTCTTTTTTATCTACTGGTCGACTTAAAATGGTAAAATTATTTTTTACAAATTCGCGATCGTTATTGTAGTTTCTAAGTAACGCATAATAATCTTGATCTTGCTGTACTTCTAAGGCAACCGTATCACCTGCCGGAAAATTAAAGACCACCACATCATTGCGTTCAATATGTCCTAGTCCAGGCAAACGATGATAACCCCACTGAACGAGCTCCGTATACGATTTGCAATTGAAAAAAGGTATGGTATTATGCACTAATGGAATAGCCAAAGGTGTCATAGGGGTGCGCGCTCCGTAGGAAACTTTACTTACAAATAAATAGTCGTTCACTAATAAGCTGCCTTCCATAGAACCTGTAGGAATGGTATAAGCTTCTACTAAAAAGATTCGAATAATGGACGCCGCAACAATAGCAAATACAGCTGCATCTACCCATTCTCTGATAAATGATTTTTTCTTTTTAGGAGTCGTATCCTCTTTCTTTTTCCAAAACGCTAAACGCATATTTTTCTTGATTTATAGAATGCTAAAATAAGAAAGAAATACGGGTATTGCTGCAAATGGATGTATTTTAAAAACAAATTAACAGAGTACAGCTTATATTCATTCCACCACATAGGCTACGTTTGTAAATCGAACGAGTTTTTGTACCTTTCCATGAAATAAAAAAATTGAATTTATGAGTCGTTCTGTAACTATATTAGGTGCTGGTTTAGTAGGTTCCTTATTAGCGGTCATGTTTAGAAAAAGAGGTTATGAAGTAAGTATTTATGAGCGAAGAAATGATATGCGTTTGCAGACTATGAGTGCAGGAAGGTCCATCAATTTAGCCGTTAGCCACAGAGCTTGGCATGCTTTATCTATGGCTGGCTTAAAGGAATTGTTTGAAGATATTGCCATCCCTATGTATGGTCGTACTTTGCATCAAGTAGATGGTAGTGTTGTGTTTCAGCAATACGGTAAAAACAGAGAAGCAATTTATTCGGTGAGTAGGGGCGAGCTCAATAGAAAGCTAATGACAGCTGCTGAAGAAGCCGGAGCTAAAATCTATTTTGAACATAAATGCATCGATGCGGATGTGGTTAATAATCGCTATGCTTTTGAAACAAAGGATGGCCAAACAGTTAGCATACAAGCAGATTTAGTATTTGGAGCAGATGGAGCATTCTCTGCATTGCGAGCAGGATTTACCAAAATGGATAGGGTGAATGCTGTGCAAGAATACATTGACCATGGGTATAAAGAACTTACGATTCCAGCAGCCGCTTCGGGTGCTTTTCAATTAGAGAAAGAAGCTTTGCATATTTGGCCACGACGCAATTTTATGATGATTGCCTTGCCGAATACAGATGCTACTTTTACCTGTACCTTATTTTTCCCTTTTCATGGTACGCCTTCTTTCGATAGTGTAAAAACAAACGAAGAAGTACTTCAGTTTTTCCAAGAACAATTTCCAGACGCCGTACCTATGATGCCAACCTTATTAGAAGATTATGCTACTAACCCAACGGCTAGTTTGGTAACTACGCGTATTTTCCCTTGGGTGTATAAAAATAAAAGTGCATTAATTGGTGATGCAGCACATGCCATTGTGCCTTTTTACGGACAAGGCATGAATGCTGGCTTTGAGGATTGTAGTGTGTTGATGGCTTGCATGGATCAGCATGGTGAGGATTGGGATGCGATCTTAACGCAGTATCAAAAAATGCGTAAACCCAATGGCGATGCTGTGTTGCAGTTAGCATTGTATAATTTTATTGAAATGCGCGATAAAGTAGCTGATCCTGAGTTTTTGGAGCGAAAGAAAATTGAAAAAGATCTGGGCTTGCGTTATCCAACACAGTTCAATTCTATTTATGAAATGGTTTCTTTCAGTCATATACCTTACAGTACAGCATGGCAGTGTATTGAAAAGCAAGATGCCTTATTGCAAAAAATTATGCAAGCGGGTAATTACTTCGAGCTCCTTACAACCGAGTCGTTTACGTTGCAGTTAAACCAATGGATGCAGGAATACCAAACCGCTGTAGCCGCATTAGATTTTGGTAATGGGGCTCACTAAACGTTGGTCTATAAAAGAAGTTGATGCGCATTTAGTAAGCGAATTACAAGCTTCTTTGCGCGTGCACCCAGCAATATGTTCTATGTTGGTGGCTCGAGGTATATATACCTACGATCAAGCAAAATTATTTTTCAGACCTCAATTAACAGATTTGCATGATCCATTCTTAATGAAGGGCATGCAAAAAGCAGTGGACAGAATATGCTCGGCGATCGAATGGAATGAGCGTATTTTAATTTATGGAGATTATGATGTAGATGGCACCAGCTCCGTTGCTGTAGTTTATTCTTTTTTAAAATCGTTGTATGCAGGCCAATTAAATTATTATATACCACATCGCTATAGAGAAGGTTATGGATTATCCAAACAAGGCATTGATTATGCTAAAGCAAATGGCCATACTTTATTGATAACGCTGGATTGTGGAATTAAATCTGCCGATTTGGTAGACTATGCCAATAGTTTAAATATTGATGTTATTATTTGCGATCACCATTTGCCAGACGATCGTATACCCAATGCCCTTGCAATTTTAAATCCGAAGCAAGAAGATTGTACCTATCCATATAAAGAACTCAGTGCCTGTGGTATCGGTTTTAAATTAATAGAAGCTTTAGCAATTCAACTCAACAAACCCAAAGAGCAAGTATATGCTTATTTAGATCTCGTGGCTACCAGCATCGCTGCAGATATTGTGGCCTTGGATGGTGAAAATAGAGTCTTGGGATATTATGGTATAAAGAAAGCCAACGAGCAACCCTCCCTTTCTTTGAAAACCCTCTTAGAGGCATCTGATTTTAAACGAACCTTGCAAATGTCGGATTTGGTATTTGTTATTGGTCCACGCGTAAATGCAGCTGGGAGAATGGATGATGCTAAAAAAGCAGTGGAGCTCTTTATAGAAACGGATGAGGACAAAGTAAAAGAAATAGCCGCCGCCTTACAATCTGATAATTTGGATCGGAAAGAAGTAGATAAAACTATTACGGAGCAAGCCATACAATTATTACAACATCCCGATCAGCAACAAAAAAAATCAACCGTCTTATATCAAAGCAATTGGCATAAAGGGGTTGTTGGTATTGTGGCGTCCCGATTAATTGATCATTATTATAGACCTACCATTGTTTTAACTGAATCAAATGGTATGGCATCGGGTTCTGCCCGTTCCATTCCAGGCTTTAATATTCATGAGGCTATCGAAGCCTGTAGCCATTTATTAGAAAATTATGGAGGGCATTATTTTGCAGCGGGTATGACGATGCAGCTGAATCAAGTGGATGCTTTTATTGCAGCTTTTGAAAAGCAAGTGGCCGACACCATAGACCCTGCAATATTAATACCAGAAATTAGTATAGATGCCGAATTGCAATTGAGCGATATTACGCCTGCTTTACTTAACTTAATCAATCAATTTGAACCTTTTGGTCCAAATAATCTAAGACCCGTCTTTATCTCTAAAGGAGTTAGCGATTACAATGGCTATTCAAAAATTGTAAAAGACGCGCATTTGAAATTTAGCATACAGCAACATGGTGTGCGCATGGAAGGTATTGGCTTTAATTTAGCCGATAAAATAGGCATAGTTAAAGAAGGCCTATTTGATGTTGTCTATACCATTGATCAAAATGAATTCAATGGAAAATCTAGACTGCAAATAAAAGTCATTGATTTAAAAGCTAGTAAATAAAAAAGGCTATTCGAATGAATAGCCTTTTATTTTATAATAATGTTCTTTTTATAGTAACAATAAGAATGCTGCAGCTGCACCACAAGCACCACCACCACCACGAGTAGTACCTACTTGATGAGCATCTTTACCATCTTTATCACAACCATAGATTGCATCACCTTCGATGAAGCCAACTAGTGTTTCATAATGTTTGTAATCATCAGTTGCATATACTTTATTGGCAACAATTACACCTACTAATTTTTTATGATCACCTTTGTGATTAGTAGAAAAGATATGACCACCCTCAACGATGCCCATTTGCTCTAAATTTTCATCGTGTGCATTAGAACTATAAACGATACCGTTTTCATAAACTCCAATTTGAACTTTATTGTTACCATTGTGGTCGGTACCATAAATATGGCATTGTGCGAAACCAAATTTGCTTGCTACCATTAATACTAATAAGAATGCGATTTTTTTCATAAAATAAGTTTAAGTTCTTTTAAATATGCTAATTGCTTATAAAAGTAAGGACTTTTTTAAATTTTTCAAACAATTTAGTCAGTTTCTCTTGTAAAATATAAATTTCACTTTTCCCCACGTTTCTAACAAACCCGTTTTTGCCTTGCTAGAGTGCTTGTATATATGTACATCTTGTTTATTTTTGTTCATCATTCATTTATAAAAACAGCATCGTGTCTTACGAAAACAAACAACAAGGCGAGCAACGCAACGAAAGCATTTACACAAAACGCGTAAAAGCAGGGAAAAGAAGAACGTATTTTTTTGACGTTAGAGCTACAAAAGGAAGCGATTTTTTCATTACTATCACAGAAAGCAAAAAGAGATTTGATGATAATGGGTATGACCGCCATAAAATTTTCTTATACAAAGAAGATTTCAACAAGTTTGTAGCGGCAATGACAGAAACAGTTAATTATGTAAAAACAGATTTAATGCCAGATTTTGATTTTGATGCGTTTAATCATGATCAAGATGAAGATGGCGAATATGTACCGTACACAGCTCCTGCTGTTGCAGCAACGCCCAATATGCCATCAGTAACAGAAGCTCCGGCGCAAGAAACACCTTCGGCTCTTCCTTCTGCTGATGATGATTCGGGTATGGATGCTTGGAAAATATAATTTCACAACTATATAAAAAAAGGCCTATTGAAAACAATAGGCCTTTTTAATTATTGTTTTGGTTTGTGCATGATGGCAAAAATTTCTACCACTAATCCCAATAAAACAAGAATGGGTGCTAGGGTAATGCGGGTGGTGCTAAAAACTTCCTCTGCATGGAATTGATGCACATCTTCGCTTTTACCACCACTCATTAGGTAAAAGCCTATTAATAATAAAAAAACACCTACAACTATCAGGATGTAGTTGGTTTTATCAAATAAGAAAACGCTGTTGTTTTTATCTTTTATTGCTGACATAAGAATAAGATTTAATAAAGATCGTCGATAGGTGTTTTTAAATATTTAATTACAGAGCGATGTGTACTTAAAAAAGTAATCATCATACCCATAAAAATCATTATGATTAAAAGAATAATAAAAAGATTGTTGTTGTGCAAGGTTTTTAGAGCAGGCAATTGTGCTTCTGCAAATGACTTTACTAGTAAAATGCCTATGGTCGCTAGCACTCCGCTTATGCAACCATTAATAAGCGCTCTTTGATCAAAAGGACGCGTAATAAAATTTCGAGTTGCGCCTACCATTTGCATAGTTTTAATTAAAAAACGATTACTAAACATTGCCAATCGCACGGTATTGTCTATAAGTATCGCAACCACTAAAAATAAAACACTAGCAATTACTAATAATATGATACTAATTTTTCTGAAGTTGGCATTCATACTATTCACGACCAAGGTAGGATAATTAACATCACGTACTACATTGCTTTGCATAAAAAATTCTTTAATTTTTGCCAAACTGTCTTTGTTTACATAAGCTTCTTGCACTTTCAAGGCAATAGAAGTAAATAGCGGATTGCTACCTAAGAAAGCCTCGATATTCTCATTTTCTAAAGCACTTTGCATTTTTATCGCTTCTTCTTTCGAAATGATTCTTGCTTCTCTAACCCATGCTTGCTTGTCGCAAATAGTTTTAAGGGCTTGCACAGAGGCGTCCCTAGTTTGATCATGAAAATCAATAGACACTTCAATATCCTCTTTAAAAGCTCTTGTAAGTGCTCTGCCATTAATCATCAACCAACCTAAGATGCCAATTAAAAATAATACAAGCGATACGCCAACGATGGCGTATATGTAGGATGGTTTTGATTTTTTTCCTGTTGTCATGCGTATTTTGTTGTCCTTCAAAAATAGATAATTAGCTCCGTAATTTATACTTATTCTCGTATAAATCTGTTTTTTAACAATTTTCATAAAACAAAAAAAGTATAAAATAATTACGATCACTTCTCTACATTCCTATGCTACAATTGATTAATTTAGCAGTAATACTCTTAAAATTTAATTTCAATGCACGATTTAAAACACTTTTTTTTCTCCTTTACCTTATATTGAAACAATTGATAAAGAAGCGTTTCACCCTTTGCAATGGGGTGCGCATGTAAAAGCCTTGACCTACGAAGATTTTGATTGGGAGGAAGCGGACATAGTCATCGTTGGTTGTGGTGAATCTAGAGGTGCTAACGCTAATTTTTCGGATGCACCCAATACGATTCGAAAATACTTTTATGAATTGTTTGTGTGGCATCCGCATATTAAGATAGTAGATGCCGGCAATATTTTAGAAGGAGCTTCAGAAGCGGATACCAAAGCAGCTTTAGCCATAGTTCTCAAAGAGTTGGAAGCGGCTGGAAAAACAGTTTTGGTTTTAGGCGGTAGTCAAGATTTAACGCTCGAGCAATACAATGCTTTCAAAGCGGTAAATAAAACAATTCAATCAGTAGCGGTTGATATGCTGATAGATTTAGAAGAAACAGCGGTTGTGAATGACCGAAGTTATCTTATGAATATGCTAACAGAGGATCCTAATTTTATGCAGCATTTTACACATATAGGATTTCAAAGTTATTTTGTGCAACCTCAAATGCTGCAGACTTTAGATATGCTACGTTTCGATTGCTTGCGATTGGGAAAAGTACGAAGTCAATTATCGATTATAGAACCTCCATTGCGTGATGCGCATCTGTTAACCATAGACATGAATGCGGTGAAGTATAGTGATGCACCAATTAATAAAAACGGATCACCAAATGGATTTGCTGGCGATGAAATGTGTCAGGTTATGAAGTATGCAGGTATGAGTCAGCAGTTACAATCTATTGGTTTGTATGGTTATGACCCTACACTCGATCAAGAAGATATGACTGCGCGCTTAATGGCGCAGATGCTTTGGTATTTTATTGATGGGTTTTCTTGGCGCGCTCAAGAAGCATCGCTTTCCGATACAGCTTCTTTTTTGAGTTTTCATGTGCAAATGCAACATCAAGATACCTTGTTTATGAAGAGTAAAAAAACAAATCGTTGGTGGATGCAATTGCCCGATACGTCTATGGCACCGTGCACCTATGAAGATTATTTGTGTGCTTGCAATGATGAAATTCCTGATCGATGGTTGCGTATTCAAGAGCGTTTGAGTTAGACTTCGTATCTTCACCTTTAAATAAGTAGGCAATAGCGTGATAGAACATAAACAAATTGTAGAAAATGAAAGAGCCGTATTAGTTGGTTTAATTCATCGTTTTCAAACAGAAACACAATTACAAGAATATTTACACGAATTAGCTTTTTTAGCAGAAACCGCTGGCGCCGTTACGGAGAAAGTTTTTTTTCAAAAATTACCCAAGCCCGATAGTAGAACCTTTGTCGGTAAAGGGAAGCTAGAAGAGATTCGCCTCTATGTTCAAGAAAAGGGCATTCAATTAGTCATTTTTGATGATGAACTTACGGGTTCGCAAATTATTAATATTGAAAAAGCTATCGGTGTAAAAACTATTGATAGAAGTGATTTGATCTTAGATATTTTTGCACGCAGAGCTAAAACTGCTCAAGCAAAAGTACAAGTAGAATTGGCACAATACCAATATTTATTGCCTCGACTAAAAGGGATGTGGCAGCACTTAGAACGACAAGGGGGTGGTATCGGTTCTAGAGGTCCCGGGGAAACGGAGATTGAGACCGACCGACGTATTGTAAAAGATAAAATAGGCTTATTGCGTAAGCGTCTTGTAGAAATTGATAAGCAAATGGCTACGCAACGTAAAGAGCGCGGCACCTTTATTCGCATAGCCTTAGTTGGGTATACCAACGTGGGTAAAAGTACCTTGATGAATGTGATTAGTAAAAGTGAAGTTTTTGCAGAAAATAAGTTGTTTGCCACGTTAGATACCACTACTAGAAAAGTTGTATTTGAACAAACGCCTTTCTTATTAAGCGATACCGTAGGTTTTATTAGAAAATTGCCGCATCATTTGGTAGAGAGTTTTAAAAGCACCTTAGATGAAGTGCGCGAAGCAGATTGCTTGTTGCACATTGTCGATATCTCCCATCCCAAATATGAAGATCAGATGGGTGTGGTAATCAAAACCTTACAAGACATTAAAGCTTTTGATAAGCCCATTATTACGGTTTTTAATAAAATGGATTTGTATGAAGCGCATACGTTTGACGAATGGCTATCCGATGAAATCAAAGCGGAGTTATTGCAACAATTAGAAGAACGTTGGCAATTGGAAACGGAAGGTAATGCACTATTTATTTCTGCAATTACTAAGCGCAATATTGATCAATTTAGACATACCTTATTAGCAAAAATAAAAGCCTTGTATGAAGAGCGCTATCCTTATTTAACCCATTTTTATTAGTCGAAATTTCGATTCAAGAAATCTAAAAAGGGTTTGGCTGCTACACAATAACTTTGTAAGGTTTTTAAAAGCTCTTTTTGGGTTAGTAGTGCATCTGGAATAGGATGGGTTACTAAAAAACTCTTTAATTGTAAGTAAGCAACAGCAGGATGATCTAGTGCATATCCTTTCGGTGCTTTTTTTAAACGCTCCCCTTCAATCGCTGGAAATAATTTTTTAAAACTGGGTTTGATTACGAGTTGATTTAACTCGTTCCAATTATAATCAATTTCTTGTCGTATGGCTTGTAATGCAGGTGTTTCAGGCATCCAGATACCGGCTCCGAAAAAGCTTTTCCCATTGGGCTCGAAATGTATATAAAAACCTGCTCGCGCTGATTTTCTTCCACCTTTTGCAAGGTAAGCCGCTAGATTAGTTTTATAAGGCAATTTATTTTTTGAAAACCGAACATCTCTAAACAATCGAAAAATACAAGCTTTCGCTTCTAGTCCTTCTAAACTTGGATCAATAGGCGTAAGCGCCGCTATTAATGTGCTTGTAAAGGATTGCATGTCTTTCATGGCTATTTGATAGGTGTCGCGATGCGCATCAAACCAAACGCGATCATTATTTTTAGTTAGTTCTTTAAGAAATTGAAGGGTACTTGCTTCTAACATAAGAGGTGTATTTATAGGCGCTAAATTATAATTATTTCATAAGATATCACCAATTACGTATTGCTTTTAATATCTTTGAAGCAATTATTTTTTTTAGATGAAGCGTTTAGCAATTTTAGGTTCAACTGGTTCTATTGGCACTCAAGCCTTAGAGGTGGTGGCAACACATCCTTCTTTATT
>Ga0209298_10001871_pt1 | contig 13448 bp, 10 predicted proteins | sample S_140806_EF_Meta_FD_187325 | JGI IMG/M metagenome (GOLD analysis project Ga0209298, IMG submission 187325) | Freshwater microbial communities from Lake Simoncouche, Canada to study carbon cycling - S_140806_EF_MetaG (SPAdes) (version 2) | ecosystem: Environmental > Aquatic > Freshwater > Lake ...
CGAAGAGTACGGGATCACCACGGGGAAGGTTTCTTTTGATTTCTCTAAAGTGATCGGACGGAGCCGGAGCGTTTCCGACCGGATTGCGAAGGGAGTCGAGTTTCTTCTGAAGGCCAAGAAGGTGGATTATCTGGTTGGGGAAGGGAAGTTGGGGACAGACCGCAAGATCAAGGTAAAGACGGCAGATGGGAAGAGTCAGGTAATTGACGCAACGAACATCATGCTGGCGACCGGATGTTTGCCGAGGGTTCTGCCCGGGATGAAAGTGGATGGCAAGGTGGTGATGACCAGTCGCGAAGCTTTGGAGCTGAAGAAACAGCCTATGAGCGTCGTGATTTTGGGAGCGGGGGCGATCGGGGTGGAGTTTGCCTATTTTCTGAATTCGTTTGGAACCAAGGTGACCCTCGTGGAGATGAAGCCCCGTGTTTTGCCGATCGAGGACGCGGAGATTTCCGACATGTTGGGGAAAATTTTAGCGAAGCAAGGGATCGAGATTTTAACAGAAAGTAAGATGGAAAGTGTCACCGCCTCGGCCACTGGAGTGAAGGTGAAGTTGTCCGGAAAAAATGCCAAGACGATCGAGGCGGATGTGCTGCTCTGTGCGGTCGGGGTTCAAGCGAATTTAGAGGGGGCGCTGGATGCGGGAGTGAAACTGGAGCTGGAAAAGGGCTATGTGAAGGTGGACGGAAGATATAAGAGTTCGATGGCTGGAGTATTTGCGGCTGGGGACATTATTGGACCGCCTTGGCTGGCCCACGTGGCTTCGTTTGAGGCGATCGAGGCGGTGAATGGAATTTTTGATGCCAAGTACCAACCGAAGAAGGTCGGGGTTTTCCCTGGTTGCACCTACTGCCAACCGCAAGTCGCGAGCATTGGGCTCACTGAGGCGGCGGCGAAGGAGAAGAAGCTGAAGTTTAAGGTGGGTCGGTTCCCGTATCGGGCGAGTGGACGGGCGGTGGCGAGTGGGGATTCCGAAGGGATGGTGAAGATTCTCATTGGGGAACCACACGGGGAGATTCTTGGGGCGCATATCATCGGAGCTGAGGCGACTGAGCTGATCGCGGAGGTGGGATTAGGAATGACCTTGGAGGCGACGGCGGACGAGATTGCTGGGACGATTCACGCTCATCCGACGCTGACCGAGATGATCAAGGAAGCGACTGAGGCGGCGGTCGGCCACGCGATCCACATTTAATTAAAGGTCAGGCGGTCGGGTCGCTGGGGTTTTACTCACGCTACGGTCGCGGAGGTTTTTAAATGGGAATAGCGTGACGGACTTAGTGTAATGGTGTGTATTACTCTCAGTTGACAAAGTATGGAAATACCATATTTATGGTTTTGTGAAGACCACCTTGATTGTTCGGGATGAACTTTATCGTAGGGCGAAGGCACAGGCGGCTTTGGAGGGAATTCCTCTGGGTCGGTTGATGGAGGAGTCGTTAGAGCATAGAATCCGGAAATCTCAGGCCCGTCTTCCTTTGCGCGAGTGGTTGAAAACTCTTCCGAAAATACCCAAGGATGGATTGGACGATCTGAAAAAAATCATCGATTCCCCTGATTTTCGAAAAGTGGATCCGGAGATGTGGCATTGATTTTGGATACGAACGCCATCTCCGCTCTTTCGGCACAGGACGAGGGCCTACTTCGCGTTTTGGAGCGTGAGAACGATCTTTGTGTAACGGTGGTGAATGCGGCGGAATATTTTTATGGATTGCAAAGCTCGAAACGAAAAAATGTCTTAGCCCGCTGGTTTTCTGAATTCTTGGATAGCGTACGGATCCTCGATCTCGATCGGGACGTTTTTCCTTATTACCATGTCATCCGGACCGAGTTAAAGAGAGCCGGAACCCCGATTCCGACCAATGATCTTTGGACCGCTTCTCTGGCTCGGTTACACGGGATGAAGGTGGTCAGTAGGGATCGCCACTTTGATCGGGTTCAGGGTATGGAGAGGATTGGGTGGTGAACCGCAAAGTTCCGGTTGCATTGACGATTGCTGGATCGGACAACTCTGGCGGAGCGGGAATTCAGGCGGACCTAAAAACCTTTACCCGACTGGGGGTGTATGGAACGTCGGCTTTGACCTGTGTGGTGGCGGAGCATCCTGAGAGAGTTTCGAGAATCGCGGCGGTTGAGCCAAGGATGGTGGCGGAGCAGATCAAGTTGGTCTTTGAAGCTTTTCCCGTGGGAGCGGTGAAGACGGGGATGTTGTTTTCTTCCGCAATCATAAGGCAAGTGGCGAAACAGTTGGGCAAGAGAAGGGGGCTGAAGCTGGTGGTGGATCCTGTGATGGTGGCGACGAGCGGGGCGGCACTGCTCAAGCCAGACGCGGAGCGGGCGATGGCCAGGTTTCTCTTTCCCAGAGCGGCTTTGGTGACTCCGAATCTGGATGAGGCGGCCAGATTGGTAGGGAGGAAATTGAGGAATCCAGAGCAAGCTAAGGAGGCGGCCCGGGAGTTGGCAAAAAAATGGAAAGTGCCGTTTTTGGTCAAGGGGGGGCATCTAAAATTGGCAAAGGCGGAGGATTATTTGGCTTGGCCGAACGGAAAGTTAAAAACCTATACGGCGTTACGGTGCAAAGGAGTGGAGACGCATGGAACGGGCTGCACTTACTCGGCGGCGATCTGTGCTGGGCTAGCGATGGGTCTGTCTTTGGAGAAGGCGGTGGGCAGAGGGAAGAAGTTTATCACCCGAGCGATACAGCAGCATCTTCGGTTGGGTCGGTATACGCCTTTAAATCATCTGAAAGCATGAAGACGAATTGGCCGATGCGTCGGCCCTTGTTCCCAGTAGCGGTGGCGGGATTGGTGGGGACGGTAATGGGTTTGGGTTGGGAAAAAAATCCATGGATTTGGCTGGGAGTAGTCGGAGTTGGATCGGTCTTTTCTTGGTGGGGACCGAAAATATGGAGAACGGTGGCGACTTGGCTTTTTGTTCTGGGGGTGTTTGCCATTTATTCGGGGGCACGAGCCTATGCTCCGCCTCGGGAGTCGCTGAGGGCACGGGCGGGGCAGGACGGGGGGACGGTACGGGTGGAGGGCTGGATTGCGGAGTTGCCGACGGAACGAATTTGGCAAAACGGCGGAAAAGCGATGGAAACCGAACTGGAGGCGACATCTCTTTTCGGGGAAACAGGTTGGGAGAGAACGAGCGGGAGGGTTTTATTGCGGGTGGATCCCTCTCCAGAAAAAATGCCCAGGGTGGGAGAGGTCGTTCGGGTGGCTGGATATCTGGCTTTGCCGGAAAGACCGAGGAATCCGGGGGAGTTTGATCGGGTTCGGCATCTGCAATCGAGGGGGCTTGATTATATCTTGAGGGTCCGTCCAGAGGAGATGGAGGGGTGTGGTGAGAAGCAGGGGGTTTCGTTGGCGAAAATGGCGGCGGGTCTGCGTGCGCATATGTTGCAGGCGACGGCGTTGGGGCTGGAGGATGATCCTGAGGCAGCGGGTCTGATTGCGGCGATGCTTTTCGGTTATCGGGATGGGGTGGGGGAGGAGCTAAGGGAATCGTTTCGTGCGACCGGGACGCTGCATCTTTTTGCGGTCAGCGGCCAGAACTTGGCGGTGGTGGCGGGGCTGTTGCTTTGGATTTTGGCGCTGACGGGAGCGGTCAAGTGGAGATGGGCGTGGGCGACTTTACCGGCGGTATTTCTCTTTTGTTTAGCGACGGGGATGGAGGCGAGTGCGGCGCGAGCCTTTGTCATGACTGGGGTGCTCTATCTGGGTTGGATGATGGGAAGGCCGATGGATCCGGCCAATTGGTTGGGTTCGGCCTTGTTGGCGCTCCTCATCTGGGACCCGCGCCAGGTGGGGGATGCGGGGTTTCAACTCTCATTTCTCGTTGTAGCGGGGCTGATGGTTTTGGCAGGGCCGTTGCAGGCAAGGCTATTGGCATTGGGGAGGCCTGATCTTTGGATTCCCTCGCGGTTGGTGGCGCCGTGGAGAAGAGCGGGGCAGAAGGTGTGGGTGGTGGTGGCGACGATTGTGGCGACCTCGGCGGCGGCATGGGTGGGATCGTTGATTCCGGGAGTCGCCCTGTTTCATCAGATCTCTCCGGTGGCTTTGGCGGCGAATGTGGTGGCGGCTCCCGTAGCGGGTGCGGTGACGGTTTTGGCGGCGGTTTCCTCGGTGGTTGCTCCGCTTGTCGGCGGAGTAGTGGCGGTGGGGGTGAATGTAGTGAATGGAAAGTTGGTGCACTTCTTGGCGGCGGTTTTGGGGTGGATGGCAACGTGGCCTGGAGGGCACTTTGCGGTGGCGGATCCGAGAGTGTGGTTCGAGCAAGCGCCAATGGTGGAGATTGTGGCGGTGGAGGGGGCGGCGCCGACTTTGGTGAGAGGTGAAGGAGGAAAATGGTTGATTGAACCAGGATCGAAAATGGCTTGGGCAAATTCCGTGCGGCCGTTTCTGAATTATTATGGGGTGAATCGGTTGAGTGGGGTAATTCTAACGGCAGGATTGGCGAAAAGATCGGGCAGTGCAGAGGAGTTAATGGGTTCAATGCCCATTGGTTGGTGGGGGGAGTCCGGTTTGGGTGGGAGATCAGGAGCTTTAAAGCAGTGGAGAATGGAGATGATGGAAAGAAAAGAGGGGAGAAGGTTTTTCGGTGAAGGGGATCAGGTGAATTTGGGAAAGGATTGGACAGCGGAGGTGCTTTGGCCGCGGGAAGGAAGCGCATCAGGAAGAGCAGAGGAGGATGGGCTGGTTATGATTCTAGAGTGTGGAGAGGCACGGTTGCTTTGGGCGGGGTCAATTCCAAGGGGTGTGGAAAAGAAACTAGTGGAAAGATATGGGGAGAAGCTGAAATCGGGTGTTCTTGTACAAGGGCCCTCCAAGGATGTGAATCTTACGTCAGAATGGTTGCGGGCTGTTCGTCCGAACTATTTGGTCCGTTCGTGGAAAGCTCTAGAAGATGATCCTTCTCTCTCGGTCGACTTGGATCAAATTTCAAAAGAAATCGGGATGACCCTTGTGAAGTTAAAAGAAAGCGGGGCGGTCCAGTTAAGGCCAGAGCCTCAAAATGGAGGTTGGAAAGTCAGGAAGTGGCGGCCGGAGTAGGTGAAGGTCAGGGTTGCAGAGGGCAACCGGCGGTGGGGGGTTGGGGAATTCCGGAAAGACTGGGCAGGTCAGGTGAAAGAGGGGGGAGTTGGAGTCGGGAAAAGAGATCGTTCAAACCGGCCAGAGAGGTTCCGGGCCAGATGGCAGAAACCAGGCCATCCGGTTGGACGAGAATGAAGCATCCGGATTTGTTAATTCCCAAGCGGTGGCCAAGTTGGGAATTGGAATCCCGGAGGGCCGGAAGTTCTATTCCTGTTTTTGTCATGAAGTCATGAACCTGGTCCGGTGTTCCCGCGAAAAGAAAAAACCAGGAGGCTTTTGTCTTGGTCTTTTCCATCGCAACGGCGAAGTATTTTGCAAACTCAAGGCTGCAGTCGCAGTCGTGTGAAAAGAAAACTAGCACCACCGGTTTTTCTTTGGGGAGTGAGGACCAGGGAGCGACCTGGCCATCCATTCGATAGAGGACGCTCTGGGCGATGTTTTGGCCTGTTGATTGGTTAAGTGTTTGCAGGTCGGAAGGGGGTGAGGGATGTCGGCGTGAGATCTTTTCGTCGAGTACAGCGGGGGCTTTGGAATCAGGTCGGGTAAGTCCGTAGACCAAGGCAGCCAGGGCGACGAGAAAGAGAGCGATGGGCCAGGGGGATTTCAAGGGAATCAATGGGCGGGCATGGCGATCCATGGGGGGACAACGCTTCCCGCCACCCAGCCGTTGCGTCGGCGAATTTCGTCCACGGTGAGGCGTGGATCTTTCAGGTAGATGTAGTAGTCGTCTTGCCGTTCAAAGAGGTCGCCTTTGGCTTCGCGGGTTTCGCTAATGACCATGTTGCTGGTAATGCGAATATGGAAATAGCCGCGGATAAGCTCGTCGTATTTGGAGGGGAGTAGTTTGAACTGGAAGGGGATGAGGGTTTTAGCTGGGACAACTTCCCGGATCTTTGCCTCGGACCCTTCGGGAGTCTCCTGAGGAACGGAATCCCAGTGCCCGTCCGCTTGATAAAAAAGGCGGAGGGAGGGACCGAGAACAAAAAAGCCACGGGATGAGTCGTAATTCTGGAGGAACAGATTCGCACGGACATGGCCGTCGCCCATTGCCTCGATGGATTCGACATCGGCTCGGAGTTGGCGGAAAGCGATCTCCTCGGTGATGCGTTTCTTCTCTTGCTTGGCCCATAGCTGACGGCCTTGGGACCAGGCGATGATCCGATCGGCAGAGAAGAGGAGGGCGGCGCCCAAAATTAAAGTAGCTAAAAAGAAGGAGGCGGGGCCACGCCACTCGCCGACGGGTGCGGGGGTAGGTGTTTCTTGGGTGGCAAGGTTCTGGGGAGGTTTTTCGAAAACGGGTCCACGTCTATCGATGAGGGAGGACGGAAAGGCTGGAGCGGAGGGTTTGGCTGTGAGGGTGAGTTCTCCCGAGGACATTTGGAAAACCCGATCAGCCAAAGAGGCGAGTTGGTCTCCATGGGTAACCGCGAAGATGGCGAGTTTCCGTTCGTCCCGGAGTTCCTGGAGAACTTTGAGGATTTCTTCCTCGGCTAGGGGATCGAGATTGCTGGTGGGCTCGTCCAGTAGGAGGAGGGAGGGTTCATGTTGAAGGGCGCGTGCTAGGGAGACGCGACGCTGTTGGCCGCCTGAAAGTTCATGGGGAAACGCATCCCAGCGTTCTCCCATACCGAGGCGGGTGAGAAGGGCTAGAGCACGGGAGTAGGCTTGTTTTTGGGGTTTGCCAGCAAGCAGTCCTGGGAGGGCGGCATTATCCAGGGCGGTGAGTCCGGGAAGAAGGGAGTTGGTTTGGAGCATGAAGCCTATTCGGCGGGAGCGGAGTTGCGCGAGTTTTCGGGAAGAGAGTTGGAGGAGGTCGATTCCTTCAAGATGGAGGGTTCCGTGGTCGGGTCGGGCGAGGGCGCCCAAGAGGGCCATGAGGGTAGATTTTCCAGAACCAGAACGTCCGCAGACGGCGACAAACTCGCCCGGCTGAATTTCGAGGGAGACTTGGTGAACGGCGGCGATGGAACCGCGCCGAGCGGGATAGATCCGGCTAAGATTGCGGGCGGAGAGGACAACGCTCATTCGTTATTTTCCCTAAGGAGTTGGTAGACCTCACGGCCCGCCAGACGCCAGGAAGGAAGCAGGGCGCCGAGCCCGGCGACCAGAGAGCAAAGCAGGAAGCTCAGGAGAGCGGCGAAAATCTGGGAGGAGAGAGAGGGGAGTTCGAAGGTGATTCCGCGGGAGGTGAGGAGATATCCGAAAGTTCGGACGAATATGGCGAAGCCGGTAGCGCCCAGGAGAACGCCAAAAAGGGCGCCCAGAAAAGCGCAGAGGGCGGCTTCCATCGCCAGCCACAAAGAGAGTCCTAATCGAGAAAGGCCCATAGCGAGGAGTAGACCGAGTTCCGCTTTTCGCTCGGCCACGATCCCGGCATAAACGACTAGAATGAGAAGTCCGCCCATCCAAAGGCCAACGAGGGTGAATGCGATCGAGCCGGTGAGGATGGTTCGGATCGATTGGCGGACCTGAATCCCGAGTCCGGATCCGCTAATGACCTGAACTTCAGGGACGGAGGAGAGGGCGAAGCGGACTTGACCCGCCCCAGCGCCGGGCGACAAGCGAATGAGAAGGGCAGAGGCGGAACCGGCGACCGGTAGGGCTCCGAACGTTTGGACTCCGTGGGATATGGATTCATTCGCAAGTGAGTCCACGGTAGAAAAAGATCCGAAGACCGATCGTTCTGTGGGACCCACACCCGTTAGGTCAAGTTTTCCCCAGACGACCAAAATTTTTCCAAAGAAATTTATGGTTGAGCCCAAGGGTTCTGGTCGTCGTCCACCGATGAGGACATCGCCATGGGAGAAGGGGCGGGGCAGGTGTTCTCTAATCCAGGGTTGTAAGGTGAAATCAGTGGAAGGGTCGAAGGCGATCAAGTCGGTTTCGCCATGGCCTTCATCCGAGGGGATGGAGAAGTGGCGTTGGAGGGAGACTTTTTCCAGCCCGGGGAGAGTTTCGATTTGTTTAAAAACCGATGGGTCAAGTTGAGGGGCGTTAGGTTCCCCCGTGAGAAGGGCGGCGGTTAGGTTGTGGGTAGTTCCTTTGGGGAGGATGAGAAGATCGGCCCCCAAACGATCCAAGGAGGTTTCGAGTCCGCGGCGAATCGAATCTCGGACGACCAAAGTGAGAAAGATTGAAGCGGAACCAACGGCGACGGCGAAGGACAGAAGGAGGTAACGACCGGGGCTTCGTCGGGCCTCCTGGAGAAGCAGACGAAACGCCAGCGGTAGAAGGCGCAATCTGTGGAGCAGAGGAGTTAGACCGTGCAGCTTCGGCTATATTTCATCTCTTCCACTTTGGAGGGGACGATGACGCAGTCGTGGTGACCCCCGAAGTTGGGCATGTAACCGACCTGCTCAAGGGTGTCCTGTCGGAAAACGAAGGCACCGGATTCCATGCGTTGGAATCCTGAGAAGATGGCTAAGACATACTTACCGTCGTAGGTGGTGGCGGTTGTTTGGGTATCCACGCCCACGTTGCGGAACTTTTTGACGATTTTCCAGTCCTTGGTGGAGACGACATAAATGTCTGACTTCATCGGCTTGGGGCGGAGCACAGTTAAAAAGCATTTCGAGCCGTCGATGGAGAAGTTGACGTGGAAAGGGGATGGGTATTCGCCCTGCCATTCTTTGTCTTTGATGAAGGTGACTCGTTTCCAAGCCCGCGGATCGTCGCTGGAGGTGTCAAAGACCGCGACATTGTTAGCGCGTAGATTGTTCATCATGACCAGATGATTGCCGGAGGGATTGAATCCTGTCTCATGGATGGGGTTGCCGATGGAGGGCAGGGTGACTTCCCAAGTGTCGGGGCTATTGGAGACTTTTTTAATGGGCCAGTTATCGGCGATGCCCTCATTGGCCATGAGATAGCAGATGGGTTCCATGGAGGTGCGATCGATAATGAAACCGCCTCCGCACATGCGAAGACCAGCGATGGAGTAGCGGTTGCGTGGGTCGTGAAGGCAGAAGTCGAGTCCCGTCAGCGTCTGGGGACTGGCGCCAGGGGTTTGGCCTTTTTCGACGAGAAGTTCGGCCATGGGAGCCATCTCGTAGTTGAGTTTGTTGCCTTTGGTTCCGTAGTAATCGTATTTTCCGTCTTTTTGGGGAGCCAGTTTGATGAGTCGAATGGTGCCACCCTTAGTCCAAGTTTCGGCTAGGACTTTGGAGTTGGGTACCCAATCGGCGCGGAAGGCGGAGAGGACCTTAGTTTTGTCCTGGCCCCGGGCGCGGGAGAAAAATCCCACAACATCTTTTTGACCATCGGCACAAGCGAAGCCGTTTCCTTCTGGGAAGGGGACGGTGTGGACGCCAAGACCAATTCCAGTGGTTTCCGAGATATCTTCGAGGAGTTCCATCTGATTGGATTTTCCGTCGTAGCCAACGCGGTAGATGTGGTTTCCCATGCCGTACTTATCGAGCATGCCGTGCTCTTTGATTTTCGTGTTGAGGCCGTACATCAGAACGTTTTCACCGCCTTGAGTGGAGTTGATGAATTCGAAGCCTTTATAAGGATCCCCGCTGTCAGCGTAGTAAGCAGCCAAATGGTGGGAGATCGGGCAGGAGTCCCCGTAGTTCCAGTAGGAGATCCACGCGAGTGTTTTGTCAGTGGCTAGATCTACGGCGTGGGTGCCCCCGCCGAGCTTTTGTGGGTGAGGTAAGATGTATTTCCCGAGGGACTCGCGGATTCCCTGATAGACAGCGTCTTCGATCATTATGCCGTCCTCGTTTTTACCTGCGTAGGAGGTACTGGGGAGGTAGCGGGTGAGACCCGCTCCGGTGAGGCCGGCGAGACCAGCAAAACCGTAGTAAAAGAAGCGACGGCGGCTGATTTTTTCAAGTTGGGGATTGGGCATAGGATCAATTTGTGTTTTGGGAGAATAAGATCAAGAGTTAAAGGTATCCGGTGATTCGGACGTTTTAACAAGTGTCTTAGCGGCGGAAAAAAAGGTGGTTGGAGAGGTAGTAAAGTTTTCCAGCTTGAAGGTGGAAAGATTCGGGAACAAGGCTGACCTGAACTTTGGTGCTGGTGTCCTGCTTTTGACCTAGGAATCGAAAAAGTTTACTCAAATGAAAAGGGGCTGTGTAGCGAATCACGGGAGCGTCGGCGGGCAGCTTGGCGATTTCGCGGGCGTCGGTGATGGCGTCTGCAAGGTAACCGGTGGCATCGACCAGATTCAAATCGAGGGCGCGTTTGCCGGAAACGATCCGACCATCGGCAACCTCACTGGGCAATTTCTGGTCGGGAAAATCACGTTCGGCAGTGACGATGGAGGAGAACCTTTCGAAGGTTTCGGCAATCATATCTTGGACCAGCTTCTTTTCGGCTTCGGAGGCGGGTCGGGCGGGATTGAGGAGATCCTTGAGGGCGCCGCTTTTGAAGGTGAGGGTGGAAAGGCCGAGGATTTTAGAAAGGCCCTCGTAGTTGAGGGACTGCATGATGACACCGATGCTGCCAGTGATGCAAAGCTCGTGCGCGACGATGTGGGAACCGCCCATGGCGGTGTAGTACCCGCCTGATGCTCCGACCGAATCGAGATAGACGATCACAGGTTTGTTTTCCCGGACGAGGGTGAGTTCGTGATAAAGGTTGTCGCTGGCGGTGACCTCGCCTCCCGGGCTATCGATATGAAGAAGGATAGCGGCTACGGAATCGTCATCTGCGGCTTGGCGGATTTGGAGAATGAGGTCGTCCACCATGCTCGAGCCAATTTCACCTGGAATTTCCTGTGCGATGACTCCGAAGAGGTCGATTTTGGCGATGCGTTTCTTTTGTGAATCGTCTCCTTCGACAAACTCTTCATCGAAGAAGGGGGCTGATTGGATGTGGGAGGATCCGGAGAAAAACTGATGGTCTTTGGACAGGAAGAGGAGATTGGCGAGGAGGCTGCTACCGAGCAGAATGAGGCCAACGATGAAAAGGAGTTTGGAGTGGCGAGCCATGAGAAGGAAAAGGATGCGACAGATTGGGGCGCGGGGCAAGGGGGTGTGGGCCGAGTTGGTAGGTGCGATCGAACTGGCTAGCAGGGGTGGTAAAAAGGTGGCGGTGGGCGTATCGGGTGGGGCGGACAGTGTGGTGCTAGCGGAGGTGGCTTACCGGATGGGGGTAAAGCCGCTGTTGTTCCACTTTAATCATCGATGGCGTGGGCGGGTTGGGGACGCGGATGAGCGATGGGTGAAGGCTTGGGGAAAGAAGAGGGGTTTGAGGGTGGTGGTGGGGCGGGCGAAACGGGCGGGGCGCAGCGGAGAGGGGGAGGCGAGGATGGCGAGGTGGGCATTTTTTCAGCAAGCGGCGTTGAAGTGCAAAGTAGGTGAACTTTGGTTAGCGCATCAGTCGGATGATCAGGCGGAGACGGTTTTGATGCAGTTGTTGCGTGGGGCGGGGCCGGATGGGCTGGCGGGAATGGCTATTCGCTCGAAGCAGTCGGGGTTGGATGTGGTGAGGCCTCTCCTGGGCTTGAGTCGGGATGTAGTGAGGCGAGCGGCTCGGGAGGAGGGGTTGCGGTGGAGGGAGGATCAAACCAATCATGATGGGAAAGGCTGGAGGTCGCGGGTGAGGCAAAAGGTTCTACCGTACTTATCGAAGATGTATGGCAGGGAAGTTCGGGGGGCGCTGTGTCGGGCGGCGGAGATTCTGGCGGGTGAAAGGGAGTATTGGGAGAAGGAGATCGGCAAGATCCCGTCTCATCCCGATGTGCGAGAGTGGAGAAAAAAAGCGGTGGCTTGGCAGAGGCGGGCGATTCGAATCTGGTTGGATCGGTTTGAATGCAGTGGGGCGAGCTTTGCCGAGGTGGAGGGAGTGAGAAATTCGGTCGTAAGTGGCAAATCGGTGAAGTGGCAATTGCGGGGGGGATGGGTTCGACGTTCTCAAAATAAGCTATTCTGGATCAGAGATATAGGTCGGATTGCTAAAAGAGGGTAATGGTGTTACTTTCTTATTTCCGATTTATGCCAAATCCTCGCTCTCCATCTCGTAAACCACCGAAGTTGCCCAGGCCACCCGTCCGGCGTCAGGACCCTAGCAAAGGGGATGGACCGAACTGGCGTGGGGTCGTTTTATTTCTCGTTTCTGCTTCGATCCTGCTTTTGGCGTTCTATGCGCATCAGACTCAGAATGCGGCATCGGTTCGGGAATTAACCTTTGCGGAGTTTGAAGGGTATTTGAAGGATGGGAAAATCAAGGATGTGACCTTAAATGTGGAGCCAGCTGTAAATGTGCGTTGGCTTTCGGGAAAATTCGAGCCATCTGAGGCGATCAAGAAAACCGTACGGACAGATGCCCAAGGTTATACGGGTTATAAAGTGACGGTAGATCTGGCCTTTAAGCAGAATCTAGAGCAGGTACTCGCGGCGAATGGATTTCCGCAAGTCAGCCAAAAGGTGATCGATAATTCGACCTGGCAGGCGTTGGCGGGAACTTTGCCCTTCGTTCTTTTTGTTTTGATTATGTACTTTTTCTTTCGGCAGCAGATTCGAATGGCGGGGAAGTCGGCATTCAGCTTTGGCAAGAGCAAGGCACGGATTCTTTCGAAGGAGAAGAATAAGGTTACCTTTGCGGATGTGGCTGGGGTGGAAGAGGCGAAGGATGAGGTGAGTGAGATTGTGGAGTTTTTGCGAGATCCAAAAAAGTTTCAGAAACTCGGCGGGCGGATTCCGAAGGGAATTCTGATGGTGGGGCCTCCGGGTACAGGAAAAACTCTTTTGGCGAAGGCGATTGCGGGGGAGGCGGATGTTCCATTTTACGGAATCAGCGGTTCCGATTTTGTGGAGATGTTTGTGGGTGTCGGAGCTTCCCGTGTGCGAGATATGTTTGAGCAGGGGAAGAAGACTGCTCCGTGTTTGATTTTTATCGATGAGATTGATGCCGTGGGGCGAAGTCGGGGTCACGGAGTAGGGGGTGGGCACGATGAGAGAGAGCAGACATTGAATGCGCTCTTGGTGGAGATGGATGGAATTGATACGGCGGAGGGGGTGATGATTATTGCAGCGACGAATCGGAAGGATGTGCTGGACCCTGCGCTGTTACGTCCAGGTCGGTTTGATCGGGAGGTGCACATCAATCTTCCTGACGTCAAAGGGCGTGAAGAGATTCTGAAGGTGCACGCGAAAAAGGTGAAAGCGATGGAGACGGTGTCTTGGGCTACGCTTGCGCGAAGCACCCCTGGATTTTCGGGTGCGGAACTGGCGAACGTGATCAATGAGGCGGCTTTGATGGCGGCTCGGAGAGATGCGGAGGCGATTACTCAGGCGGATCTGGAGGAGGCGAGGGACAAAGTGCGGTTTGGACGGGAGCGCAGGAGCTTGGCGATGAGTGATGATCAGAAAAAGCTGACGGCCTATCATGAAGCGGGACATG